>Ga0255759_10001124_pt1 | contig 24182 bp, 20 predicted proteins | sample 101ome_20_FD_179959 | JGI IMG/M metagenome (GOLD analysis project Ga0255759, IMG submission 179959) | Coastal salt marsh microbial communities from the Groves Creek Marsh, Skidaway Island, Georgia - 101404AT metaG (version 2) | ecosystem: Environmental > Aquatic > Marine > Intertidal zone >...
TAACTTTCAAGTCATTAAACTGACTACGAGAGTGGCCACTAGCTGTAACCCTAGGGGAAAGACAAAATTTATCAACAGCCCCACTACTACCTATCATTACTGTTCCTCTCTTTTGATTATTTTTTTCTATGCATTAGTATTTTGCACTTAGTTATTGCATATTAAATTATTAAATCAATCCAACTATAGCACCTAAATAACTCCACCATCTCATTATGCCCGTTTAATGCAGCAAACACTAAGGCTGTATCTAGATCGTCCCCTACCAATAAATTCACAATCTCCATATTCCCGTTTTCTGCAGCAACCATTAAGGCTGTCCATCCATATTTATTGGCTCTATTAATATCAGCACCACTTTCCACCAATAAGTTCACAATATTCTCTTCCCCGCATGCTGCTGCAGCCATTAGGGCTGTCGATTTAGTATTATCAGATTTATTCACATCAGCCTTTTTTCGCAGCAATAACTCCACAATATTCTCTTCCCCGCATGCTGCAGCCACCATTAAGAGTGGTGAACCATCAGTAGTCATCGATTCATTTATTTTATATTGATTTGATATAAATACTTTGAAATACCCGTTAGGCATTCCTGTATAATCTTATGATTGTTTCGCTCAATAGCAATATTTAGATTAGCTTTCAAATGATTAAGTTCATTATTAGAATAGCTATTGGTTACTCTACCCCTAACTCGATATAGGAGGACAAAATTGATTACGGCTAATATCATTTCCCATTTATTATTACTCCCTTCTTAATTATATTTTCTATGTATTAGAATTTTTCAATCAGTGATCGAAAATTAAACTACTAAAAAATTTTACTAATATTACAACTAAATGTAAATAATCAGCGATATTCAGAACTATGAAACTGTTGCAAAATCGGTGATTTAAATTGAAAAATTTTCAAAAATCTTAAAAACAAGTATCACAAGTCCCCTAAAAGCCCCCTAAATCCCCCTAAAGGGGGACTTTTATGCATTTGGATTGTTAAAATTAATTTATCTAAATTTGACCCAATGCTATGCTGCCCTCTAAATGCCACGCAACATGGCTCTTTATTGAGATTATCAGCATCACAAGTCCCCTAAAAGCCCCCTAAATCCCCCTAAAGGGGGACTTTTATGCATTTGGATTGTTAAAATTAATTTATCTAAATTTGACCCAATGCTATGCTGCCCTCTAAATGCCACGCAACATGGCTCTTTATTAAGATTATCAGCATCACAAGTCCCCTAAAAGCCCCCTAAATCCCCCTAAAGGGGGACTTTTATGCATTTGATTTCATTGACCTTGGCATCACAAGTCCCCTTTAGGGGATTTAGGGGCCTTAGGGATTAAGCACCTAGATGTAACAAGTCCCCCTTTAGGGGGATTTAGGGGGCTTTTGGGATTTAGGGGCCTAGGGATTAAGCACCTAGATGTAACAAGTCCCCTTTAGGGGATTTAGGGGCCTAGGGATTAAGCACCTAGATGTAGCAAGTCCCCTTTAGGGGATTTAGGGGCCTAGGGATTAAGCACCTAGATGTAGCAAGTCCCCTTTAGGGGATTTAGGGGCCTAGGGATTAAGCACCTAGATGTAACAAGTCCCCCTTTAGGGGGATTTAGGGGGCTTTTGGGATTTAGGGGGCTTTTGGGATTTAGGGGCCTTAGGGAGATTTAGGGGATTTAATAAATTATAACTATCGCAGCTAACTATCAATACCGTCCACATGCATACGCAATATGCTATCATTTATTTAGAATGGACTATAAGCCAAATAAATTTGAAAGCCGATGGTTATCCGAGTGGGAAGCCCAAAACCCCTATAAACTAAACGCAACACCCAGCGAACGGCCCAAAAAATATATTTTAGAAATGTTCCCTTACCCGTCGGGGCATTTGCACATGGGCCATGTCCGCAATTATAGCTTGGGCGATGTTCTCGCTCGTTTTTACCGAATGAATGGGTACGATGTGCTATACCCCATTGGATTTGACGCCTTGGGGCTACCCGCTGAAAATGCGGCTAAAAAGCACAACACAGACCCCAAAACATGGACCAAAACCAACATTCAACACATGATTCATCAGTTAAAATCATTGGCACTCAGCTACGACTGGGACCGATTGGTTCAAACCTGCGATTCAGCGTATTATCGATGGAATCAATGGTTTTTTACCCAATTGCTCGCAAAGGGGCTGGCGTACAAAAAGAAAGCACCGGTCAACTGGTGCGAAACGTGTCACACGGTATTGGCCAATGAACAAGTGGTGGATGACGCCTGCTGGCGATGTACCAACCCCATTGAGCAACGGGATTTGTCCCAATGGTTTCTAAAAATTACCGACTATGCCGATGCGTTATTGGATGGATTAACAGATCTAGAGCCCCCCAACGGCGGGTGGCCCAAAAAAGTAACCACCATGCAAGCCAATTGGATTGGGCGATCCACTGGGGTGCATATTGAATTCAAAACGGATCACACACCCATTACGATTTACACCACACGCCCCGATACGGTCTATGGAATTACGTATTTGGCCATTGCTAAAGACCATGTATTTGTCCGGGAGCATATCCAAGACCCGGCTGTGCACGCCGCAATAGCCGCTATGAATCCCGATGCTGAGCAGCCCCAGGGCGTTTTTACAGGCCTCTATGCCACCAGCCCCTTTACGAACACCAAAATACCCATTTGGGTTGCCGATTATGTGCTAATGGATTACGGATCCGGTGCTGTGATGGCTGTCCCCGCCCACGACGAGCGGGACTTTGCCTTTGCAACCCAGTATAAACTCCCGATTATTCCCGTTATTTCCAAAACGGGCGAGACGCCCAAAACCCTCACAGAAGCCGACACGGAACCGGGCATCATGTGCCTGGATCATCCGGAGTATGGCGGCATGCCCAGCACAAAATTTAAACAAACCATTGTTGATTGGATTGAATCGAATGGGGTGGGATCGGCTGCCACCCAATACCGATTGCGGGATTGGCTCATGTCTCGGCAACGGTATTGGGGAACCCCCATTCCGGTGGTGTATTGCGACACCTGCGGGATTGTACCCGTTCCAGAGGATCAATTGCCGGTTCTGTTGCCGGAGTCTGTGGATTTTTCCAAACCCAATAATCCCTTGGATAATTGCCCCGACTTTGTGAATACAACCTGCCCAACCTGCGGAACAGCCGCAAGACGCGAAACCGATACCATGGATACGTTTATGGATTCGTCTTGGTATTTTTTCCGGTACTTAAACCCAACGGATAGCACGCAGGCCATTGACACACCGTTGGCCAACCACTGGCTGCCTGTGGATCACTACATTGGGGGCATTGAGCACGCCATCTTGCATTTACTGTATGCGCGGTTTTTTACCCGTGTTTGCCGAGACTTGGGGCTAACCACCGTGACCGAGCCATTTAAACATTTATTAACCCAGGGCATGGTCATTAAAGATGGGGCGAAAATGTCCAAGTCCTTGGGCAATACTGTAGACCCGAGCGAGATTATTGAGCGCTATGGCGTGGATACCACCCGATTGTTTATTTTATTTACGGCTCCACCCGAGCGCGATTTGGTATGGTCTGATCAAGGTGTTGACGGGGCCTTTCGATTTCTTGGCCGTGTCTTTCGATTGGTCACCCAGGCAGCAACGGCCACCGATGTCACTGCGATCGAAACCGCCCGGCACCAGACCATTGCAGCGGTTACAAACGATATTCAACGGTTTCAGTACAATACCGCCATTAGCTATTTAATGACGTTTGTGAATACCTTAACCAAGCTGGGCACAACGCCTGAAGCCCTGGATACATTGCTGCGTTTGCTCGCACCCTTTGCACCCCTAATTACCGAAGAGCTGTGGCATCAACTTGGCCACTCCGATAGCGTTCATAGCCAGTCATGGCCCACCCATGACCCGAAGCAATTGGAGCAAGATACCTGTACGATTGTCTTTCAAATTAATGGAAAAGTACGGGATAAATCAACGTTTCCCAAAGGGGTTTCGCAACCAGATGTTGAAGCCACGGCTTTTGCATCCCCGGCCATTCAACGCTACACAACGGATACCGCTCCTAAAAAAGTTATTTTTATCCCAAATAAACTGCTAAATATTGTTGTCTAACCGCTCGATCATGGCTTGTGCTGCGGACTGCTCCGCTGCTTTTTTAGTTCGTCCCGAGCCTTCTTCACGATAGGGTTGCCCGTTCCATACAACCGAGACCGATACCACAAATACTTTGTTGTGATCCGTCCCCTGGGTGCGCACGACGGAATAAACAGGCAAGTCTGAGCGGGATTTTTGCATGCGTTCTTGCAATTCGCTTTTGTGATCCACATGATAATTTTTTTGAACCAATGGCATTAAAATCGCATCCAGTCGGTCGACTATAAACGATTGCACAACGGGCAACCCTTGGTCCAAGTAAATCGCACCCACTAGGGCCTCAAACGCATTGGCCAACAACGACGGTCGCTCGTGTGCCTTGTTCCGTCGCTCGCTTTTGGATAAACGCAAACAATCCCCCAAGGCAATGGACTTGGCCACAATATGCAAGGCCGAATCTGAAATGAGCCACGCCCGCAACTGGGTCAATTGCCCCTCGTTGTAATCGGGATACGCATTAACCAAGTATTCCGATACCACCAATTTTAATACAGCATCCCCAAAAAACTCCAAGCGCTCGTTGTTTATGGATGAGCCATGCGAGGCATGGGTCATCGCTTCGTTCAAATACTGCACATTGTTAAATTGAATACCGATACTGTTGAGTAATTTATCGTACATGCATGATCCACCGCCGCCATGCAATCAGGATGAGAACCAAGATAAAGCCCAAGCCACTGCCCAAACATACCCCCAATATTGAGCGATACACAGACACCAAAAATGGCGTATGAAAATGACAAAATGAATTAACCATCGAAATTAACGCAACACCGCCAATCGTCAGAAAAAACCATAGCCATTTTTTAGGAATCCAACGACCAACCCCCACATATGCGATCAACAAGATGGGATACCCCACTAAAAACTCTTTGGTCCGAGGCCGAATAAACAACCAATCTTCCAACATACTGCGAACCCAATGCTCAACACCCGGTACAGCCCACGAAATATAGTTGCCACTGCGTAATAAATAAAACCCTAAAAAGCTCACGGCAAATACCGCACTAGCCAAAACAACGCTGTTTACCGGCAACATACTAACACGGCGAAACACATGAATGATGGCACTTAATCGATGGGGTTCAATGTAAAAATATAAGCCAATCAAAATAATCGGGATAATAATCGCCAACTTAACCCCATAAAACGGAATCAAATTTAGCAAATAACGGGGATCATACATTAACGCTTGGATAAATAAACCCACGCCCAAACACAGGGCAACCGACCGAAATAAAAACCCAAACCCAAAGACAATGCGCGTTTTGTAATCGTCAACACTCGCCGAAACTGGAAACCACGTCAAGGCATAGACGGGGCCAACAATGGCACTAATTAACCCCATAATTTGGCGCCAGACCAAATCCCCCCCCAGTATCAAACATCCATAATACCCGATACTAATGCTGGCAATAATCAATCCAAAAACTGGCAATGAAATGACACAAAAGCGTTGCAACAGCAGGACCACAACGGCGGCAATCCCCCAGCTCATCGCAAGAACCGACCATGCTGATACAGATCGATGCCGATACGGCGTCATTAAATCCCCGGATACCGTATAGCCATGCTGATCCAAATACGTTCGAATCATTCGAATTAATTGATGGGTATGATCCAACACCACCGTTTGATCCAACTGCAAGTCATGCGGGCGAATAATTAAAAACCGGACACTGCGTTCTTTCACCGCCCGTTCATACCGCCTCGCCATGGCCGACACCGTTAACGGGTCCTTGCTGCCATCGTGAATTCGAATGACCGGTACTGTATGAATCAGGTGTTTCATGCCCACTTGGCGCTTAAATTCTGGAACCCCAACACTGTATTGACGCTCTTGAATCGTTTGTTCAAGCCATCCCAATTGATGGGGATAGCCCAACACCTGATCCCCAGAAAATACAATCAATTGGACCGGAAGATCTTGCAACGATTCCATTTCCAGCTTAACCGTATGACTGGACTGCCACTGGGTATTGACCAACGCCGGGACAACCGCATAGCCCAACTCATGAAGCTGATTTAAACGCGCCGTATCAATCCCCAAACTAGCCGATAAAATTGTATCTAAGTCGGTTCGAACTTCCAAGGCTGAATACCCCAAGGCCACCACATTAAATGCCCCAATTTCGGCTTCTAACTGCCGTTTCACTCGCCGATAGACGGCTGTTTCATCAATAAATAAATAGTAATAGTTGGGCTGGATATTGTTTTTATTAATAATATTGGTCAATACATACCGATACACACTGCCCACACGCAACATATTTAAAATATCGGATCCCTTGAGAACCGTTAACTGACCCCGATTGACCAAATCATCAACAGTATCGGGTTCCAGGACAATACTGGTCAAACCACTGGTTTCACGCAGGTTTTTTAGCTGAGCATCGTAATCATTGGGTTGAATCCCCATGGTATTGAATTGATGCTCCACATCCGACCACGTCATAGCGATGGATACCGACCGATTGTTAAAATCGTATTGAATACGATCCCAGATAATCACACTGGCAATCAAAATGGATAGGCCAACAATGCCCCAAACAATAGCGCGATAATACTGTTGAATCCGTGAACTAGCGATCATCTTTATATAAGGTTAACAGAGATTCGTGAATAAAGGGACCCAATTCACCATCCAAGACGGCATCCACATCCGAATTTTCCAAATCCGTTCGATGGTCTTTAACCAATTTATAGGGGTACAAGACATACGATCGAATTTGGTTCCCCCACGCATTATCCGATGTGTCTTTCAGCGATGCAATGTGATCCGCCTGCTGCTGTTCTTTTAATGCAATTAATCGGGATTTTAGAACAGCCATGGCCATTTCTCGGTTTTCAGACTGAGACCGACTGTCTTGGGATTGGGCCACTGTGTTGGTTGGCAAATGGGTAATACGTACGGCTGAATCGGTTTTATTCACATGCTGTCCGCCCGCCCCCGATGCCCGATAGGTATCAATTTTCAAATCTTTGCTGGGAATCTCAAAGTCATCCTGTGTGTTGTCAAAATGTGGGACAACATCCACAGCGGCAAAGGAGGTTTGTCGCTTTCCCTTAGCATTAAAGGGTGATATCCGAACCAACCGGTGCACGCCCGACTCCGTTTTTAAATAGCCATAGGCCAAGGGGCCCTTGACTAAAAATGTCAGGGTTTTGACACCGGATTGATCCCCCAGCACGGAATCAATAACGCGCACAGAATACCCTTGTTTTTCAAACCAACGTTGATACATTCGGGACAGCATCGTGGCCCAGTCTTGGGCATCCAAGCCACCGGCGCCAGCGTAAATACCCACAATCGCATCACTGGAATCATATTTGCCATTTAAAAGCGACTGAATTTCAAGCTGTTTAACCGATTGATTAAAGACTCGAATATCCGATTCAATTTCAAGAACCAACTCCTCGTCCGTTTCATCCAACGCGATCCATTCGCTAATGCTTTCCGATTGCTTGTGTAATTTTTCATACGACTGGATGACGGATTTCAGTTGATTAAGCTCTTTTAATCGTGTTTGGGCATTGGCCTGATCATCCCAGAAACCGGGCAACGCCATTTCTGTGTCTAATTGGTGAATACGATCGCGTTTTGCTTCAATCTCAAAGGTAGTTTCCGAGGTAATACAGCCCCTGTTTACTCCCCTCAAATTGCTGAACTAAATCATACTGGATCGCACTCATGCCGGGGATTTTTCAAATTTTAAAATGACCCGCATCATAACAGCCAACGATTCAAATCGAATGCCCATTAACAACTCTCGAAACAATTCAAATGCTTCTTTTTTATATTCAATTAAGGGGTCTTTTTGGCCCCAAGCCCGCAACCCAATGCCTTCGCGAAGCGCGTCCATCGCCTGCAAATGATCCACCCATTTCCGGTCCAGCGTTCGCAATACAATATAGCGAATGACATCGGAAACAACCGCATCCGGATGCCCACTAAAATGGGTTTTTAATTGCCGATAATACGCATCCGAAACCGATTCGTGATCACTCGGTTTTGTAAAAACATCCCCAAATAAGGCTGAATCAAACGCCGGTTGATTTAATAAAGCGTCAATAAATCCTCGCATATACGCCAACGTGTTATCGTGCATTAAAATGGCATCGCGAATATCATAAATGGTTTGGCGTTGCTGGGTCACCACATCATCGTATTGCAACACTTGTTTACGAGCCGAATAATAATGCTGCTCCACTTTTTGTTGGGCTTTGGCAATGGAGCGATTAACCAATCCATGTTCAATGACCATTGTGTCGTCCATGCCCAGCCGGTCCATCATTGCTTTCATACGATCCGAGCCAAACAATTTCATTAAATCGTCTTCCATGGATACATAGAATTCCGAAGACCCTGGATCGCCCTGTCGCCCCGCTCGTCCACGCAATTGGTTATCAATTCGCCGCGATTCGTGCCGCTCGGTACCAATGATAGCCAGACCGCCCAAATCAACAACCGTATCTGTTAATTTAATATCGGTTCCTCGGCCTGCCATATTTGTGGCAATGGTCACCGCTTTTTCTTGACCGGCGTTGGCAATAATTTCAGCCTCACGGCTGTGGTGTTTGGCATTCAATACCGTATGCGGGATACCGGTTTCTTTAAATTTTTTACTCAATAGTTCAGACGCCTCAATGGAAATAGTCCCCACCAAAACGGGACGCCCCTCCGCATATAAGGCCCGCACGCGCTCCACAATAGCCGCATATTTACCTGCCCGTGTTTTATAGACCAAGTCCGCACGATCTGTCCGTTGCAACGGACGATTGGGTGGGATCTCAACAACATTCAGCCCATAAATCGTTCGAAACTCATCCGCCTCGGTCACCGCCGTTCCCGTCATACCACAAAGCTTGGGAAACATCCGAAAGTAATTTTGAAAGGTAATGCTGGCCAAGGTTTGGCTTTCTTTTTGGATTTTTAAGTGTTCACACGCCTCAATAGCCTGATGCAATCCATCGGAATACCGTCGCCCATCCATCAGCCGGCCTGTAAACTCATCCACAATTACCACTTGGCCCTCTTTAACCACATAATCCACATCTTTTTTAAACAAATGCATGGCACGCAAACACTGAACAGCCATATGAGCGTAACTCATGCTTTCAACCGAAAAAATACTATCCAGTTTTAGCTTTTGCTCTAGCGCTTCATTGCCCGCCTCGGTTAATACAATATTTTTGTGTTTTAAATCACACGTAAAATGCGTATCGATAATGAGCGAACGACAGGCCTTCACCACTTTACTATATCGAGACGTTGAGTCATTGACCGGCCCTGAGATAATCAACGGAGTACGCGCCTCGTCAATCAGCACACTGTCCACTTCATCGATAATGGCAAAATGCCGACGCGTCTGGCAACAGTCATCCCGATGGGTAGCTAAATGGTCCCGTAAATAATCAAATCCATATTCATTATTGGTGCCATAGGTTATATCACAGGCGTAGGCTTTTAATCGATCGTCTGGGGCCATGTCCGATTGGATGAGGCCCACCGATAAACCCAAAAATTCAAACACCGCCCCCATCCACTCACAGTCACGCTTAGCCAAATAATCATTGACCGTCACCACATAAACGCCATGGCCACTTAGGGCATTTAAATACGCCGGCAATGTGGCGACTAATGTTTTTCCTTCACCGGTTTTCATTTCTGCAATATTGCCGTTATGCAGAATAATCCCTCCAATTAATTGCACATCAAAATGCCGCATGCCCAGGACTCGGCGAGCCGCTTCGCGCACAACCGCAAACGCCTCTACCAATATAGACTCCAATGGTTTACCCGCTGCAAGTGTGGCTTTCAACTCATCCGTCTTCTTGCGCAACGCATCATCAGACAGTGCCTGAATCACTGGCTCCATCGCATTAATACGAGATACTGTGGCATAATATGGCTTTAATTGGCGCTGCTTAACGTAGCGTTGTATCGTTTGCAACATTAGTCTAACTGCACAGTTTCCATAAGAACAGCGGCTACCGTCTCTTGGATTGGATTGTCTTGCAACTCACACCCGCGAATGGCATCCCGTTGAGCACTGGGCAAGCCGGCCATCACTAAATCCGCCGTATCCGCATCCAACTGCTGCAAGACAAACGCCATCATGGGTACGGATTCGCCTTCTAAATCAGAAATAATGCGCTGAATCCGTTGATCCTCAGCGACCAACTGAGCCGATTGTTGGGTTTCCAGCACATAGACTTCTTTTTCAAGCTCATCATACAAATCATCTGTTACAGAAATCTCAGTATCCAGCTGATCCTGAATTTGTTGGGCAACCGATTCTGGTAGCCGATCCAAAATTGCGCCCCCCTGGTCTCCCAAGGCCTGAATTAACGCTACTGCTTTTTCTAAACCATTCATACCACAGCCTCCTCGGTATCCGTTACCCATCGAGTCACAATACTGGCAATAGACTCAGGGTTTTGACGGGCCAAGACCTTTAATTTGGAGGCAACGGGATCCGCCGATTCATCTGGATACAGAGGCACAGCAGCGATTTGCTTAGCCCGACGGCGACGCCAATATAAACCAACCGATCCAATCAACAGGGCAGCCAAACCGCCAATACCAATCCATTGGTAATTCTGAATCCACGATAATCCCTGTTTATAATCCGGGCTGGCATCGGGTACCGCCACTGGCTCAGGCAAAGCATCTAGGCCCAACGAAGCTAAATTCAACTGAATCGTATCGCGCCCTTGAACATACGCAACAGAACCAGCTACAACACTGAATATTTTCTTTTTTAATACCGGTTCTAAAATGGGAATCTGATCCGAATCCACGACAATGCTAATTGTCATGCGTTTAATATCCACCGCATTAAATTGTTGATCTTTCACATCCGAAAACTCAATGGACAATGTTGATTGATAGGTGTTGTTGGGCAACACACCCATCAACATTGTATTCATTTTTTCTAGCCGGGCCTGTTCCATACTGATTTTGAGTGCCTTTCGAGCATCCAACCAGGCTTCAGAATCAATGGGGTCTATTTTTTGTTTTTCTTGCGCTTTTTCCACTGGGGCTTTCGGCTTAACGGATACAATTGGCGGCGCCGTTTGCTTGATCTCAGGCGCTGTTGACTGGGAGACATTAATCGTTTTGATCCGTTCTTCAATACCGATGGACAACACATTGGAATAGGTATCCACAACAGAGATGTTACCAAACTCTAAGTTTTCAATTGAATTTTGAACCAAGTTCATAATACTAAATACGGTTTTATCCGATACCCTACGGCCATCGACCCCACGAACCAAAACCGAAGCGGTCACCGGCGGCTGTTTTTTCTGCCAACTCGCTTTCTCAGGAACAACAATGCGGACTTGGCTATCTTGAACATCATAGAATTGCGCAATCATTTTGCTTAATTCACCGGCCAATGCGCGATTGTACCGAATGCGTTTATCATATTCAGTTACCCCAAACCCCTGATCTTCATCCAACAATTCAAACCCCGTGGCACCCCGAGAAGGGATTCCTTTCAAAGCCAACAAATTTTTGGCCGATTCGTAATACCGCCGATCAACACTTAAATTAAAAAACCGACCGGCGCGCTCCACATCAAAGGCAATCCCGTGCAAACTTAACTCTTTAATTGCCTGAGACGTTACATCATTTTCCATTTGGCTGTGCAAGCGTTTGTATTTTATCTTACCCTTGTCTGGCGATGTTTTGCTCACAACAACCGTATCATCACCAGCCGGTTTTTCCGGTCGGGTTTGAAAGAAAAATAACACCCCCGCCCCCACAACAATAATACCAATAACAATAACCAAAAGCCGCGTTGAGCGTTGTTTGGAGGCTATATTGGATTCCATATCTGATAAATCTGCCATGCTTTACTATACCTGCATATTTTGCAATTCTTTAAAACTTTGACTCAACGAGCTCATCACCGTACTGAGCAATGTGATTGAAACGTTCAACTGAGCCGTTGCCATAGTGACTTCTTCTACGGACGCTTTGCGGTCCACATAACGCTGAATAAGATCATTGGTTTTATGCTCCATTTTACTCACATCATCCAATGCACGAACAACGCCAGCAAAAATCATAGAAAACGGAGAATTCTCCATGATTTGTTCTTGCTCAATTTTATCTTTTTTAATGGTATTCAGTTGGGCCACTTTTTGATCCAACTCAACTTTTTTTCGCTGAATTTTTTCAGTGGTATCCTGTAGCACAGCCGCATACAAACCTGAAAATGACGGGCTGTCTTTGCTTTCATTCACGAGTGGCAACAGGGGCAGTTGCGGAGTTACTGGTGGAATCGGTGAAATCATTTTAAAATCTCCAGGGTTGATTGAAACGTATTTCTAGCTGACTTGAATACTGTTGTATTGGCTTCATATAAAACATTGGTATATGATAAGTCGATCATCTCTTCTGAAATACTAACATTAGGGATGTAAACAAATCCATACTTATCCGCAAATGGGTGCGACGGATCAAAGGCTTTTCCAAATGGTTGCTGGCTTTCTGCAACCCCATCCACCCAAACATCGTTGCCCTGCGATCGAATAACTGGATATTGCTTGGCGTAGGGCAATCCGGTTTCGGTGCGCAGGGTAAATGCATTGGCTACATTTTTGGCAATGAGTTCCAGCCGGTACTTTTGAACCAAAACCCCTTGGGCACTAATAGCTAAAGCATCCTCGGATCCCAATTGTGCGTAACCCAGCATACTCACCAATAACACAAGAAAAACGCCCTTCATTTTTTACCCATGGCTGCAACGGTTTTTAAAATGCTCAACTTCGTGGTCAATAATTTAGAACAGGCTGAATGATACAAGTTTAATCGTGACAAACTAGCCATATTGCCCTCTAATGTTGCTTTTTGTGATTCCAAGCCCTGGCGCTTGCGTCGTTTTTTTTCAGCAGATTCCAAGGCATCGGCAAAACTACCGGCATACCCAGGGGTTGAACTATTGGCAATATCTCTGGCTATGTTTGCCTGCATAGCGGCCGATCGCTTAATGGCGTTTTGCAACGCAACCATGGCTGGGTCAAATAATTTCATTGGCCGTCTCCTTCGTTGACTCATCGCGAATAAACCGGCCCATTAACGTCCGGATATGCAAGGCATCTTGCTTCACCAATTGCTGCGTTAACAACTGACTCATTAGCTGCTTGGCAATCGTATTGTCGTACAAACCAAGCCCATCATTTTGCTCATCTGAAAGGGCGCCTTCAACAATTTGTTCGGTAAACATTTCTTTCAAAAAGACTTTTTGAAACTCATCCAAATGTTCCGCATACGTTGTTGGTTTTTTCGCATGCATATCCGTAATCATATTCAAACTATTGGTAATAATTGAAACATCCATTTAGATCACCTCCACATGGGCAATTAAGGCGCCTGATGCCTTTAACGACTGAATAATGGCAATTAAATCTTTGGGGCTAGTCCCCAGTTTATTCAAAGCCGATACCAAACTATCCAAGGTTGATCGTGGCTCCAACACAACAACTGGGTTTTGCTTAGACTGAACCAACGCCTGATTGCTCTTAATCTGAATGGACACATTGCCATGCGTCAAGGCAACCGGCAACAAGCGCACTTTTTCACCAATTACAATCGTCCCGGTTCGGGCATTAATGACCACACGGGCCAGACCATCCGGCTCCAACTCAACCATTTCAAGCTGCGCCATTAAATCCACCAAACTCCCTTCATTAAAGTCTAGAAAGGGGACTTTGATCGTCGCTGCATCCACCGCCATGGCACCAAAAAATCCAGCATCGTTCATGGCCTTAGCCACACGAGACGCTGTAATGTAATTGGACTGATTTAATACAACTGTAATGAACTGCTGATCCTGAACCGTTCGGGGCACTTCTGCTTCAACAATCCCCCCATTTGGAATTAAACCGACCGTTGTCGTATCTTGCAATATTGTTGCCTGAGAGGTCCGAGACACATCCCCATGCACCACAATAGACCCCTGGGCAACCACATAGGTTTTATTATCAGCGCCTTTCAGCTCTGCCATTAACAAGGTCCCTCCCGACAAAGAAATGGAGTCCCCAATTGACGATACCGTCACGGGTATTGTTTGCCCTTTTTTACTAAACAATGGCAGTTGCGCTGTGACCATAACAGCCGCTACATTGCGGGATCGAAATAAATCGTTATTTTCAGGAGAAATCCCCGATCGGGCAATCACATTGGTTAAGGCTTTATTGGTAAAGATTGACCGTTGAGAATCCCCCGTATTGCGCAACCCAACAACCAAACCAAACCCATAAATTTGATTGTCTCGATCTTGTAAAATCTTACCAATATCTTTAACCCGAACGGTGGGCGCTGCATGCAACACACTAGCCGCAATGGCTAAAACCAATACACTTGAAACCAATCGATTTAAAATAGCCATGATGTAATCCTTGAAAAGAAACCCGGTGTCTGCTTGTCAGCCACAACGCCATCCCCTTGCAATGTAATTTGCAAATCAGCGATTTGATACGAAAACACAGCATTTTGATCGTTAATATAATCGGGCTTCAAAATACCTGAAATTTGAATCATCTCTGTTTCTTCGTTTACCTTAATTCGGTGCTCACCCACAACATATAAATTTCCATTATCAAAAATTCGGGTTACCACCCCCGACATAACCGCTTTGACACTGCTTTTTCGTGTGGTTTGACCCACCCCATCGTACTGACTGCCCCCACCAATGCCATATTCACGGCGCTGCTGAAGCCGCTCATCATTGCCGTTATTCATCGCCAACTGATTCCACACACTATCAAATTGGGCATCCACAATGGATCGGCCCGATGTTTGAGTACCAGCCTCTTGAACGGCCGATGTTGCTTCTGAAATAAAAATAGTAATAACATCCCCAATGCGAAAATCGCGACGGCCAGCATAAATAGTACTGCCTTGATCGGCTAACTCATACAACGAGCTGGCCAAAACAACGCTGGCCAAACTAATTCCGAATAACAACGGTTTGATCATCTCGAACCTCAGCCTCCACCATAGTACCATTCTCTAACTCAACCCCCACACGCTCACCGATGCGCGCATCGTGTCGCAACGTGCCTCGGGTTGCAATTTGAATGGCATCCGACTCCAACACCACACGCACCCGTTGACCCGATGTCACAACAGCCACATCGTATACCATGGGGCCAGTTGTCATGCGTCCTTCTAGCAGATGACTCCGGGCTTTTTTACCCACAATGGCCTGTTTGCTTCGAATAACATTTGAGGGAGCTGCATCCACAGAAAACATAGAAATCTCAACATCCTCAGCGCGAACAACAGACCCTGGGGCTACGGACCGCTTCATGACAACAACCGGTATCTGAACTGAAACATCCAATTGAATTGGAGCAACCACCGAACCGGAATCTCCACGCATAACCAACGAAACCGAATCATTAAGCCCAGCATAGATGGGATGCGGCGATGCCAACCGAACGGACTGAATATTAGCGGTAGGGTATCCAGAATCCGTAAACGTCCAGGTCGCATTCACGGACACAGGATCCCCGTACATAGACTCCATCGCATCCACAACAGCTGTCATAACCATTGAATCAATACTCCCCATGACGGGCCACGTCAGGATGAACAACCATTTAGTTACCTTTCGCAATTTCTTCGGCTGCTTTCAACATTTCATTACCACTTTGAATGGCATTAGCTGCCAAAGTGAACGAACGCTGAACAATAACCATCTCCATCATCTTTTTAACCACGTTAACATTGGAAAGTTCCAACGAATTTTGTTGAATTTGACCCAACCCCCGGTCACCCGGTGTGTAAACGGACGGTGGCCCTGAAAGCGTTGTTTCCAAATACATGTTATGGCCAATGGATTGCAAGGCATTGGGGTTTTCAAATTGTGCCAACGTAATTTGACCAATTTCACGCGATTGCGCACTTTCATTTTCTTGAACAAACACGCGTCCCTGACCATCAATACTCACCGACGTCGTCCCACTAGGAATTCGGATGGATGGGCTTAGCATATTGCCATTCGGGTCAACCAGATAACCGTTGCGATCTTTCTGCAAGTTACCCGCACGACCATAACCAATGCTGCCATCGGGTAGCCGAAATTGGAAAAAACCCTTACCATTAATGGCTAAATCCAATGGCTTTCCGGTAATTTCAACACGTCCTTGTTGGAAATCTCGCAAAACATCTGCAATCTTAACCCCAGAGCCATAATACACTTTCTTTTTTTTGGCATTGCTGCCATATTGATTTTGCACTTCATCCTCAAGCATGCCTGGAAATAGAGCTTCAAGCTCAACCCGACTGCCTTTGTATCCCGGTGTTTGGGCATTCGCCACATCGTTGGTGATGTTAATCATCATTTTCTGATACGCTGATAAAGCTGTTGTTGATATATAAAACTGTTGAATCATCGCGTTTAACCTCCTTAACTACTACCGGCCTTCATAATGGCGTCAGACACCAAAAAGGCTTTCGTACTAATTTTAAAATTGCGTTGATTGAGCACCAACTTCATCATTTGATCGACAATATTTACATTCGAACTTTCTACAAACCCTTGCATGACATCCCCGGCTTGTTTCTGATTGGGGTAAATCATATGCAGCTGGCCAGCCGACTCCGTTTGTGCATAAACATTGTTGCCCAAGGCTTGTAAATTTTCAGGATTGTCAAAGACAGCCAAGCGAATTTGTCCAATGTACCGCGGTTGAGAATCATTGCCCGGATATACAACCGCAATTCGCCCATCCATGCCCACCTGAACCGATTTGACCGCATCGGGCACTCGCACAGCCGGATCCAAGCGGTTGCCAAACAAATCCACGATATACCCCTTTTTATCGCGCTTGAACACGCCTGACCTAGCATAGACCGTCTCACCTGTTGGTTGCTTGAGCTTAAAAAATCCCAGACCATTAATGGCCATATCGTATTCTCGATTGGTTTGATCTAGCTTGCCTTGCGTCATATCCATGCTCACATCCGCAATGCGAACCCCGGTCCCAATTTCATACACCCGTTTTTTACGGCCTTTAGCATCAAATCCCTCATCAATCGTATCCGTCATTGCATCCGATAATAAGAACGGAAAGTTATTCTCTAATTCCGCCCGCCGGGTCTTGTATGCTCCTGTCATTGCATTGGAAATATTGGACGTATTAATGGCCAAAGACTCTTGTATTGCAGTTAATGCTGTAGCCGCTATATTAAACCCAATAATCATATATTACCTCCTATTATACCAGTCAGGGAGACCCCATTGTCAATGCGGTTTGGTACATTTTTAACGCTCGTTGCACCGTATAAGCACTCGCCAAATACCCATGTTTAAACCGTGGAACTTCGCCAATTAAGCCCTTCACAACAGCGGATCCTTCATAAAATCCTTGCCGAATGTAGTACTTTGGATTTTCTTCCAGAGCAATGGCGTTCGGGCCATTAATTGGGTAAAAAATATGCGAATTAAAGGAATCTATCTCCCCTAAATTAGCAAATTGAACCAACCGAATTTTATCAACCATGCGTTCGTTTCGAAAGATCTCCCCTTCTGAATTTATATAAATAGACTCTGGGCTATCCAAAACAATGGGGCCGTTCTCACCCATCACTAAAAAATAATCTGAAAATGTGGCTAACCGACCATAACTATCAATAACAAACCGACCATCCCGGGTATAACCCTGACCAAAGGGACCTTGAATCACAAAAAACGCTTTGCCTTCAACGTAAACATCCAACGGTTGACCCGTTTCAATGGGGGGACCTTGTCCCAATCGAAAAAACTTTCGTCCATACACCATACCCTCTTTCGAAACATTCCCAAACGAATATTCTTTGTACCCCGGTGTCATTTGATTCGCCGTGTAGGCTTCAAACGCATTAAAATGCTCCTCATAGACTGGCATTGCTTGGGTGGGATAACTTAACGCAGCGTCCATACGTGGGTTCATCATAACATCCGATTTATCCACAATTAGCGGATCTTTTTCCGGATCATACGGTGCTGTCATGTCTAAGGCATGGACCCCAAAACTAATGAAACAAACCCCAAGGATTGCATACAAAAACCATTTTTTATTACCAATCACTTTCATAATAATACCTTGTTTATTCCTCAATGTACAAGTTTTTAAACATTTTCATTGAATAATCGTTATTTTTTCTTTTTATTTTTAATCGCTTGCCGCTTTTTAGCCATGCTATCCAATTTGTACACAATAGCCAACACTTCTGCCACCAAAGGGAACAAGGCCAATGGAATGCTTTTATTAATATCTAATTTGCTCATAAGGTCTGACAACGACGGGTCTTCAAACAATACTATGTTATGTTCTTCCGCCATTTTCAAAATTTTATCCGCCAAATCCCCCTGCCCCGCCGCCACAATGCGCGGCACTTGATCCGCATCAACATTATACTGAATGGCAATGGCTTTGCGCTTGGCCGGATCCGTTGTGCTAAGCTCGTCAACATACCGTTTAATGCGTTTATCTGGCTGGCTCATGCCTCAACCTCAATCCGAACCACATCATCCAAGTTTCCTCTGGGCAATAACAAAGCTTTAACATCCACCCGTTGATCCGTTGTGGCAAACCCCCGCAAATTAAATTTTGCCGCCTTTAATTGCGCAGCCAGTGTGTCACGCATCGACAATAACGCCTCTTTCGTTTCTTTTTTATCCGCATTAACGGTGTACCATACGACGTCATTTAAAATGTCAATAATGACGGTAATTTCGCCCAATTCTGGGGTCTCTAGCTGGACAATCAACCGGGTTCGCTTAACATCCAAGTGATCCGGCTCCGATGGGCTTTTCCGAACCAAAACATCCACGTCTCGATTCTGATACATTGGGTTTGGCAACGACCAATAAAAAAACTGATCGGTTTGAACCGGATACGCCGATTGATTATTTTGAGATAAAATAGACTGAACCAGCTGGGCATTTAAAAAATCGTAGCCCGACTGCTTCAATTGTTTAAGATCCCGATGAAACGGCGCCTGCTTGGCCTGCTCCTGCATCAGCCATCGCTGCTCCATCCCATTTAACAACTGACTAAATGCCAATAACGAACGGGTCAACACATCCCCATTGTATTGGCCCGAAACTTTGCTTAGTAATGTTTGAAATCGTTTCAAATCATCAATCAAACTACCAATAATACCGGACAGCTGCGTCAACATTGCGGCATCAAATCCCCGCAACGGGCTGCTCAAATGGGACTGAAATTGACTCAACGCACGGATCAACTGATTGGCAGCAGAATCCACTGAAACTTGATTGGCAAAATAAGGCGCTAAAATATCCACCGAGCGTCCCAATCCCGCCAACCCTTTCAGCAACGACACCACAGATGCTTCTATATTTTCTTGGCCAGGACGGCCTTTTAATTCTTTGAGCAATGCCTGGAAATTTTCTTGAGATAATGGCACACCGTATTGCGTCATCTGACTCGCCAAATGGCGATTTTCAGACGTTGTTGGGTACCCCAACTTAACCAACTGATCCGCAATATCCGCTTCTGCCATACGCCGACTTTGAGCCGCTGGAGACTGCGCTGATTCAGCCTGTTTGGCCGCTTGGGACTGGGTAGCTTGACTAGCATCCGTACTGGGACTCGCTGCCCCTGTATTACGGGTTGCCTTTAACGACGCCTCCGATGCTTCTTCCGAAGATTCGGCGGACTGAATCTGTTGCGGTTTGTTTTTAGAACTCGGATAAATAACCGGTCCATTCAAGCTAAACCCTGTATTTGTGCTAATACGATTGTCGCTCATTGTATACTTTCTACCTTATTACAGTTATCGTTGAAATCTAGGCACGAACTTGCATGGCATGGACCAGTGTCGCCAATTTGGCCAGTACAACATCAATAATGTCCGACGAGCCACCCGAACGATCGTTTAAATCCTGCACGATCGCTTGATAGTCCTGAAGCAATCCCCAGTGCTCCGGTAACCACGCCGTTGCTGTTGGCCACTGTTCAGCAACCGGGTTCAACAACGCATGACGATACCGGCTCAATGACGCAGTCATCATGGATTGCTTCACCCATGACCATTTGGTATCAATAGGCATGCCTTGAATATACTCCTGAATACGAGAAAAACCAAAATAGTGATCGTAACGCATCAGCCACTGATTCGCATCATTCACAGGCATACCCCGGTGCTCAACCAACTGCATGAGTAAAAAAAATGGCACATCGGCGGCATCGTTTATCGCCTCAGCCGTAACACGATGCGTAGCTATTGAAGCTAAAATAGCTGCATAGTCGCCATACATGAGGGCCTCATATACAAAGGTGTTCACGCGTTTTTCATGCCGAATCCATGCCTCTAACTCCGGGCTTTGGCACACACCCATAATGGCATAGGCTAAACAATACAGTTGCAATACCGACACACAGTCCTGTCCGGTTTGCGCAACCATCGTCGGAATGGCCCCACAGCCGGCATGATTAATGACGTGATTAACCACTTGCATGGCTGAAATTCGACCGGCCAAGGGATGCTGATGAATGTAAGGCAAATAGGTATCCGCAATTGTCTGAGGAAAGTACTGCTCCAAATACACCTGAAACAAGGGATGATCGGCGTCCCAATCCTCAGACACTTGCTGAATAATCTGATGCTTGATCTTTGCCTGAAACACACTCAACATGGGCCGGGTCAAGCCTGTTGATCGTGGATTTAGAATAGTTGCTTCAATGGCCTGGGCCTCCGGAGACTCGTCGATCCGGCGCAAGTCTAAAATAGCTTGACGAAAAGCGGTCAAATTCTGATTGGCCCGGCGACTATCCAAACTAATTGACCGATGCTGCGCCCGGTTGTTTTGCAAGCACAGCTCTGACACCTCATCCACAATCGAGCCCAACAATTGATTGCGATCGGCATCGCTCGCCAATACCCCATCCGCCAACAATTGCTGACATAGAATTTTTAAATTCACTTCATAATCCGACATATTAACACCCGCCGAATTATCAATGGCATCGGTATTTAACGCAACACCACGCAAACTCAACTCCTCACGAGCAGCCTCAGTAATGCCCAAATTGGCGCCCTCACCAATCACAGACGCACGTACCAATTGGGCATCAATTCGGCAATCATCATTCGCTGGATCCCCGACCGTTGAATGCCGTTCATGCATGCCTTTAATATACGTTCCTATACCCCCAAACCAAATTAAATCAACCGACGCCGACAGCACCGCTTGAATCAATTCAACCCCACTTAATACATCGGATTCAATACCAAACACCTGTTTCATTTCGGGTGTAATCGCAATAGCTTTGGCGTCCCGATCAAAAACACCCCCACCCGAACTAATGCAATCCGCCTGATAATCGGTCCACGACGAGCGAGGCAATTCAAATAAACGCTTGCGCTCAGCATAACTAATGGCCGGATCCGGGGTGGGATCAACAAAAATATGACAATGATTAAAAGCGGCCAACAAACGAACCGATTCGCTACGCAACAAACCATTGCCAAACACATCCCCGCTCATGTCCCCAATGCCCACAACGGTAACTGGATCACGCTGACAATCCACGCCACGATCCATACAATGCAATTTAACACATTCCCAAGCACCCCGGGCCGTAATGCCTTCTTTTTTGTGGTCATATCCGGCTTGGCCACCCGACGCAAACGCATCCCCAAGCCAAAAATTGTATTGACTCGACACCGCATTGGCTAAATCTGAAAACGTTGCCGTTCCCTTGTCAGCAGCAACCACCAAATAGGGATCATCCGCATCGTATAGCACACAGTGCTTCGGTGGAAGTATTGACCCATCGGGAGCCTTATTATCGGTAACATCCAATAACGCTGCAATAAACCGTTGGTATTGACTCTGAACAAAGGCGGCCGTGTCGTCAACATCGGAATCCATACGAACCACAAAACCGCCCTTGGACCCATCGGGAACAATGAGCACGTTTTTAAGGGTTTGCGCTTTAACCAAGCCCAGAATTTCAGTTCGGAAATCATTGGGCCTGGAGGACCACCGAAGCCCCCCACGGGATACGGGGCCAAACCGCAAATGCACGCCATCTAAAAAAGTGTCTTGGACATAAATCTCAACCCATGGCGTTGGCTTTGGCATAAATGGCACACCATGACTATGAATCTTAATCGCAATCGCTGTGCCACTGAACCGATCATGCTGATACGCATTGGTCCTGGCTGTTGCTTGAACCAACATAAACAACTCACGAAACACCCGATCATCCGATAAATTTTGAATCGGTTTGATTAAGTCAAAAAACTGCTGTTCCAAATCTGGCAACCACTGCTCCGCTCGATCCTGCGCAGACTCGGCCAATTCCGGGTTGAATTTAGCCATAAAATACCGCGCCAGCTGCTCCGTACAATCGGGATATTGATTCAAAATATGGGTTAGCCCTTTGGCATACATGGGCTGCAATTGCGCATACAACTGGCAATACGTTCTTAAGACATTAACATCCCGATAATTTAATTGCGTGTTAAGCACCAACTGATTCAACCCATCATTTTGTACTTCTTTCCGAAAAATAGCCCCAATGACATCGGCCAACGGCTCCTGATACACAGACTCATCCAGTGGCTCCTTAGCTTTTGTCATTAATCGATACGATTGCACATAGCCCAACCCATCATCCACACTACCAGGCAATCGAAATCGGGTGGTTAATTGATCCAATACCAACAACCCCAGGTTCTCTAGTATTGGCAACATATCATACAACCGCAGCTTTGTTTTGGTATAAATTGACAACAGCGACACCTTATTATGATGGTGACTATCGGGCGTTAAAAATCGTGTCAAACGACTATCCACGGGCTTGGAATCCGACAATAGTGTCAACGCCAAACAATCATGAACAGCCTGTTTGGGCGTGGTTCGTGCTTGGTAATCGGTGGGCATCATTCGGACCCATTCATCTTGAACAGCATCCGCAATCCCCTGCTGTTCAAACAACTGTTTGACTTGGGTAGACCACGGCTGAATCCGTTGGTTCAACCCATGATTAATACCCTCAAAATCAAAGCTCGGCAAGGGCTGTTTAGACTCAAAATAAATATGAAGCCGAGGCTTATCCACGTCAAAAATGTCCACCACTTCCATGTCACAATCAGTCCCTACTGCTTGCTTCAAATAGTCCTGTATCGCTGCACAATTGGCCGGAGTATACACATGAAAGGGAACATACACAAAAAAACAAACGGTATTAAACGCTGGCTTTTCATGAATAAAGCAGCGCACCCGATTGGGATTAATGATCGACATCATGCTATCCACCATATCCAATAGCGTTTCTTTTGAACTGCGAAATAACTCGAATTTGGGGATACCCATAAATAAACGAATCACTTCATAGTGATTGTAACTACCGGGCAACAACTGGCGAGCATCAAAAATATACTTCATTTTCAAATGAATTAACGGCGTTTCCAAATTTTTAACATTCAAAGAACTTCGCCGTAAAATCCCCAAAAAGTTATGGTCATGCCAATGGCCATCCGATTGCTTAACTTTAAAACTAAGCCGCATTAACAATGCAAATCGCTGAATGGGGCTTCGAGCCTGAATCCGATCAAAATAAAACAAATGGGGATGCGCCAATTTTTTATTCACTTGGCGCTGCAACGCATTGTGTATGCCCGCCGTATCAATCGACCGATAATCATCCGATAGAATTCCCAACTGGGTACCGGCCACCGGGGTGGCTGTTAACGATTGTGGGTTGGCCCCAACAATATCAAAGCATTCGTAGCCATAATAAAAAAAGTTATCCCCCAGCCATGTTAATAAATTACTCCATTCGGTTTTTTCCAATTCCGATGCCCCGTCAATTGTACCGATTGCTGATTGAATATCGGATACCCGATGCGCAATAGCCGACTGCGCTTGATGACACACTTGGACTGCGGCCATGTGCATGGCAATGCGCGCCTGTAAGTCTTGGATGGTTAGTGTATCGGGCAATCGTTCAAATTCAATGTACACCGAGGATACCACGCG
>Ga0255759_10001135_pt1 | contig 24031 bp, 23 predicted proteins | sample 101ome_20_FD_179959 | JGI IMG/M metagenome (GOLD analysis project Ga0255759, IMG submission 179959) | Coastal salt marsh microbial communities from the Groves Creek Marsh, Skidaway Island, Georgia - 101404AT metaG (version 2) | ecosystem: Environmental > Aquatic > Marine > Intertidal zone >...
GCAATTTTCAAGGCCTTTTCCAATCCCAAATGCGCAATGCTAACCGGTAGATTGGCCGGGATGTCTTTGGGCAAACAGGACACGGTCACTTCATTAATAATAGTTAGCAATAATCCGCCCAGTTTAACCCCTCTGGGGTTGCCTTCAAATTTTAATGGGACAGTGATCGTTAATGATTTATTGGGATCAATGGCCAGGAAATCCACATGGGTTACTTTTCCTGTAATTGCATGCTTAACAACTTCGTGAATGAGAACTTGGTGCTCAGTCCCATCGACATCAAGTGTGATTAGTGTGTTTTTTCCGCTTTCGGAACACAGGACAGAGCGAATGAATGGTTCTGTAATACTGATGGCCGTAGGCGCTAGATCATTGCCATACACAATGGCTGGAATTAAGCCGTCATTTCGAAGTGCACGCGCACTCTTTTTTCCGGTGTCTCTTTTTTTGTACTCTAGTAGTGTTGTCATGTTTTCCTCGCTTCTTAATTCAAAAAATAACTATAGCTTGATAGTATACCAGATTTCTATGCCCGTATTCAATGTATATTGCGTTGAGTTTGGACGGGCCTTAGGGCATCTTTTGTTTTTAATGATACAGACTTTTCTGCGGTTTCGGCACCAAGTTCCGCCAATAGGGCATCCACTGTTTTATTGGACTCAATCTCAAAGCCTGCATCTTGAATCATTTTTAATGTTTCAAATTGTTGGGTGCCTACCGTATTTAAATACCCATCCATAAATAACGAATTGGCTGGGTATAACCCCATAACTTGTAAGCTTCGTAAGTGGTATTCACGGCCGGCTGCCATGCGAATTTCAGCATCGGGATTAATGAGCCGAAATAAACATAAAACACGCAAACAAAACTCGGGGGTTAGTGTGTTGCAGTTTTCAAAGGGGGTTCCCGGTACTGGAATCAAAAAGTTAATGGGAATCGATCGAACATTGAGTGACTTTAATTTTAACGCCATGGCGATCAGCTCATCATGACTTTCACCCATACCCACAATCACTCCGGAGCACAATGAAAGCCCGGCTTTTTGAGCAGAGTTTAGCGTGTTAATTCGATCCATGTAGGTATGGGTTGTGCAAATCTCAGCATAATTGTCTTCAGAGGTATTAATGTTGTGATTGAGTCGGTCGAGTCCAGCTTGCTGCAAGGCGACAGCCATGCCATCATTAAGCAGACCCGCTGACAGACACACTTCTTTATCGGGATGTTTGCGCTTAATCGTTCGGATGACATCGGTAATTTGATTGATTTTTGTTGGGGTTGGGCCACGACCCGATAAAACCATGCAGTATCGATGGGCCCCTTGCTCATACGCTCGAGTGGCTTCCTCAAGCATTTCTTCAGCTGGTTTTAAGCCGTAGGTTTCAATCTTGGAATCCGCTGTTTTGGCTTGTGCACAGTACGAACAATCCTCCGGACAGTGCCCATTTTGTGCGTTGTTAATAATATGAATGGTTACTTGGTTGCCAAAATGGCGTTCACGAATTAGAAAAGCCGTGTTTAATAATTCAGTAATTGGGGTTTTTGTTAGACAGTCTTTATATTGTTTTTCCATATGAAAATGAATTGTACCGTGTTTTCGGTGTAGTCATCAATATAAAAATCAAGTACACTGAGAAGGTAGAGATGAGTAAACAAGCAAACCAATTACCCCATTCGTTTCATATTCCAGTGATGGGGACAGCCTTCACGGTGGATACACCATTGAAAGTTGCGCCCTATGGCATTTCATCCGTTATATCTTTATGTGACGATGAATTATTTGAAGAAATGCGTCAGTCTTTACTGCTGGAGCACCCCCATCATGGTGCGTTTACAGCGATTCCAAAATCAGAGTTAGATTATCGTGCCAAGCGAATTACAGCCTATTTGAATTTGATTCATGATTTGGTAAATGAAAAATTCAAATCAATACAAGACTCCGAATTTAAACCGGGTACTGAAATTACTCGGTATTTTGAATTGTTGGCGTCCAACCATCCACTTCGCATGGCGTATGAGACAATGCTGAGCATATCCGATACTCAAGAAAAAACAGACAAACAAAATCAGTTGCGCCAGGCTATGCAAATCGGGTCCATTGATGTGAATATTATGACGAAGTTGGATCGGGATATTTATGCGCGGAAAACTGGCGAGAAGTTGCCGGAGATGTATTCCGATGCTATTTCTGGATTGCGGGGATATGCCAATAGTCGACTGAATCAATCCTGTATTGTGTTTTCTGCGGGGTTTAATCGCCGTCTATTTGCTCATATTGAACAATGCCCAGATTTTTTTCCAGATGCGACGGGCTATGTTAAGAAACGCATTATTCTGAAAGTATCGGATTTTCGGTCCTCTCAAATACAGGGGACATTTTTAGCCAAGAAAGGAATCTGGGTCTATGAACATCGCATTGAATCCGGACTCAATTGTGGGGGGCATGCCTTTGCTACTGATGGCTTATTAATGGGGCCAATACTGGCAGAATTTCGGGATCAAAAGGAGTCTCTAACAGATAAACTGTATCGGCTGTGCAATCAAGCATTAGCCAATAAACAGTTGCCAGAATACACTCAAAAACCAGAGTCTCGAGTCACTTTTCAAGGCGGCATTGGGACCTATGATGAAGAACGGGTTTTGTTGGATCATTACCAAGTGGATGGAACCGGGTGGGCCAGCCCGTTTTTGCTAGTCCCAGAAGCAACAACTGTGGATGAGAAAACCCGGCAACAGCTTGCCAATGCAACACCCAATGAGTTGTATTTAAGCAAAATATCGCCTTTGGGTGTTCCCTTTAATACGATGAAAGACACCCAAAGTGAAGTAGAAAAATGGGAACGGGTTCAGCAAGGAACTCCGGGAAGTATTTGCCCCAAGGGGTATTTGGTTAGCAATACAGAATTTACAAAAGTGCCAATTTGTACGGCATCCAAGACGTACCAGCGGCTAAAAGTTAAGGCAATTGAGGCGTCGGGTGTTGTTGGTGAGGCTTTGGAAAAAGCCAAAAAACAGGTGTACACAAAAGCCTGCCTGTGCGAAGACTTGGCGGCCCCTGCGTTGCAGCAGCGGGATATTGCGTCTAAGCGCATTCAGGTATCCGCTGTGTGCCCGGGGCCGAATATTGCGTATTTTAAAGAGTTTTTCCGGCTGGATGCTATGGTAGACCATATTTATGGACGAGCGTCGATTATGCAGGATGCTTTAAGGCCCAATGTGTTTGTAAAAGAATTGCAGTTGTATGTTGCGTATTGGGTCGATCAAGTGAATGCGTCTATGCATGAATTAGACAAACGACAAAAAGACTATTTTATTGCATTCAAAGAAAATCTAATAGCGGGGATTGACCATTATTTGGGTATTGTTGATACAGCGTTTAATTTTTCAAGCGAAGAATTATTAAGCCTTAAAGAGACGCTTAATGCGCATATGAAACAGTTCTCAGGCGTTTTATTGAGCTAAGAACGCGTTAGTTTAGAAAATTGAATATTGCCATGAATGGCAAATTGAACTACGGCATCGCATACCAACCGATGTTCGCGGTGGTTGGGACTGGAAAAACACCGATGCCACCGGCCTTTAATCCAAAATACAGCGCCCATTAGGCATCGGTACGCACCATAGGCCAACCGGCCATAGTGTTTTTTAACAATCCAAAATCCACCCCGATACCCTTCGATTAATACAAAGTGCTTCACGGTTTTAGACGATGCTCCAATAATATGTGTGGCGGATACGTTGGGGTAATAATACACTTTTTTGTTGTCTTTTCGAATTCGCAAGCATAAATCAATATCATCATTATAAAAGAAAAACGCTGGGTCAAGGCCGTGGAGTGTGTCTCGGAAATAGGCGGTGTTGAGCAGCATAACAGCCCCAGATAAAAATCGAACAGACCGTGGTTTATTTGTCTTGTACACCCAATGCGCTAGGGGATTGCCGGGCACTTGCAAGCGCCCATCTTCATGCAACAATTGGGGGGCAATAACGCCGATGCTGGAATCGGATCGCATAACCGAAACCAGCGTGTCAATCAGTGTGGGTTCAATAAAGGCATCGCTATTGAGGAGCAGGGTGTATTCGCCAGTTGCGTGGGGCAATAAATAATTGACACCATTGGGAAAGCCAATATTTTCGTCCAGCTCAATGAGTGTGACACGATCGCGATACGGTTGCAGAACCGCCAGGGAATTGTCGCTGGAATTGTTGTCTAAAATTAACGTTTCTAAGCGCAAGTCTGTTTGACTTTGCTCAATGCAAGCCAGGCACTGGTCTAAAAAGGCCGCACCATTAAAATTAACAATGAGTATACTAACGTCCACGCGTTAATGTATAGGTTTCTCCAATCGTATTGACCAACAAGGGCTCAACAATTGTGTCAACGACATCGGATTCATGAATGCCCGCTTGCATATGAATCCCCCATGCATGATTGTGTTGCATATCGGTAATATGAATAACCCCCAATTGGTTAATAATAGCCACACGATCGGCATAACTAACGGGCGTCTTATCGGTAATATTTAAGCAATAACTATCATAGGATGGATGCTCTAAAAACTCCGGTTCAGTGAGTGAAAAGGCGGTGTTATTGGGATTAATCAAGCAATCGTAGTCCGTGAGCAGTTGAATAACGTTTTGTGTATCCAAGGGTTTTTCAGCGTGAAGGGTAATAATGCCAAATCGATACAAGGCTTTTAAGCCGGGTTGATTTTTGAGCGCAGCAAAGGCTGAAATAGCATGCAAGTCTGTGTTTTTTGGCCAGGTGTAGATTTTAAGCATGGGTCACCGATGAATGGGTCAGCTGTGTGGCTAAATTATGAAATAAGACATGCCAGGGTCCGGGAGCTTGGGGATTTTGCTTTAGTATGGTTCCTTGGTTTGGGGCAATGTGATGGGGCAGTTGCCGGGTCAAATACCCGCGCTCTGGGTGGGGCATCATGGCCAGCACATTCCCAGCGGCATTGGTCACAGCCGCAATATTTTGGGTGCTCCCATTGGGATTGCTGGCATCCGTTTGGGTTCCATCGGGTTCGCAATACTGCATGACCGGAATGGCATCGGCAGGGGTTTTAAATAAAAATCGGCCCTCGCCATGGTTAATCGGAATGGGCAAGACGGTTTCGATGCCCTGAGTAAATACCGTGTTGCTGCTCACAGAAACGTACACCCACTCACAAATAAACCCCGTTGTTTGGGTGCCTGTTTGATTGGCCGCCAACATCGTATTGGGAATAATCCCACTTTGGGCTAAAATTTGGCACCCATTGCAAATCCCTAAAATGGGCTTTTGGTGGTCATTGGCTGCACGCAACCAATCCACAATTCTGGATGTGGCTGCAATGGCGCCGGCACGGACCCGATCTTGATACGAAAATCCACCCGGAATAACATAGGCATCGCAGGCATTAAAATCCGCCAAGTCACACGACCATGCGGGCAACCATCGGGTAGATAGCCCTGCAAAGGTTAGGGCGGCGTGGGTTTCACGTTCGCAATTGGTCCCTGGAAATAAAATAATGCCAACGGTTGCCATACTTAACACGCAATAATTTTCCCAATATTAACCGCAGCAATCATGCCGTCGGCAATAGCGGGCTGAATTTGTCGGATCTGTTTGGATCGAATATCGCCAGCGGCGTAAATACCGGGGATATCCGTTCGCATATAATCATCGGTTAAAATAAAGCCTTCTTCATCCAAGGCAACCCCAAATCGACAGGTTTCTTCAGATGGAATACGCCCCACGTAAATAAACAAGCCTTTTAAATCCAACCACGTTGTTTGATGATTGTGTAAATTTTCAACTTTAATTTTTTCTAATTTATCAATTCCGAATGCTTCAGTCACATGGGTTTGCCACATAATTTGAATTTTGGGATTGTTTAAAATTCGTTTTTTCAAGTAACTGACCGATTTCAAACTATCGGATCGGTGAATCATGTAAATCTTTTCGGCAAATTGACTTAAGTAATCAGCCGCATAGCAGGCACAGTTTCCGCCGCCCACGACGCCGATGGTTTTACCTGTATACGAGGACCCATCACAATCGGCAAAATACGAAATGCCACGCCCGGTGAATTGCGATTCAAAATCAGTATTTAAAAGCTTGGGCTCTAAGCCTGTTGCAATGATAATGTATCGGGTATAGTAACATTCACCCAATTCGGTTACGACTTTTTTCTCAAGACCGTGTTTGTTTTCAATTGCGTCAACCGAGGCATTGGTGTACGCCAAATTATAATCTAAGATATGCGATTCCATGCGTTTGCCCAACTCTTGCCCAACAATACCGCCAGGAAATCCCAAAACATTGTGGACTTTAAAGGCGCTGGATACACCACCACCGGGTAAAGCACGCTCAATGATTAACGTTTTTAAGTCTGCACGGGCACAACACACGGCCGCTGACATGCCAGCAGGGCCAGCCCCAATAATCACCACATCAAATCGTTCATTATGGGTGGGCTTCAGTGAGTCTAAAACAGCTAATGGTTCTAACATATTGATTAATCCAGTTGAATAGTAATGGTTGACTTCTCAGATGATATTACACTATTCTCTCTTAATTTAACCATAAAATCCGATCCTTTTAAATGGTTTTGTTTATATTGAATGACGGAGTCCCCTGAAAAGTTCACGATATCGGCTAAATAATTGTACTCAATATAGGGCGTTTGAGCTTGAATATCAGCCGCTTCAATGGCCACATTGCCAGAAGCTGTAATTATTTTTTTCTTATAATTAACAACAATTAAATCCGCTTCAATGTCTACAGTGCCATAACTCATTCCAACGGCATTCATGATCCAGCCAATGATGAGCAGCGTATATAGTGACCGGTTTCTGTTTTTTTGATCCATGATTTTATTTCCAATAGACTTATATAGTGTAGCAAACTTGAAATGGGAATGCTCGTTTTTTCGCACAAGTCATCCAGAGATAGGCCGGTGTCCATGCCCATGCAACTCAGTATGTGGGCCTCATCGGTGGATAAATCCACGGGTTTTCGGGTCGGTTCTGTGGATGCGTGTTCGACACGCTTGTCTGGAAACTCCAGGTAGTCGGATAAAATATCGGCACTATGATGCACCAACTTGGCCCCGTCTTGAATCAGTTGATGGGTGCCGATGCTTTTTTCAGAATTAATCGGCCCGGGAACAGCATAGACATTTCGGTTTTGTTCCAACGCCAAATGAGCGGTAATCACAGCCCCACTGGCATGCCCCGCTTGTGTTACCAACAACCCTTCGCACAACCCACTAATAATGCGGTTTCGCTGGGGGAATCGGTAGGGGATTGCGGGAATCCCCAGGGGCTGCTCGCTCACCCATGCGCCGGTGTCGAGCATGGCTTCAGCAATGCGGCTGTTTTTTTTGGGGTAGATGTCATCCAATCCAATGGCCAGTACGCCAATTGTGGGAGTGTTGTGCTGCAATGCCGTTTGATGCACATGCGCATCCACGCCTAGGGCCAAGCCCGATACTAAGGTGAAATGGGCGCTGAGATCGGCGCACAAACTTTGGGTGGCTTGAATCCCATACATGCTGGGGTGGCGGGTACCGACAACGGCAAACAGCCGATGGTGTAGGGTCTCTGGGTTGCCTTTGCAATATAAAATTAAGGGTGGGTGATAAATATGAGCCAGCCATTGGGGGTAGTCGGGTGTGTCGTAAACGATGCAGGCAATGCCATGGGCGTTGAGCTGCTGACGATACGCATCGGCATTCCAGCTGCGATGCCGCTGTAGCCAATAGTGTTTGGTTTTTTCATTGGCTCGGCGGCTGTGAATAAAGGATTCCATGTTGGCGAGACAGTCGGCATACTCGGGGTATTCGGCCAAGCAGGCGTGCATGGTCGTGGGGGCATCGTGAAAGACCACGTTAAGATTTAAATAATGATCCAGTTTTTTATCAGTCACTGCATTTAGTATACTGGCTTTTGGTTTAATTGGCTATGGCATTAGCTTTGGTTGTTGGCGTCATGGTTTGGGTAATGCGTACAGCAAGGCGCATTGCTGTCTCTGAAAAAAGAGTCTTGACAAAGAAAACCCAGTTTAGATATGATTTTTTAGATTTTATAATAAACAAATAAGTATCAAAAAAAGGATTTAATTATGCGCATTATTCCCGGTCTTTTAGCAGCAGCGTCTGTTGTATATGCACAATCATCAGATATAGAAAGAGTAGACTTGCCTAATTTAGAGTCAGCAGGCCGTGTCGAAATTAATAATATTCCAGGGCCATATATAAATCTCCCTAGTTTGAAAACTATAAAAGACTGTCCTGGTATTGAATATCCATTAAAACCGGCTTTAGCAGCGAATGACAAAGGCTTGGAATTAGAAAAACAGGCAGATCAATATAAAGATAAAGGGGACATAGATCAAGCAAAAGACTATTATAAAGCCGCACATAAAGCATATTCAGAAGCAACTAAAAGAGAGGGGGAACTTAGCTGTACCGACATAGATGTTTTTCGTAAAAATGCTGAACGAGTACAAGGCAAGTTAAATAGATTGCCTAACCAAGAATTTTAGGAATCAGCCTCGGTTGTAATAATCGCTTGGATTGACGAATGGCTAACATGCCCCTGCAGTGACCCATTGCTTAACCCGGTTATCCAGGTCAATAATGGCGTCAATATCATCGGCTGTTTCATGCTGGAAGTGGTTAATCGCTCGGCTGATCCACGGATAAATAGCGTCAAACCCAATGGCATGATTTAAAAATTGATACACCGCAGCTTCATTGGCTGCGGTTAAAATGCTGGGCAAAACCCCACCCTGTTTGCCACAGGCAATGGCCAAGTCCAACAATGGGAATCGGGTGGTATCCGGTTGCGCAAAGGTCAGGGTATGCTCATGCAAATTCAACGTGGGCCAGGTGGCTCGTTGGGGCTCCGGGTAGGTCATAGCATATTGAATGGGGATGCGCATATCCGCCGGCCCCACTTGGGCCAAACTCACGCCATCGACAAAATCCACCAAGCTATGCACCACACTTTGCGGATGAATCAGCACGGCTAATTGATCGTAGGCAATATCAAATAAATAATGCGCCTCAATGAGCTCCAAGCCTTTATTCATGAGGGTTGATGAATCAATGCTAATTTTCTTTCCCATGGACCATTTTGGGTGCTGAACGGCTTGTTCTGGAGTAACGGACGCCCAATCTAAATCGGGTTGATCCCAGAAAGGCCCCCCAGATGCGGTTAAGGTCATGCGCCGAACCTGGGTGCTGTCATGATCAACATACGCAAGGCATTGGTGAATGGCCGCATGTTCAGAATCAATGGGCAGTAGGGGAACCCCATAGTCTCGGGCTGTGCGTTGAATCAAGCTGCCAGCAGAGACCAACACTTCTTTACAGGCCAGTGCAATGGGAATGCGTGCACAAATAGCCGCATAACTAGCGGCTAAACTCGCCGTTCCGACAATGGCTAAAATTAATAAATCGGCTTGGCATTCTTGCGCCATAGTCGCCAGGGATTCTGGGCCTATCAAACACTGCGTTTTTGGGGGCAATTCGGCCGCTATACGGTGAGCCGCTGCCGCATCGGGGACATGCACATACTCGGGTTGAAACGCCAGGCAATCTTGAATTAATTGCGCAAGATTGCGATGCCCACTGAGACCGACAACCGTAAACTGGTCCGGGTGTTGCCGAACCACATCCAAACTCTGTTGGCCAATGGAGCCGGTTGCGCCTAGAATACACAACCGTTTCATAGACTCGTTAAAACAACACAAAGATACAATGCCGATGCGCTAAATAGAAGGCTGTCCATACGATCATAAACACCCCCATGACCGGGAATAATAGCAGACGAATCTTTGATCTTGCAATAGCGCTTGATTAACGACTCATGCAAATCCCCAAGCTGAGCACAAACAATAGCAATGGGCGTCATCCAAATGATTGTATTGGGTAAGGGAATGTGGCCATGCAATAGCGCAACCAACCCCGTTAATAGGATTAACGGGCCCACTGCGCCCGCAATGGTTTTGCCCGGGCTAATGCGAGGGGCTAATTTCCGCTTGCCCATTGTTTTGCCAATGAATAACCCCAAACTATCCGTTAACCAGGTTAAGGCCAGGGCTAGGCAAACCCACAGGGCTCCATGGGGTAGCGCACGCAGGGCAATGAGACTAAATAGCAATACAGCAATGGTTACAGGGATTCGAATTTGATGCACACGATAGCGATGGGCGGCGAATAACTGGCCACGTGCCAATTCAATGAATAGGATCCCCAATACGCTGATTAGTAGGCCGGCATACAGCATGTGCGGCAGGATGCTGATGCTGCTATAGTGTCCAATAATCCAACAAGCAAACAGGCTGTGCCCCAGCCAGTGCGATGCCGTGACGGAAAATGTGTGATCAATCATTGCGTAATATTCTTTGAGTATCAAATGGCCCACGCCTAAGACACACACGGTTGCAACCCATCCACCCGTGTAGACAATGAATAAGGCCAATGGAATCAGGATTGCGGCAGCTATAATCCGAGTTATCATAGGCTATTCTCCAAAATTGCGTTGACGACTCTTGTAAGCATCCAAAACGTTGGCCAAATGCTCAGGGGCAAAATCAGGCCATAAGATTGGCAAAAAAAACAATTCGCTGTAGGCACATTGCCACAACATAAAATTGCTGAGTCGAATATTGGTATCGCCGCCAGTTCGAATTAAAATATCGGGTGCTGGCATTGTCTCGGTGTACAAATGGTCTTGAATCGTTTGTGGGGTAATGGCTTCAGGGGCTAAATCACCGGCATGAACTGTTCGGGCAATGCGTTGGCAGGCATGGGTAATTTCTTCATGAGCCCCATAATTAATCATAATATTTAAATTAAGCGTTGTGTGATGCTGCGTTTTTTCATGGGCCGTGGCAATGGTCGATTGCAAGGATTTGGGTAGGGCGGATAAATTGCCCAAACAACGGACACGAATATCGTTTTGGCAGGCTGTTTTGACATGCTCATTGAGCACATGTTCCATTAACGTCATCAAAAATTTGATTTGAGATTGCGGGCGCTTCCAATTTTCAGTTGAAAATACGTATGCACTTAAATACGCAATGCCTTGTTCAATGCAGGCATCGATCGTATTTTGGAAGGCTTTTGCCCCTGCACGGTGCCCATCGTGTTCACTGTGCCCATTGGCGGTGGCCCATCGGCGGTTTCCATCCATAATAACCGCAATATGTGCCGGTGAATGCATGACTAAACAGTCGTTAACGCCTCAACTTTTTTATCTAGAGCGGTATTGATGGTTTGATTAAATCGCTCGGTCGTTTTTTGAATGCGCTGCTCTTCTTGTTTTTTGTCATCATCCGATAAGTCTGAATTTTTCTTGATATCGTCCATAGCGGATCGACGGAGATTTCGAACACCGATTCGGGCCTCTTCAGCCAATTGGTTAACCTGCTTCACCAGTTGACTGCGTCGCTCAGCAGTCAAAGGCGGAACTTTTAATAGGATACTGGTTCCATCCACGTGGGGATTAATGCCTAAGGATGACATAACCAAAGCTTTTTCAATCGCTTCAACTGCGCTTTTATCAAACACTTGCAACGACAAGGTTGTCGAATCCGGAACAGAAATGCTGGCCAATTGTTTCAATGGGGTAGGCGCACCATAGTAATCCACCACAATGCCGTCCAATAAATCAGGCGATGTGCGGTTGGTCCGAACCGACTTGAACCGCGTGATAAGATTATCCACACATTTATTTAATTTTTGTTCAAACTCGCTCATTCAGTACTCCCAACTAGGCTGCCAATTTTATGACCCAAAATAATATTTTGAATATGATTCTCTTCGGTTAGTTTAAATACAATGGTTGGAATATTATTATCCATACTCAGGGACAATGCCGTGCTGTCCATGACTTTTAACTCTTTTTGCAAAGCATCCATATAGGAAATTGATTCAAATTTTTTGGCATCGTCATATTTAACCGGGTCTTTATCATAAACCCCATTTACTTGCGTTGCTTTTAATATAACATCGGCTTTGATTTCTGCTGCACGTAAGGCGGCTGTCGTATCGGTTGTAAAGTAAGGATTCCCAGTTCCACCACAAAAAATAACCACTCGGTTTTTTTCAAAATGACGCAAGGCTCGACGCAACACAAAGGGCTCGGCAATTTCAGTCACTTCCAAGGAACTTTGCAACCGTGTGCTTACCCCACTTTTCTCTAAGGCATCTTGCAAGGCAATGCCATTCATGACAGTGGCCAACATGCCGCTGTAATCGGCCGCAACACGATCCATGCCCTGGGCAGAGGCAGACATGCCTCTAAAAATATTGCCGCCACCAATGACGATGCCAATGTCAGCCCCGAGTTCGTGCCCTTTTTTGATTTCATTGGCAATGAACATTAAAAAATGCGGATCAATCCCATAGCTGCGGGATCCTTTGAAGGCTTCGCCACTGAGTTTGAGTAAAATTCGTTTGTAAGTTATTGACATGTGTTTACTAAAGTGTAGCTTGAATGTTCAAATTCATCAACGGTATGATTGATGTATGAGCCATCAATCGCCCAATATTTTCATCAGTGCCGGCGAAATATCCGGTGATTTGCATGCCGCTGAATTGGTCAAGGCGTTGAAAAACCACATGCCACAGGCTCGATTTTTTGGGATGGGGGATTCCGCAATGGCCGACGCAGGGGTGGAATTGTTGGCCACGATTCGGGATCATAGTGCCATTGGCATGTGGCAGTCGGTGCGTGAACTAACTCGGGTTCGTCGAACCATTCGGGACCTTACGGCCATCATTAAAACCCAGCGGCCGGATTGTATTATTGTGGTGGATTGCGAGGCCATTCATGTGCCATTGTTGCGCGCGGTTCAGGATCTTAATATTCCCAACTGTTACTACATATCGCCTCAAATATGGTGGACACGCAATCGGCATGACCAACACCAAATAGCGACACGTGTGATGGCTGTGACGGATCATATTTTGGCCATTTTTAAAGCCGAAGCCGACGTGTATACCCACTTGGGGCATCCATCGGTGCAGTATATTGGCCATCCGTTGTTGGACATGGCGCATGCGACGCAATCCAAAGCGGACGCCTATGCGCTGTTGGGGCTTTCACTAGACCGTCCTATTATTGGGGTGTTTCCAGGGTCCCGATGGCAAGAAATTAAATCCACGTATTCCCACCTGATTCAGGCGGCACAAGCCGTGGTTCAGCGTGGGGTTTCCGCCCACATTGTGGTGGTATTGCGGTCGGCAAAGTATGCTGCCTATATTCGAAAAAACACGCCCGATGGGATACACATCTATACGGGCGATTCCTACGGGATTATTCCGCATCTGACGGCATCGTTGGTATTGTCTGGCACGGTAACGTTGGAGCATGCCTTGTTTCAGGTTCCCATGGTGGTTGCGTATCGGTTTGGCCCCCTGATAACCTTATTTATTCGGCTCTGGCTACGGGTCAAGTCGATTCAGCTGCGTTGGGTATCCTTGCCCAATCTAATGCTGCAACAACCCGTGGTCCCGGAATGCCTGCAACGCCAAGCGACAGTGTCTAATTTAGCGCACGAACTGTATCAATTGTGCGATCCACAGTATCCGGTTGAGCAAAACCCATATCGGCAACGACAACGGCATGGGTTTCAAACAATCAAAGCCTATATGGGACCAGCCGGCGCTGTCAATCGAGCTGCGGGGTTACTTGCCAGCTGGATTAACGCCAGTTAAAAGTTTGATTGAATCCATCCGGTTTGGCCTGTTCCCAATTGTATTTGTTGCCAATTTCCGTTGGGTTTTTTGTAATAAACGGGTAGATCCCGGTGCAGCATAAACAATGCCGTTTGGCTATCTTTATGCGCATAAAAAGCGGTCCGTTCGGCGTCAAGCAGGACAATCGGGTACGGGTATAGGGTAAAATAGGCAATCCAAACGCCTACATGCATTCCCAGCCATAGCCATAGCAGTCGATGGCGTTGATAGGCATAGGCAATCCCGGCTAGCCCTGCACTGAAAAATAGCAACGCAAGCCACTCATACCGACCCAATCGCCGTGGTGGGCTTGGAAATAAGTGGCGATCCGGATGGGTCTGAATGAGGCTTGCCCAGCGATGGTGCCGATCGGTATCGCGGGGATGTACTGCAGTTCTTTCCAAAGATTGGGGATTGATTCGGTGGTTTGTTCTTGCCGAATGACAGCGGCATTGGGGCTATGCTCATCGTATACGGTGACATAGCGTTTGGGGGCTTCGAGCCATTGGTAATGCCCGCTTTTTGGGTCTAATGTCCATAACTGAATGGCCGGAAGTGGAAAATCGCCACTCCGGTTGGGGATAAAAATATAGGATAATCGATGCGTTTGCACCCATGGATCCTCGGTTGTTTCTGTTTCATGGCTGTCTAAATAATGCCGGAATACGTGACTGCGCCCAATACGAATGGATTGGATCGTCAAATTCCCGGTTGCATGAATAATAATGGGGACGGCAATAGGTGCGTTGGCCACAACATCGTAGGTCACACGGGGGGCATCCAACCAAAACTGCCCCACACTAACGGGGTGGGTAACACGGGTGCTTGGTTGCGCTTTAACCATGAGAACGGTTGGGTTGGATACATGGGGGCGTTCGGCATAACTGACAGCTGGTGGAATTGTAATCGGACCGGCATGTTGCGGCAGAAGCTTGAGCTTCATGCGCGTGTATACATAGTATCGGGTTTGGTTGCGGTACTCGATACTGGGGTGATCGGGCAATGCCTGGGATTCGCTCCATAGGGATGCGGTGGGAATGTGTGGGGATTCAAGTGTTGCATAATTGGGCGCAATGCTGGTTCGGTATTCCAAGACCGTATAAATGAGCGGTTCTCCAACAATGGGCGTGGTTTGATTGACCGTTGCGACTAACATCACGGGCGGGTTTGGGTTCATCGGATGCGCCCACTCTGCCCATGAACTGCTGCCAATCATCAGGAACCAAATAGTGGCTAAAATTACCACGTGCGCCCCTCCAATTGTATGGATGGTGTGGGCGTCTGATTGTAATTTTGATAGTTGCTGGTGTCGATGGCTTCAATCGATTGCCACGATGCTGGTAGTGGCATTGGCCCAATATTCGTATGAGTCCTGGTTAATGGTTCTGGTGGATAGGTTTCAACGGTGGCATTGTTGCGATACGCATGCTCAAATAACACGCGGGCAGACTCGTGCAAGGGGTTCTGGATAATCAGTGGTTTGAGCAGTGTCATCGCCGTGTCAAATTGGCCCATCATATACAGCGAAATAGCCTGCTCATATACTGAATGGCTATGCGCAAAGGCTTGGGCTGCTTGGGCATATTCACCCCGTGCTTGATGCAATTTTCCACGGTTAAACCATAGCCAATCCGGTGGCGTGCCTGGTGTATCGGCCATTGTCTGGATCTGACGCATAGCCAGCGATGGGTTGTTCTGTCGCCAGGCTAGTTTGGCTTCATGATTGTGCCAGTGGCTGGGAAGTGACGCAAAGGCAGTGGTGTGCACCAGCAGTACCAGCAGTATCCAAGGCCTTGAATACAGGAAGGGAACCAACAACAATCCAACCCCAATGATGAGGATAGGCATGGGGTTGATGGGGGCAGGGGATGTCTGGGTGGGGCCACGCATTTGCATAATGTGTGTGTATACACGTTGGGGAATAGCTGGGGTTTTGGTGGCTTCCAAATAATGCCCCTGGGTTTGCTCAGCAATGCCCATGAGGGTGTCTCGGTTTAATTTTGATAAAATGATTGCCCCATTTTCTTTTTCAAAGCCACCGGATAATTTGGGAACCGGATCGCCATCCAGAGACCCCATGCCAATGCTGATGATGCGCATGTTTAATTGGTTTGCATAAAATAGCATGCGGTAGGCATCGCCAGCGGTGCTGTCTCCATCACTCCAGATCACTAAAACAGGGTCGCTCGATTGGTTTAAAAACCCCCGATAGGCCGCTAAAATAGCATCAGACAATCGGCTACCGGGCCAATCATACAGTGGGGATATTGACGCAATGCGTTGCTGGACACTGGCTAAATCTTGGGTTAAGGGGCAGGTGATTCGCGCGTCGCCGGCAAACTGAATAATGCCCAGCCGGTAATTGCCCAATAGACGCGCCAATTCCGTCGCCTGTTGCTTGGCGACAGCCAGTCGATTGGGGTGTACATCTTGGGCCATCATGCTGGTCGAGCTATCAATGGCAAAGTAAATATCGGGGTGACGCAGTGGCTGTATGGGGGTGTGTGGGGGCTGAAGCGCATAGACAAGCAGCCCAATAGCGACGCAAATTAATCCCAAACACTGAGTTAATAATGGCCCCATGGGCGCCTCCATTGAATGAATACGCTCAGAATAGCGATGCCGGCTCCGATGCCCAGGCAAATGAATTGAACGGATTGCTTTTGTGTGCGATACGCTAGTGTGCTTTTGGGCAATGTGAGGGCGCGAAGGGATTGCACCAGCGGGTGGGTATCGGTTGCCTTGGTGAGTGTAAACGCATGGCCCTGCGTGATATGGCTAATGGCCGTTAGTTCTGCGTCATTGCGGTAGGTGGACACAATGGTGTTGCTGGCATTGCGCCGATACAGTTGGGTATACGTTGGGTTGTCTACAATTTGATAAATGCCGTCGGGTGAGCCAAATCCAATGGTATCAATGGCAATGTCGTACTGCTGAGCCAGTTGAGCCAGTGTTGTGGGGTTGATTGCCGTTGGGCTATCGGGCTGGGAGCCACTGCTGAGCAACACAATGCGCTTAGGGCCCGGAACGTCTTTCAATCGATGAATGGCCATGGCCAAGGCAAGCCCCACATTGGGGGGGGACCCTACGTCATTGTGGGTACGTTCCGCAATGGCTTTTTTGACGAGGCTATGATCTTGAGTCAAGGGAACAACCGTGTAGGGGTGTGCCCCCAACGCAATGAGCCCAACGCGATCATAGTGGCTGGTGTCGAGCCAGTCTTCCAGCAATAGCTGTGCGGTTTTTAATCGGTGTTGGGGTTTGAAATCAATGGTTTGCATGGCTTGGGACGTATCTAAAACAATCATAACGTGATAGGGCTTTTGGGTATGAATGGGCTGATCGGTGACATAAACAGGGTGGGCAAGCCCCACAACAACAATCCCCACGCCGAGGCGAAAGGCCAGGGGCATTAGCATGCGAAATAGGCCGGGCAATGCCACAATATAATGCAAGGGCTTGGGAAGGCTATGCGGCTGAATGCGCCGGGCCATAATGAGTGGAATTACGGCCAGAAGCCACAGGGGTGCGGCGAGTTGCCAATAGGTATGCGGATAGGGGGTTTGATGGGTGGTTAAAAACGTGCTGGATACTTTGGGCGTGGTTTGCTGGGTCATGGCACTAACATCGATCATTTGACTGGGAATTATGCCGCTATGGGTATTCACACTGGGAATGACACGAGCACCCAGTGAAAACGGAATTAGGGTTGCTTGGATTGTTGTTTGGTCAATATGAAGGGATTCAACATGAATGCCGGTACTCAGTTGCTGGTGAATCGATGCCCAAGCATTGCTGGATACGGGCGCTGGCATATGCACGGTGTATTCGATGGGTGTTCCGATTGTGGTATGAATGGGATAAAGGCTGACATTGGGGGTGCTGGCATGCAGAACAAAGCCGATGCCCAATAGCGCTAACCCCCGGATGATCGCTCCCATTATATCCACCATCGGGGCACCAGGTTAAGTTGCTGACAAATATAATTTAATCGCGATCGATTCACCGATTGACTATGCTGATAGCGAGCCCGAAGATCGGCGCTGTCTGCATGGATCATGCGAGTGGTGAACCACGGTGCGTTTGGCTTGGACACGGATTGCCATCCGGTTGTGGGGCATAGCGCATCAAATGTAAAATCAACAAACACCGGAGTAATTGAATGGCATTGACTGGCTACTTGTAAGGATGCTTGGTAATTTGGTTCATTAAAATCCGATACAAGCCACACGGTGTGTGGCACGCGAAGGGTTTCGATCCAATGGTCTAAACAGGCCGATAGGCTCGTATATGCTTGGGTATTGGCAATAGACGCTTGAATATCGCGATGGGTGAGTGCTGCGTAATAGTGCCCCGATACCCACAAGCGGACATCGGGCTGAGAATCATACAGCTGACAGGCAATTGCGGCAATGGCTTCATGCTGATATGCATCGGTTAATAACGGAACGATGCATGCGGGCATTCACGCGACCTAGTTAAACAAACTGGATATAGACCGGCGTTGATAGTTGCGTCGAATGGCTTCGGCCAATAGTGGGGCGGCTGATAGTACGGTTAACCCATCAAAGTGTTTATCAGACTCAAGCGCCATAGTATTGGTTACAATGACTTCTTTTATCGGGGCTTCAGACAACCGTTCAATGGCGGGGCCTGAAAAAACGGGGTGGGTCGCCGCCAAATACACATCGCCACAGCCGGCTGCTTTTAATGCCTCGATACCTGAAATGACCGATCCAGCCGTGTCAATCATATCATCAACCAATAAAATGGTTTTGTCTTTGACATCCCCAATCACGTTGGTAATTTTAGCCACTTGTTGTGCGGGTCGGGTTTTGTACATCATGGCTAAGGATGCATGCAAGCGATCAGCCAATCGTTTGGAAAACTTTACCCGTCCAGCATCCGGTGCCACGACGACTAAATTAGCCAATGATTTTTGATTGATATAATCCGCAATAATAGGCAGGGCCGTTAAGTGATCCACGGGTTGAGAAAAAAAGCCTTGAATTTGATCCGAATGCAGATCCATCGTAATGAGCCGATCAAACCCAATCGAGTCCAGCAAATCCGCAATCAATCGGGCCGTAATGGGCTCACGCGGAGCGGATTTTTTGTCTTGGCGACCGTACGCAAAATGAGGCACGATTAAGTTAACCGATTTGGCCGATGCCCGCTTCAACGCATCCATTAAAATAAACAGTTCCATATAGGCATCGTTGGGGTTATGGCCAATGGACTGCAACACAAAACAATCAAAGCCTCGGATACTTTCTTGGATTCGGGCATAGCTTTCCCCACCACTGAATTTAAATAATTCAACCAACCCCTCTTGGATGCCCAACTGAGCGGCAATTTCTTGCGCCAGTTTGTGGTTGCTTGAACCACAAAAAAACCGCATGTTATCCAAGGTATTCATGGCTTAGGCCGTGGCTAGTACAGGGCCAGCCTGTGTGAGGGATTTGGCGATGCTAAACGATTCGTATTTTTTAAAGTTTTCAACAAATTGTTTGGCTAATTGCTCACGTTGTGCGTCAAAGGCTTGTGCATCTGCCCAGGTATTTGCCGGATTTAAAATGCTTGATTCTACACCCTTTAACTGAGTGGGAATTGAAAAATTAAATACACCGAAGATTTCAGTGGGTGCAGACTCAATGCTGCCGTCTAAAATTGCATTAATAATGGTTCGTGTATTTTTGAGTGAGATTCGATGCCCAACCCCAAATGCACCACCGGTCCAACCGGTATTGACCAAATAGGTTCGGCTGTTGTGGGCCTTGATTTTATCCCCCAATGTTTTAGCATAAGCGGTTGGATGTAGGGTTAAAAAGGGCTTTCCAAAACACGTTGAAAACGTCGAGGTGGGTTCAGTCACGCCCAGTTCAGTACCGGGAATTTTAGCCGTATAGCCACTTAAATACTGATACATGGCCTGCTCCGTGGTGAGTTTGGATACGGGGGGCAAAACGCCATACGCATCGCACGTCAAAAAGATAATAATTTGGGGGTGCTGGCCAACGGATCGGGGGGTTACAATGTTATCAATGTGTTCAATGGGATACGATACCCGGGTGTTTTCTGTTTTGCTACCATCGGCAAAATCCACAACCCCATTACTATCTAAAACAACATTTTCAAGCAAGGCATTGCGGCGAATGGCACGGTAAATATCGGGCTCTTTTTCCTCAGATAAATCAATCGTTTTAGCGTAACAACCGCCTTCAAAATTAAAAATACCATCGTCGTCCCATCCATGCTCGTCATCCCCAATTAATTTTCGATCCGGGGAGGCAGACAGCGTTGTTTTCCCGGTTCCGGATAACCCAAAGAACAAAGCGGTATCGCCAGCACTGCCTTGGTTGGCCGAACAATGCAAGGCGGCAATGTCTTGCAGGGGCAAGAAGTAGTTCATAATACTAAACATGCCTTTTTTAATTTCTCCACCGTACCAGGTATTGCCAATAATTGTTTGGCGTTCTTGGATATTAAACGCAATATAGGTTTCAGACCGAATGCCCAACTCGTCATAATTGTCGCACTTGGTTTTGCAGGCATTTAAAATGGTCCAGTCGGGAGAGAAATTGGCTTTTTCAGCGTCCGTAGGCTCAATAAACATGTTTTTGAAAAAATGGGCCATCCACGCAACTTCAGTCACCAATCGAACGGCCAATCGGGTATTGGGGTTTGCACCACAAAATCCGTCCATAATGTATAGGGTTTTTCCGTTGAGTTGATCCGTTGATAGGGTTTTTAAGGCGTCCCAACTTTCAGGCAATAGGGGTTGGTTATCGGAGCCTTCGGCTTTCCACCAAATCGTATCTTTGGTGGTGTCATCGTATACAATGTATTTGTCTTTGGCGGATCGGCCTGTAAATTCGCCGGTGTCGACAGCAACGGCTCCGGTTTGGGTTACGGTGCCTTTTTCAAAGCCTGAAGCGGCCGTTTCATGCTCAAACAATGCATCATAGCTTAAATTAACATGCAGGTCAGACGCCTGAATGTTTAGTGTCTTCAATTCGGATTCAATACTCATACTTTATACTCCTTCAATAAATAAAAATCTATTGTTCTCTAGTATAACGATGGGAGGTCCGATGCGTCAAAATTAATACAAAAAAATCGTTTTAAATGCTAGCGTGTAGCCGATCCAGATCCGCTTGGTCTTTGACGGGTTGAAATCGACTGCGCGGAACCTGAACAATGGTGACGTTGGTCATGGCTTGGATGGCAGACCCCATGGCGGACTCCAGTTGAATAATCGGGGTGCCGGCTCGATTTTTTGGGTTGGCAATGCATTGCGTTAGCCCTATGGGATTGAGCGTTTTAAGATAGGGAATGGATAGCCATAATGAGTTGGTGTTAAACAATGGCAACGCATTAAACAGGGCTTGGGTATGGGTATCCGATGCCTGAATATTGCCGCGCTCCAGCAGGGTGATAGTCCCTGCGTGGCGAACGAAGCCCCCACCTTTTTTATCCGCTTCGGTTTTAGGCGTTGCTTCGACCAAAGCATGCAGCCCATGCTCACGCATGTAACACACAAAGCGTGGGTCCCAGGTGGCGGCTAAATTATCGGAATTGGAAATAAACACGTACTCGTACCCATTGGCGAGCCATTGATCTAAAATGCCAGTATCGTGAAACACTGAAAAAATATCCCCATGACCGGGAGGTGCCCAAGAATCCGCTTCGCTAGCGGCTGAATGATAGGGGGTTACTGGCTGTGTGTCTGTGTTTAAGCATGGCCATCGATTTTGAATTAAGGCAGGAATGCCGTGCGCGTCTAGGTGCTTGACGCAACCTGGGTGGGTGTAAAAACTGTTGAGTAGCCATAGGTGTGTGTGCGGGCAGTTGGCATTTTGTTCAATAATAATGTCTAGAAAGGATCGGTGGCGCTTTGGGTCTGCAATGACCAGGCATTTGGGGCCTTGGCAGCCGAGTGTTGTGGCAAGGCCGCCGTTGAGTTTTAAGACAATCGTTTTGGGTGGGTTTTGCGTGTCGGTTAGCTGGGATAGGGCGATGGTGTCTGTGGGGTGCAGGGACTCAACATCCCCAATACAATGGGGTTGCGTGCAGTGTCCATCGGGATTGAGTTGGTTTAGGAATGATTGAAAGATAGCATGGCTGGTGGGGCGGTCGGGGCTATCGTTTTGCAGTTGATTTAAAAAGGGCTGATGCCAATCCTGGGTCATTTAACGATCCAGTATCCCAAGGCTGTTGCCAGTATGCCGCCAAAGACATTGCCCATCATGTAAAGCAAGGCGGTGCCGTAGGCGCCAGCATGAATAAGAACGAGGCTGTCTTTTGAAAAGGTTGAAAATGTGCTAAACGCACCGAGAAATCCAACGGATAGCCAAGCGATAGTGGGTGTGTTGATGGACTCCGATAGTCCGTATAGGCACCCGATTAAACTGCAGGCGACAAGATTAATCCCCCACGTGGTCCAGTGGCTGTATACCCAACAATACAGCCCATACCGTGCCAATGTGCCCAGAACGCCACCCACTGCTATCCCAATAATCATTGATGTTGACTATAGCACTTTTAAGGGGTTTCGGCTACTTGGTAACGATTGGGAGTGCTTTGCGATTGAATGATTTAGGGTTATATTTAGGTAAATTATTTCTTATCAAGATGATCTAGACTTATTACCTTCGTACAATCTTTTTCTGCTTTTAAAGGAGGGAAAGAACTGTCTACTGCTGCTGCTCGTGCTTCTGGAGACTCCTCTAATGCTTGTATCACTTTTTCAAAATATATCATATTGATATGGAAATCGTTGCCTTTTATATTGAACGTCGAGTTATATAAATACTTTTTATACATATTAAAACGAAAATATGGATAAATATTTAATTCTTTCTTAATTTTTTCTAGTTCGCTTTTAAAACTCTCTGGTAAATTTTGAATAGCTATTGCTTCATCCAGGTTTTCTAATACTTGTTTTTTTGTTGTTATATGATTGAAGTTATCTATATTAAGGAAAAAACTATCATTAGTTTTTATATTTTTATTTAGTATCTCGCTTGCAGATATCACTGCTTCTGCTCGTGCTTCTGCTCGTGCTTCTGCTTTTGCTTCTGCTCGTGCTTCTGCTGCTGCTTCTACTCGTTTTGCTGCTCGTGCTTCTTCTGCTTCTGCTGCTGCTAGTGCTGCTACTGGTGCTGCATCTGATTCTACTGATGCTGCATCTGATTCTACTGCTGCTGCTGCTCGTGCTTCTGCTATTTTAATTGAACTCATTTCAACGCCTACACTGAAAAAATTAGAAATTAGATATGACAATGAGTTATTAGAAACGCTCTTGTTAATAAAATAATCAAGTACTAACAACGGAATAACTGGAACAAATGTAGCCAGTGATTTTTTATATTTATGATCGGGGTATTTTGAACTAATTATAGAAATTAAAATCTGTGCTAGAGCAGCTAAACCAGGGGCTATAAAACTAGGGGCTATATTAAGGTTATCAGAAATAGAAGCAGGTATTAGACTCACCTCATCAAGACAATTCAAAATAAGTCTGACTAGAGGAGGTGCTTCATAGTCAAACTGCCTCAAGATATCGATTCCTAAACGACCAAATACGCTAATAAGTATTAGTGCAAAAGCTATGTATCCTAAAAGATCTTTTTGATATTTTATATCTTGAATATTGGTTTTTAGTCTACTGAGCAAAGCTGTTTTTTCTTGAGGACTAAGATTATCCAATTTATCTCTTAATTCTTTATCACTAATTAAATCAAGAAGAGCCGTAAAGGCCTTCTCATTTTCATAACTTAATCGACGACCAGAGGGGGTATGCGAATCGAGTGCACGCAAAAGCTTGTCTATGCTGTCCGTTTTTGGAAGCCGATAAAGCTCCATAACATTTTTGTTTTTAATTATATCTATTAATTCTTCATCTATGAAAGACAAGGTTGCTGATGTGCCTGTTGTTGTGTTGGTCACGGTGACGACGGTGTCATTGGTTCCGCTTTGTGTGTTGGTTGTGGAAACAATGGTGGCGGTGGTGGTGCCTGTTGTTGATAGGGTTGTGGTTGTGGTGGTGGTGGATGTCTTACTTGTGGTGCTTGAGGTTGACGTGGGCGATGTGGTGGTGGATGTTGCTGTCGTTGTTGAGGTTGCTGATATGCCTGTTGTTGTGTCAGTCACGGTGGTAGTGGCGGTGGTGTTTCCGGTTGCTGTGTTGGTTGTGGTCACGGTGGTGGTGGTGGTGGTGGGTGTTGTTGATAGGGTTGTGGTTGTGGTGGTGGTGGGTGTAGTCGTGGTGGTTGACGTGGGCGATG
>Ga0255759_10001142_pt1 | contig 23903 bp, 26 predicted proteins | sample 101ome_20_FD_179959 | JGI IMG/M metagenome (GOLD analysis project Ga0255759, IMG submission 179959) | Coastal salt marsh microbial communities from the Groves Creek Marsh, Skidaway Island, Georgia - 101404AT metaG (version 2) | ecosystem: Environmental > Aquatic > Marine > Intertidal zone >...
ATTTGTTAACTACTAGTGTTGCAAGAGCTTCACCTTCAACATCTTCAGAAATAATCATTAATGGTCTTCCTGCTTGAACAACTGCTTCAAGAAGTGGCACCATTGGTTGTAAGTTAGTTAATTTTTTCTCATGTAATAAAATGAATGGATTGTCAAGTTCAGCAATCATTTTGTCAGCATTGGTTATAAAGTAAGGAGATAAATATCCTCTGTCAAATTGCATACCTTCAACAACATCTAACTCAGTGTCGATTCCTTTTGCTTCTTCAACAGTAATTACTCCTTCATTACCAACTTTTTGCATTGCTTTTGCAATCATGCTCCCGATTTCTTTATCACCGTTAGCTGAAATTGTTCCAACTTGAGCAATCTCATCACTATCTTTAACTTTTTTTGCAGAAGCAATTAGGTTAGCTTTTACATGTTCTACTGCTGTATCAATTCCTCTTTTAACATCCATAGGATTCATACCTGCAGTTACATACTTAACACCTTCTTTAACGATTGCTTGAGCTAAAATAGTTGCAGTAGTTGTACCGTCACCAGCCTCTTCATTAGTTTTGCTAGCAACTTCCTTAACCATCTGCGCACCCATGTTTTCAAATTTATCTTCAAGATCAATTTCTTTAGCTACAGAAACACCATCTTTAGTTATTCTAGGAGCACCATAAGATTTATCCATCACCACGTTTCTACCTTTTGGTCCTAAAGTAACTTTTACAGTGTCAGCCAAGATATTAACACCTCTTAGCATTGCTGCTCTAGCTTCAGCATCAAATTTAATAATTTTTGCCATTGTACTTTCTCCTTTAAATTAAATTATTTACTTGAAATACCCATAATGTCTGACTCTTTCATTATGCTGTATTCTTTACCATCGATTTTGACTTCAGTTCCTGACCATTTGCCAAACAAAACTTTGTCACCAACTTTAACGTCCATTGGAATGATTTTTCCATCTTCAGTTTTTGCTCCACCACCAACTGCAACAACTTTACCTTCTTGAGGTTTTTCTTGTGCTGTATCAGGTATGATTATTCCACCAGCAGTTTTTTCGCTGCTATCCAAAACTTCAATTAAAACTCTATCGTGTAACGGTTTAAATTTCATAAAATTCTCCTTTATAAATATGACCCTCATATAGATACTGGCTGAGGTATTTCAAGGTAATCCCCTAAATAAGTTTATAAAAAAGCTAGGAATTTACAGATTTTATGGTTTATACCTTAATTTTATGACCAAAAATTTAGATAATGATGGGCTTCAGTCAATTGTTAACAATTATGACCTGTTTTATATAGATTTATGGGGCGTGGTCCATAATGGAATTCAGCTTCATACTGAGGCGATTAATGTTTTAAAAAAACTAACTGATTTTAAAAAAAATTACATACTACTGACTAATGCTCCTAGACCAAATTCAATAGTCAAAAATTTTCTAGAAAAAATGGGGATGGATGAAAATATTAGAGATCATGTTTTTACCTCTGGAGAGGCTGCTCTTAATTATTTAAAAAATAATTATTCTAAAGAAAAATTCTTTCATATTGGCCCCCCAAGAGATTTTGATTTATTTCTAAGCTTTAAAGACAACAAATGCATGAATATTAACGACTCAGAATATATTTTGTGTACAGGATTATTTGAAGATCATGATGAAGATCTTAAATTTTATAAGAATTATTTAGAAAATAATTTAAAAAAAAAAATGATTTGTACCAATCCAGATCTTATTGTTGATCGAGGAGAAAAAAGAGAATTATGTGCAGGATCAGTTGCAATGGTTTTTGAAAAAATGGGTGGAGAGGTTTTATATTTTGGAAAACCATATCCAGAAGTTTATAACCAATCTATTGATAACAAGAATAAAAAAATTTTATGTATTGGAGATAATTTAAATACAGATATTAAAGGAGCCAATTTATTAAACTATGACAGTTTAATAATTTCAAATGGAATTCATAAAAAAGAAATCAATGATGAAGGTATAGAAAAAACTTCAAAAAAATATGAAGCAGTAGTAAATTTTATTCAATCAGAATTAAAATGGTAAAAAAACTCAAATTATATAAAGATTTTAACGTAGAGACAAAACACAAAAATTCAATTTTACTAATCGGTAATTTTGATGGTGTTCATCTTGGACATCAAAAATTATTTAAATTAGCGAGAAAATATAAAAAAAAATTTAAATTAAACATTGGTGTTGTCACTTTTGAACCAATGCCAAAGATGTTTTTTAATCCATCTTTTAAAAATTTTAGAATATCAAATTTAAAACAAAAAACTGAACATTTAAAATCTTTAAATGTAGATTTTATTATAACAAAGAAATTTGATAAATTTTTTTCAAAAACAAAATCTTTAGATTTTATAAAAAATATTTTATTCAAAAAATTAGGTGCAAAATATATTTTTGTAAGTAGTAATTTTAGATTTGGCAAAAATAGAGAGGGTGATGTTAAACAATTAAAAGATAATGAAAAAAACTATAATTTTAAAATAGTTGAACCTAAGCCTCTGCTAATTCAAAATAAAATTGTTTCATCTTCTTCTATTAGAAAATTTTTAGAAATTGGTAATCTAAAAAAAGCCAACCAATATTTAAACAGAAATTGGACTATCGAAGGTTATGTTCAAAAAGGCAGGCAGCTGGGAAAAAAAATTGGCTTTCCAACATGTAATATTGATTTAGGTGATTATGTAATAGCTAAACCAGGAGTTTATGCAGTTAAAGTTTTACCAAATAATAAGTCCAAATATATAAAAGGTATTGCAAACTTAGGCTATAGACCAACTTTTAATCAAAAAAAAATATTATTAGAAGTACATTTGTTTAATTTTTCTGGAAATCTTTACAATAAGTATTTATCAGTAGAATTCTTAAAATTTATAAGAAAAGAAAAAAAATTTAAAAATATCGAACAGTTAAAAAAACAAATAAAAATTGATCTAAATATTGCAAAGAAAGTCAAATGAGTAATTCGCAAATCAATCTTCCTAAAACGGCCTTTTCTATGAAGGCGAATTTACCCGTAAGAGAACCAGAAATTTTAGAATATTGGAAAAAAATTAATCTTTATCAAGAGTTAAGAAAATCTAGCAAAGGAAAAGAAAAATTCGTTCTTCATGATGGGCCGCCATATGCTAATGGCAATATTCATATGGGGACAGCTTTAAATAAAATTTTAAAAGACATCATCGTAAAATTCCATCAGATGGATGATAAGGACTCAATTTATGTACCTGGTTGGGATTGTCATGGCCTACCAATTGAATGGAAAATTGAAGAGCAATATAAAAAAAATAAACAGAATAAAAATGAAGTACCAATTGTAGAATTTAGAAAAGAATGCAGAGATTTCGCAGAAAAATGGATAGAAGTTCATAAGGAGCAATTCAAAAGATTGGGAGTAATTGGAGATTGGGAAAATTATTATTCTACAATGAGTTTTGATGCAGAGGCACAAATTGTAAGAGAGCTTGGAAAGTTTTTAAAGGAAGGAAGTTTGTATAGAGGCTTTAAGCCTGTATTATGGTCTACTGTTGAAAAAACAGCTTTAGCGGATGCTGAGGTTGAATATCAAGATCATAAATCTGATACTATATATACATCTTTTCCTGTTAAAAACTCAAACTTAGAAGATTTAAATGATAGTGAGATTATTATTTGGACAACAACCCCTTGGACAATACCAGCAAACAAAGCTTTAGCTTATAATGAAAGTTTAGATTATTTATTAATTCAAATTGATGATGATGGAGATTTTAAAGATAAAAAAATAATTATTGCAGAAGCATTGTTAGAATCAGTAATTTCCGAATGTGAAATTAAAAAGTATAACAACATAAAAAAGTTTAAAGGAAGGGAATTTAAAGGAACCATTTGTAAACATCCTTTTTATGAATTGGGTTACACGAATGATATCCCAATGTTAGAAGCTAGATTTGTAACAACCGAACAGGGAACGGGAATTGTTCATTGTGCTCCAAGTCATGGTCCAGATGATTTTAACTTATGTTTAAATCATGGAATTAAAGCTATCGAAACAGTTGACGGAGATGGAAAATATACCGAAAATGTTAAATTATTTGAAGGTCTTCACATATTTAAATCCAATCCAATTGTTATTGAAAGATTAAAAGAACAAAAAAAATTATTACATAGTGGAAGTTTGGTCCATTCATACCCGCATTCATGGAGATCAAAAGCTCCATTAGTTCATAGAGCTACTCCTCAATGGTTTATTTCTATGGAAAGTCACAAGCTAAGGGACAAAGCATTAAAAGCAATTGATGAAACTAAATTTTTTCCAAGCAAGGGAAAAGAAAGATTAAAAGCTATGATAGAAACACGTCCTGATTGGTGTGTTTCAAGACAGAGAGTTTGGGGCGTTCCATTGCCGATATTTATCAATAAAAAAACAAATGAAATATTAGTTGATGATGAAGTTAATGAAAATATTGCGAGCATTTATGAAAAAGAAGGATCTGATTGTTGGTTTTCGGATAATCCACAAAGATTTTTAGGGAAAAAATATAAAGCCGAAGATTTTGAAAAATTAAGTGATATAGTTGAGGTTTGGTTTGATAGTGGTTCAACTCATTCTTTTGTTTTAGAAAAAAGAGATGATTTAAAATGGCCAGCTTCAATGTACTTAGAAGGTTCTGATCAACATAGAGGTTGGTTTCATTCATCTTTATTAGAATCATGTGGCACAAGAGGTAGAGCTCCTTTTGAGACCATTCTATCCCATGGGTTTGTGGTGGATGGAAAGGGTCTTAAAATGTCTAAATCATTAGGAAATGTAATTGCACCTGAAGATATATTGAAAAAATATGGTGCTGATATCTTAAGAATATGGGTTGCTTCATCCAATTATGCTGAAGATTTAAGAATTGATTATGGAATTCTAGAACAACATTCAGATTCCTATCGTAAAATTAGAAATACTTTTAGATATTTGCTTGGAAATCTTAATGATAAATTTGATGATATTAAATTTGATGAAATTAAATTACATGAACTTCCAGAATTAGAACAATTTATGTTGCATAAAATTTATGTATTAAATCAAAATTTTAATCATTATTTCAAAAATTATGATTTTCATAATCTTTATAAAGAACTTTTAAACTTTTGTACTGTAGATTTATCTGCCTTTTATTTTGATATTAGAAAAGATACGCTATATTGTGATCCAATAGACTCTCCAAAAAGAAAATCTACAATAATGTTATTAAATATTATTTTAGATTCATTATTAAAATGGTTTGCTCCAATACTTTCTTTCACAACTGAAGAAATTTTTAAACTTATTTCACAAAATAAAAAAAGTATACATTTACAAAAATTTTTAAATTTTCCTCAAAGCTTTCATAATGATAAGTTAAATTCAAAATGGACTGAAATTTTAAAAATTAGAAACGAATGTAATATTAGTATAGAGGAAATTAGAGCCTCAAAAGAGATTGGCTCAAGTCTTGAAGCAAATTTAGAAATTTATTTAAATAAAAAATTTCAAGAGATTATAAATAACATAGATTTTGCCGAAATTTGTATTACATCGAACGCTAAGATAATTTATGATGAGGGGCAAGAAGTTAAAGTTAAGGCAATTAAAGCAACTGGAGAAAAATGCCCAGTTTGTTGGAAAATTAGTAGAATGCCCTGTATTCGTCACTCATAATGAATTTGACTTATTTCTCAAATTTAACAAAAAATTTTTATATAAATATTTTTAGTATTTTTTTCATTTTTTTTTTAGACAGAATTTCGAAGTTATATGTAATTTATTTGCATGATAAAAACATTGGAGGAGACTTATATTCGTCAGATTATTTGAATATCAATTTGATTTGGAATGAGGGTATTGCTTTTGGTTTATTTGCTTTTGAAGAAAGTAAATTTTATAATTTTCTAACATTATTTATTTCATTAGTCATATCTGTGCTTATTTATATGCTAATTAAATCAAATGGAGTGAAAAGGTTTGCTTTACTTATAATAATTGGAGGAGCATTAGGGAATTTGTACGATAGAGTCATTTATTTGGCAGTCCCTGATTTCATAGATTTCCATATTGGAAATTTTCATTGGTTTACTTTCAATATTGCAGATATATTTATTTCTGTTGGAGTGATTTTTATGATTTTATTAGAGTTTATTGATAATAATAAAGATAAAATAAATGAATAAAATAAAAACTATACTAATTATTTTTTCTCTAGCTTTTTTATTAGGCTGTCAATCATTACAAAAATCTATTGCTCCAACAAAAAAAGCTGGTGGTGATGAATTTTTAGTAAAAAAGAAATCTCCATTAGTAATGCCACCAAGTTACAATGAGCTTCCACAACCCAGTCAAAATCAAAGTCAAGATACTGACAATTCACAAGATCCAGATATTAAATCTTTAGTTATAAATAAAAGTCCAGAGATAAAAAAACAAAATGATAACTTGAATTCTGTTAGTTCCTTAGAAAGTTTAATATTAAAAAAAATCCAAGATGAATGATAAGTAAAAATATTATTTTAAAAAATTTTTATTCATTAAAAAAAAATAAAAAAATTAAATTAGAATTAAATAAAATTTTAGACTCTAAAAATGAGGTTATCAATTCTCTTAAAAAGGAATTTAGATTAAATTATGATTTAAAAAAATTAAAAATTAAAAAAAAATTCAATTTAAGAATAATTGGTATTGGAGGTTCAATTTTAGGGGCAAAAGCTATTTTTAGTTTTTTAAGTAATACTATTAAAAAAAAAATTAGTTTTATTGATAACTTAGAAATTGATAATTTTAAGCAAACAAAAAAAAACTTTACAAATTTAATAATATCCAAATCAGGAAACACACTTGAAACGATTGTTAATTCTAATTTGTTAATTAAAAAAAATGACCAAAATATTTTTTTGACTGAACAAAAAGAAAATTATTTAAATTCATTAGCTCAAAAATTAAAATCAGAAGTTATTAGCCATAATAATTTCATTGGAGGCAGATATTCCGTTTTATCAGAAACAGGAATGCTTCCAGCTGAATTGATGGGCTTAGATGTTAGTCAATTTAAACAGCTAAATAGTTTAGTTAAAAATCCAAATTTTTTAAGAGCTTTAGTTAACAATGTTTCATCAACTCTACATTTTTTAAAAAAAAAAAAGTTTAATTCTATTATCATAAATTATGATCCAAAATCTGAGGATTTACTTAAATGGTATCAACAATTGATAGCTGAGAGTTTAGGAAAAAATAATCAAGGAATTTTACCAATTATATCGACTATGCCAAAAGATAACCATAGTGTAATGCAGCTATTCTTAGATGGGTTTAAAAATAATTTCTTTACATTTTTTTTTGTAAATGAGTTGAGATCACCAAAAATTAATAGTAATTCAATATTGTTATCTCACAAATTTCTTAAAAATAAAAATTTAAATCAAATATTATTTGCTCAAAAAGTTGCAACAGAACAAGTTTTTAAAGATAAAAATATACCATTTAGAAGTTTTCAAGTTATGAAAAGAGATGAAAAGTCATTAGGAGAGTTATTTTGTTTTTTTATATTAGAAACAATATTGTTAGCCAAAATGCTAAAGATTAATCCTTATGATCAACCCGCAGTTGAATTGATTAAAATAGAAACTAAAAAAAAATTGATTTAAATTTTAGCAAAAAGAATTTTTGCAATTCCATATTTTTTTTCTTCGACTATTTTTAATTTTTCTGGAAGTTTATCAATTTCACTTTTATGTCTATGAATTATAATAAGACCATTTTTATTTAATATATTATGATTAATTATTTTATTTATAATTTCAAAAATATTTTTTTCTTTATAGGGTGGGTCTAAAAAAATTATATCAAATTTATTCTTAAATGAATTAAATTCAAAGTTATTTAATATGTCTTTTTCTAAGATTTCATATTTATTAATTAATTTTAAATTTTTTAAATTTTTATTAAGAATTACCAATACTTCTTTATAGTTTTCTACAAAAGTAACAAATCTAGCACCTCTTGATAAACATTCTATACCAAAAGAACCTACCCCTGAGAATAAATCTAGAATAAGTGAATTTTCAATTTTGATAGAGAGTTTATTAGAATGATGAATGATATTAAAAATTGACTCTTTTGCCAAATCTTTAAGGGGTCGAGTTTTATTATCATTTGGTTGAATTAATTTTTTTCCTCTAAAAATACCAGAAATAATTCTCATTTGTTAATTACTTTAAATCCAATATCTTTTCTATGAAAACCACTAGTCCAATTCAATTTATTAATATTTTTATGTATAGTTTTTCTAGCACTTAGAAAGTTATTAGATACAGTCACAAAGTTTAAGACTCTGCCACCGGTAGCATAAACCTCTTTTTTGTCTATTGATGTGCCAGCATGAAATAAATAATCATTTTTATTAATTTTTAGTTTTTCTAGATTATTTATCTTTATATTTTTTTTAAAACTATCAGGATACCCTTTGGAACAAACGACTACACATAAACTTTTTTTATTATTCCATCTAATTTTTAATTTATGTAATTTTTTGTCACAACACGCCATAATAACATCTAATAAATCATTTTTTAATTTAGGAAGTATTGTCTGGCATTCTGGATCGCCCATTCTTACATTATACTCGACTAGATAAGGATTATTATTAACTATCATTAATCCAGCATATAAAAATCCTTTATAAATTGACCCTAATTTACCTAAACCTTTAATAGTGGGTTTAATTATTTGATTAATAATTTTTTTTTCTAATTTTTTATTTATTAATCTTGATGGTGAATAAGCTCCCATCCCTCCGGTATTTTTTCCATTATCACCTTCTTTTACCCTTTTGTGATCTTGAGCAGTTTCAAAACTTTTTATAGTTTTTCCATCACTAATTATAAAATAACTCATCTCTTCCCCTTTAAGAAATTCTTCTACTAACACATTTTTAGCTTTACCAAACTTTCCTCCAAAAATTTCTTTAACAGAATTAATTGCTTCTTGTTTATTTTTACAAATATATACGCCTTTTCCTGAAGCTAGATTGTCAGCTTTGATAACTAAAGGATACTTTGTATTTAATAAAAATTTTTTAGATTTATTTAAATTATTAAAAATTTTGAAATTTGCAGTTGGGATATTATATTTCTTACATAATTTTTTTGTAAATATTTTGGAGCCCTCAAGTTTTGATGATTTTTTATTGGGACCAAATACTTTAATCTTATTATTTTCCAAATAATCCACAAGTCCTTCAACCAAAGGTTTCTCTGGTCCAACAATTACCAAATCAACTTTATTTTTTTTTATAAAATTCTTAATTTCTAAATGGTTATTAATGTCTAAGTTTACATTCTCAGAAATTGAGGAAGTACCCGCATTCCCTGGAATACAATAAATCTTCTTTATTTTTTTTGATTTGCTTAAAAAATGGCAAATAGCATGTTCTCTGCCACCACTTCCAATAATACTAACTTTCATGTATAGATATATAGACTAAAAATGAAAAAAAAATTAGCTAAATTAAAATATTTACCAAACAATTTTAAAATTGAGGAATCTGGTGACCATGTAATATGTGCAGTTTCTGGTAAAATTATTAATCTAGACCAACTTAATTATTGGAATGTTGATCTGCAGGAACCTTACTATTCTTACAAAGAAGCTTTCGAAAAAAAAGAATTATTAAGTAAATAGTATTTTTTATTATTTCCATCTATTATGAGACCAAATCCACTGTTCAGGTTTTGTCAGTATCATTTTTTCAAGTATGGAGTTTAATTTTTGAGTAATGTCTTTCTCAGGAGTATTTTTTGTAAATTTAATCGGATTATAAAAGGATATCTTAAATTTAACACCTTCAAATCTTTCAATAAAAACTGGCACTACATCATAGCCATATTTTTTTACAAGTTGAGCTGGTATTGTTGTTGTAAAGGCATACTGATTAAAAAATTTTGATTTTATCCCCTCCGTAACTCTTTGGTCAATCATCAAAGCTGTTGAAAAACCATCTTTGTTTAATTTTATAATTTTTCTTAATCCACTGACACCTTTTTTAATCTGGAATTTACAAATATGCTTATTTCTAATTTTTTCCATCAACACATTTAAAAATTTATTGTTCAATGGTCTATAAATTGCAGTTAGCTTTACACCTAGTTTTTCTATAGTCATTGCCATGAGTTCGAAGTTGCTAAAATGTCCAGATATAAATATTACTGGTTTATTATTTTTTTTAATATTTTTTAAAATTTCCTGCCCCTTTATGCTTATATGTGAATAAAAATATTCATTTCTTAATTTTTTTATAAACATGTATTCAGCAAATACTCTTCCATAATTGTTCCACATCTTCTTGGTGATATTTTTAATTTGTGCTTCATCTATATTTGGTAAAGCTTTTTTTATATTTGTTTGAATAATTTTTTTGGACCTAAAGAAAGGACCAATAAATTGAAATAATTTTCCACTCAAATAAGATGAATTCTTTAATCCAATTATTTTAAAGATTATAAATAATAAAATTATGAATAGAAATTGAATTAAATATTTAATGTATTTCATTTAAGTTAAGAATAGCTTTAATTAGTTTTTTTTCATCCATAATTTTTAGCTTTGTTTTAATAAATTTAATTTCATTAATATTTTCTTGTTCCAATCTAAGAAAATCTTTTTCTGTTGTAATTATTTTACAATTTAATTTTTTTGAAATTATAAGTAATTCTTGAATATCATTTTTAGAGTATTTGTAATGATCTGGATATTCTATATGTTTAACTATTTTAAATTTGTTTGATTTTAACATAGCTATAAAAGTTTGATGATTACCTATTCCTGAAAAAGCTAAATAATTTTCATTAAGATTAAATTCATTTAAATTAGTTGGGATATATTCCCCTATCATTATTTGTATCTTTGGGTTTAAAGAAAAAATTTCTTTTTTTATAAAATCTAAATTTTCTAAATTTCCATTCAAAAACACATAATCATAATGTTTAAGATTTCTAATATTTTCTCTTAATGGTCCAGCAGGAATTACCATTCCATTTCCAATCCAATTTATGGTATTGAAGCAAACAAATTTAAAATCATAATCAATAGAATAATCTTGCAAACCATCATCAAAAATAGCGTATTGGTATTTTTCTTTTTCAGCGATTTTTAAACTGTCAAATCTTTTTTTTTCTAAAAAAACTCTACCATTTTTTTTTAATATTTTTTGTTCATCATCTTGGTTAAAGTAAAATTTTTTAATAAAACAGGTCTTAAACTTATTTTTTTTTAAAATTTCGTTAATTGTGATAGCTAATGATGTTTTACCTGTACCACCTATATAAATATTACCAATACAAATAGTTTTAATCTTAAAATTATTTTTTTTTTTGTTTAAAAAAAAAGATGAGTATATTTCAACCATCTTTGATATTGGAAAGAGAAACCAAGATATTAGGTTTGGTTTTTTATAATCCCAAAATTCAGGTTTTTTTAATTGCATTATCCAACACTTTATCTATTTCAATAGTAGTTTTCCTTAAAATTTCATTTCCAAGTGTTTTAATTTTTTCACCACCGTTGTTGTTAGACTTAAAAACAATAGATTTTGCTATATCGATTGGGCTATTAACTAACTTGGAAACGCCCAATAATTTTAAAAATTTATAAATATCTGCAAAATTTTTAGTATTTTTTCCTGATAAAATTCTTGCTCCATATCTGGCTGGTTCAAGTGGGTTTTGGCCACCTCTATTAATTAAAGATCCTCCTAAAAAAACAGTTTTAGCGATTTTATAAAAATTCTTAGACAATCCATATTCATCTACTAAATAAATATCGATTTTTTTGAGATCCTTTGTACCTGAACTATGCAGTGCAATGTTTAAGTTCTTTTTTTTTAAATCAGAAACAATTTTGTTTACTCTATTGACATGTCTAGGAATAATAATTGTAATTAGATTTTTAAATTTTCTTTTTAAAATTATGTGTGCTTCTGCGCAAAGTATTTCTTCATTATCATGAGTACTAGCTGCCACCCATATCTTATTTTTTTTTAATCTAGATTTTAAAGTTTTTTCAAACTCTTTTTTATTTTCGTATGGATTTTCAATAAATTTTAAGTTGCCAATATATTTTATTATTTTTACTTTTAATTTTTTAAGATAATTAATCGTCTCTATGTTTTGTGGGTATGAAACTGAAATATTTTTAAAAATTGAAAGTGAATATTTTTTAAAGAAATACCATCTATTAAATGTCTTTTTAGTTATTCTAGCATTAAGAAGGATTAATGGAATTTTTCTTTTATTTATATATTTATACATACTGGGCCAAATTTCAGACTCGACAAATATCGCCATTGAAGGTTTCCAATAATTTAAAAAAATTTTTGAAAAAAAAATTAAATCTAAAGGAAAAAACTGATGAATAGTTTTTTTTAATTTTATTTTTTTTAATATTTTTGCTGAACTTAATGTGGTTGTAGTAATTAAAATTTGATTAATATTTTTTTTATTTTCATAATAATTTATAATTGGTAAAATACTCATTAGTTCACCCACACTTGATGCATGAAACCAGATTAGTTTTCCAGATTTCCTAGATTTTGAAAAAAAACAAAATTTCTCTCTAAATCTTGCTCTATCCTCTTTATTTTTTATAATTCTGTAGATAACTATAAGAGGTGAAATAAGTAGTATTAAAATTAAAATTAGTTGATATATTAAAAAAACCATCACTTTTGGATTTGTTTTTCATAAAAGTTTTTGTACATTTCAGACTTATCTATTAACTCATCATGCTTACCATGATCAATAACTTCGCCAGATTCTATTACATAAATATTATTGGAATTTAGAATTGTTGAAAGTCTATGTGCAATTACTATGGTTGTTTTATTTTCTGTTAAAATTTTAAGTGCACTTTGAATTTTCGACTCTGTTTCAGCATCCAATGAAGATGTTGCTTCATCTAACAATATGATTGGACTTTTTTTCATCATTGCTCTTGCAATTGATATTCTTTGTTTTTCTCCACCAGAAAGTCTCACACCATTTTCACCGATAATTGTGTCATATTTATTAGGAAGTTTGTTTATAAATTCGTCACAAAATGATTTTTTTGCAGCTTCAATTATCTCTTCATCTGACGCACTATATTTAGCATATTTTATATTATTTTTGATCGTATCATCAAAAAGTGTAGTTTCTTGGCTAACAAGTGAAATAGAATCTCTCAAGGACTTCAGTTTAGCCTTGTAAATAGACTGACCATCAATTGTAATATCGCCTGATTGAATATCATAAAATCTTGGAATTAAGTTTAATATAGTAGATTTTCCAGATCCACTATGTCCTACTAAAGATGTCATTTTTCCACCCCCAAAAGTAAGATTAATATTTTTTAAAATATTTCCTTCTTGATTCTCATAAAAAAAATTAACATTTTTAAAATTGATTTCTCCTTTATTAAATTTAATATCTATAGCATCAGTGTTTTCTTTTATTTCATTTTCTTGATCAATGATCGGAAGTATTCTTGATGCAGCAGATAATCCTTGTTTAAATACCATCGCTAAATTTGATAACGCTCTTACCGGTTGATAAGCTAACATCATTGCTGCTAAAAATGAAAAAAAATTATTTATATCAAGTTCATTTTTGGCAACTAATTTGCTTGAGTAAAAAATTAATGTTGCAATCATAAATCCTGTCAATGTTTCCATGATTGGTGACATTCTTGTAAATACTATAAGTATTTTTTTATTTTTTTCTTTTAGCTGAGATAATCTTTCATTAGCTCTATCTCTTTCATAATTTTCTTTTTGAAATATTTTAATCAATTTGTGATTTTTAAATAATTCGACAAGATAAGTTGTTAAAAAACCAGATTTTTCTTGGGCTTCAATTGTAACTTTTTTTATTCTTTTGCTTAATGTTTTTGAAACTATACTTGCCAAAGGTATCATTATTATTGCAATAAGAGATAGCTTCCAATTTTGAAAAAACATCACCATTAACAAGCCGATTAGTGTGACACTATCTTTAAATAAATTTAATACTCCCGTACTAAGACTATCTGTTATGTGATTTACATCATAAGTAAGATTAGAAATAAACTTTCCAGAATGTTTTTTATGAATGACTTGAAGATCAGCATTTATTAGTGATTTAATCATATCAAACTGAAGTTTTTTTTTGACTTCTTCCCCAATACTTATCATCGTAGTTTTTGCAAGATACAAAGAGATACCTTTAACTGAAAAAGCAAGAATTATAGCAAGAGGTATGATGAAAATTAAAGATTGATCTTTTTCAATGAATAATTTTTTTATAGCAGGGTCTAAAAGCCATGCAATTGCAGACGTGCTTATAGCAATTATTATTGAAAAGAAAGCCGCAAAAATAATCTTATTTAAATATAATTTTGTGTAGTCTTTATATAATCTTTTATAAATTTTTTTATCATTCATTAAATAAATTTTCCTATCAAAATATTTAAAAGAACTATTAATCCAAATAAATTGTTACTCTTAAATGCTTTAAGACAATTTTCTGGGCTATTATGATCAAATATTTTTAGTTGATATACAAAAAGATGGATAAAAGGAATAATTAAAAAAAAATAATAATATTTACTAAAGCTCATCATGTATCCAATAATTATTAGAATTAATATTAAGACTAAATAGCATGTAATTAAAAATTGTTTCGCTTTATTTTTAAACTTTATAGATGTTGATTTAAGTCCAATTATTTCATCATCTTTAATATCTTGATATCCATAAACAGTGTCATAGCCTAATGTCCAAAATATGGCTCCTACATAAAAGATGAGTGGAACAAAATCTATTCTTCCGTAAATTGCTGTCCAACCTAATATTAGTCCATAATTAAAAGTCACACCTAAAAATAATTGGGGCCAATAAGTTAATCTCTTCATTAAGGGGTAAGTGAACGCTAATGGCATAGATCCCAAAGCTAAAATTATTGTAAAGTAATTAAAATTTAATAAGACCAAAAATGCCAATAAGCACAAAATACACGAGTAAAGAATTGCAACTTTTACAGTAATTCTTCCAGAGGCTATTGGCCTACTTTTTGTTCTTAAAACTTTTTTATCAAAATCTCTATCAAAAATATCGTTTACAATGCATCCAGCTGATCTCATTAATACTGAGCCAAGAAAAAAAAGAATAATATAAAAAAAATATAAATTTAAACTGTTCTGAAAATTATATGCAATTGTTAAACCCCAGGCGCATGGCCAAAATAAAAGCATAAAACCAATTGGTTTTTTTAATCTTATTAATTCAATAAATAGATTTAGTTCTTTCATAATAATTTACTTGTAAATAACAAAGGCTAGTTTCATAATCAAATTGATTCGCATGAATATAGATTACACAGTAACAGCATTAATGTTCCCAGCAATACCATTGTTGATGAGCGTGTATAGCAATCGATTTCATTCATTAAGTATACTTATTAGACAGCTTCATGATGAACATGTTTATGAAAAACATATTCCACCAGAATGGAAAAAACAGTTTATTAATTTAAGTGGTAGAATCACTCTTTTGAGATGGACAATTCTTTTTGCCTCATTTGGTTTTTTATTTAATATGCTTACTGTATTCGCACTTTATTTAGATGAAGTTTTTTTAGCGAGATTAATTTTTGGATCTTGTTGTTTATCAATGATTGTTTCCATACTTTTTTTTATAAGAGAAATTCATATTTCTACAAATGCATTAAAATTGCATATGTCAGATATGGATGTTGATGTTGATTAAGGAACTATTACAGCAGGCCCAGTAAGAATTCGTGACTCTAGATCTGTATGGGCTTTAGCAATATCTTTTAATGAATATTTTTTTGAAATTTTTATTTTAACTTTTCCGCTAGATACCATTTCAAATACTTTATTTGTTGCTTCTTCTAGTTCTTCTCGAGTAGTTGTATATTGCATTATACTTGGTCTTGTTAAATATAGGCCCTTTGGTTGAATTGATTTAGCTACATTTACAAGATCCAGGGGTCCTGATGCATTACCAAAAGAAACAAGCATACCTCTAAGTTTTAAACACTCTATTGAGCCATCAAAAGTATTTTTTCCAACCCCATCGTAGACAACTGATAAACCTTTGCCATTTGTAATTTCTTTAACTTTCTCTGCAAAATTATCTTTGTTATAATTTATCACATGGTCATAACCATTTTGTTTTGCAATCTCGATTTTTTCATCTGAGCCAACAGTTCCAATTACATTGCATCCTAAGCTTTTAGCCCATTGGCCAAATATTTGACCTACACCTCCAGCTGCAGCATGAAACAAAATATCTTCGCCAGATTTTACAGGATAAGTTTTATGTAAAAGATAAAAAGTAGTAATTCCTTTAGTCATTAAAGTTGCTGCAGTTTCTAGTTCAACTCCTTCAGGAACCTTAACAAGACTTTTTGTTGGATAATTTCTGTGTGTTGAATATGCACCAACTGGTGCAGCACAGTAGGCTACTTTATCTCCAACTTTAAAATTTTTTACTTCAGAGCCTATTTTTATTATTTCTCCAGCACCTTCTAAACCAATAGAAGAGGGAAGACTTAATGGGTAAAGGCCTGAACGATGATAAGTATCGATATAATTTAATCCTATTGCATGATTTTTAATTGTTACTTCATCAGCCTTAGGTTCTTCAAGTTTTAATTCTTTATATTCTAAAACTTCTGGACCACCTGGTTTTGAAATAATTACTGTATTCATAAATTTATTTTACAAATGTACCATTATGATAGTCTTGCACTGCTTGCAAGATCTCAGCTTTCGTATTCATTACAAATGGGCCACCTCTTGCAATTTGTTCATTGATTGGTTTACCAGAGATAACTAAAAATTTAGCATTACTAATTGCTTTTACGCTAAGTTTATTTCCTTGAGTTAAAAGTATTAAAGTGCTGTTTGTTACTTCTTCGTGATCTTTGCTACCAATTTTTATTTCACCATTAATTAGATAAATAAAAGAGTTGTGCGTTTCAGGTAATTCATAAGTAAAATCTTTATCTTTTTTCAACTCAACATCAAAATAAACTGGTTCAACATTGTGTCCTTTAACTGGACCCTCAGCATTTTCAAACTTTCCAGCAATAACTTTAACCTGTTTATCTTTATCTTTGTGAACACTCATTTTATCTGAGTCGATATAAATGTATTCAGGCTTACTCATCTTTAATTTGGCTGGCATGTTAATCCACAACTGAAACCCATGAAGCTTACCTTCTTTCATAGCCGGCATTTCAGAATGAATAATTCCACTTCCAGTTCTCATCCATTGTACATCCCCTGCGGTCATTCTACCTTTTCCACCTGTGCTATCTTCATGCTCGAAGTCTCCAGCTAACATATAGGTTACAGTTTCTATTCCTCTATGAGGATGTGGCGGAAAACCTGCAATATAATCTTCACTATTTTCAGAACCAAACTCATCTAACATTAAGAAAGGATCAAAATAATTTGGTTCAACACCAATACTTCTTTTTAATTTTACTCCAGCACCATCTGATGCAGGAATTGGATCAATAATTTTGCTAACTTCAATATTTTTCATAGTTGTAACTTAATTAGTAAATATTTTTAATCAACTGACTTATTCACTTTTAGTGTGAGAACCGTCACAAAATGGCTGATTATTTGTTTGCTTACATGTGCAAAAAAACATTTTTTTTGTTTCCTCAGCTTTAAAAACCTGTGGACTAAATTCAGACCCTTTATGAGATCCATCACAAAATGGTTGTTTTGAGCTTTTTCCACAAGAGCACCAGTAATAAGATTTCCCTTGTTCAACTTCAATTGCAATTGGTTTGTCCCCAGCTCTTTGTCCTTTAGTCATTTATTTCCTTTTATAGTTAAATTTTGATTAGATATGGTGGTTACTTATTTAAATACAAGTAACTAATTTTATTTCAATTAAATATAAAGCAAAAGGTATTTTGACACTTTTATGTCATTAAATTAGAAATAAATGAAATTAAGATTAAAAGAAAATGAATTCACGAATTGATGAAATTTTAAATTTTTGGTTTGAAAAAACAACACCAGAGCAAAGATTTAAAAGAGACGAAGATTTAGATCATAAAATTAAAAATAATTTTTTAATTGATTATGAGAATGCTAGTTTAAATATATACGATGATTGGCAAGACACTCCTGAAGGTTGTTTAGCTTTAGTTATTCTTCTAGATCAATTTTCTCGAAACATCTTTAGAGGAAGCAAGAAATCTTTTGAACAAGACTCAAAAGCAAGATTGATAGTTAATTATGCTTTAAAATCTGGGTATTTAGAACTCCTTAATCAAGATCAAAGACTTTTTATGTTGTTACCTCTTGTTCACAGTGAAGAATTATTTGATCATGAAATGGCATATTTTTTTTTAGATAGATACCTTAGTGATCACCCTGGATTAAATGATATTAAAAAATCCTGGAAGAATCATACTAAAGCTATAAAAATATTTAACAGATACCCACATAGAAATGAAATCCTTGATAGAAAGTCAACTGAAGAAGAGATTGAGTTTTTAAAAGATCCAAATTCCTCTTGGTAGTTAGATAATATTTGTTAACTCTTTCAAATTGTTAATTTCATAAGATGGTTGATAATCCAGAGCATCAAAAATATTGTTATTTCTATTTACCCAAATAGCATTGTATCCATAGTTACCAGCTCCAGAAACATCCCATGTATTAGAGCTTAAAAATGCAACTTCATTTTTTTTAATTTGATATTTTTTTATAGGTATATCGTAAACTTTACTATCAGGCTTATAAACACCCACTTGTTCTATCGAAAACAGGTCATCAAAAATATTTTCTAAATTATTACTTTTTATTAATTCTTCTAACAATTCAGGAGTGCCATTAGACAGTATGGCTAATTTATTATTTTTTTGTTTTAAATTATTTAGCACTTCGTGAACTTCTGCAAAGGGTGATAAAACTTTATAGAGATCTAATAATTCATCTCGCATAGACAGATCAATACTGAATGCTTTCATAGATTTATCTAAACTATCCTCAGTAATTTGCCAAAAATTTTTATGTTTACCCATCATACTTCTTAGCCAAGTGTACTCTAGTTGAGTAGTTCGCCAATAGTTTGCGAATCCTTCCCACTTATTGCCAATTTTTTCTTTACATTTTTTTGCAGCTGAATTGACATCAAATAGAGTGCCGTAAGCATCAAAAATTATTGCTTTAATATTTTTCATAAACTAACTTAACACAAATGAGCAATATTCGATTATTCTTTTTAGAAAATCTTTCTGTAAATTTAAGTAGTAAACTTGATAAATCTCAATCACATTATTTAACAAAAGTAATGCGACTTAAAATTGGAGATAATTTTTCATTGTTTAATAAAAATGGTGAATGGGAAGCAAATATTTTGAATATTTCAAAATTCATTGTTGAGTTTATAGTTACCAAACAACTTAGACAAAAAGAGAATATAAAAGAACTATGGTTAGCTTTCTCTCCGATTAAATCTAATTATTTTAATTTTATGATTCAAAAAGCAACAGAACTTGGAGTTACAAAATTTTTACCGATTATTTTTGATAGAACTGTTGTTAGAAAAATCAATAAAGAAAGATTAAGTAAAGTAATTATAGAATCATCAGAACAATCTAATAGATTGGTAATACCAACTATTGAAGATCCAAAAACTTTAGATACATTTTTAAATTTAAATAATTTTGAATTAATTTTTACTGACCTAAATTCAAAAAACACAAAAATAAATTCAACCATAATGTCTGACAAGCCAGTCTGTATCATTGTCGGTCCTGAAGGTGATTTTTCAGAGAGCGAAAGACAAAAGATTCTCTCTTATAAAGATGTTCAGGCAATAAAAATTAATGAAAATATATTAAGATCAGAAACTGCAGTTATTTCAGCAATTTCAATCGTAAATTACGCAATTTTTTGATAAATTGTCGCGAAAACAAAAGTGTAATTTTTTAAAAAGAGCTTTATATACATCTTTAATGAAAAAATATTTTTTAACATTTATAGCTTTATTTTCAGCAACTGAGGTTCTAGCTAATCAGCCGAAAAATTGGCAATTGAGTTTTCAAGATGCTGCCTCTCAGTCAATGAGAGAAATTGTAAACTTTCATGACAAACTTTTATTACCAATTATAATTGCGATAAGTGCATTCGTTTTATTTTTATTGGTATATGCATGTATAAGATTTAGTGCATCAAGAAATCCAAATCCTTCAAAGAGAACTCACAATGTAGCTGTTGAAGTTTTGTGGACTTTAATACCTTGTTTAATTTTAATAGTGATGGCTGTTCCATCATTTAAAATTTTATATAAACAAGATGCAATTCCTAAAGCAGATGTAACGGTTAAAGCAATAGGATATCAATGGTACTGGGGATATGAATACCCTGATGAAAATATTATTTTTGAATCTTATATGGTTGCTGATAAAGACCTTAAAGAAAATCAACCAAGATTGTTAGCGGTCGATAATGAAGTAGTAGTCCCTGTAAATAAAGTCATTAAAGTATTAATCACTGCAAATGATGTTCTTCACGCTTGGGCACTCCCATCTTTTGGAGTTAAAAGAGATGCAGTTCCTGGAAGAATAAATGAAACGTGGTTTAAGGCAGAAAAAGTTGGAACTTATTATGGTCAATGTTCTGAACTTTGTGGAATTAAACATGCTTTTATGCCAATTACTGTAAGAGTTGTTTCTGAAGAAGACTACCAAGAATGGTTAATAGGAGCTAAAGAAAAATTTGCAAAAGAACCCTTAGAAAAAGATCAATATAAAAAACTAGCGAGTAAATAACTATGTATACACAAACAGCATCACACGACGATCATCATACTCCAACAGGTTGGAAGAGATGGGCATATTCAACAAACCATAAAGACATCGGAACTATGTACTTAATTTTTGCAATAGTTGCAGGAATTATTGGTACAACTTTTTCTATCTTAATGAGAATTGAACTTATGCATCCTGGTGATGGTATTCTAGGTGGCAACTATCATTTATATAATGTTTTAGTTACTGGTCATGGTTTGATTATGATTTTCTTTATGGTGATGCCTGCAATGATAGGCGGATTTGGAAATTGGTTTGTTCCGATTATGATTGGTGCACCAGATATGGCATTTCCTAGAATGAACAATATTTCTTTTTGGTTATTACCGGTTTCACTAACTTTATTGATCGTATCAATTTTTGTAGATGGCCCTCCAGGTGCTCAAGGAGTAGGAGGAGGTTGGACGATTTATCCACCTTTATCATCTAAAGCTGGTCAACCAGGTCCAGCTATGGATTTAGCTATTTTAAGTTTACACCTTGCTGGAGCTTCATCAATTTTAGGAGCAGTTAATTTTATTACAACGATTTTAAACATGAGAACTCCAGGTATGACATTGCATAAAATGCCTTTATTTGCTTGGTCAATTTTAGTAACTGCATTTTTATTATTATTGTCTTTACCAGTGCTTGCTGGAGCAATAACTATGCTTTTAACAGATAGAAATTTTGGAACAGCATTTTTTGATGCACAAACTGGTGGAGATCCAGTTTTATTCCAACATTTATTTTGGTTCTTTGGACATCCAGAAGTTTATATTTTAATTTTACCTGGCTTTGGGATGATCAGTCATATTGTTTCAACTTTTTCTAAGAAACCAGTTTTTGGTTATTTAGGAATGGCTTATGCTATGGTTGCAATTGGAGTTGTTGGTTTTGTAGTTTGGGCACATCATATGTATACAGTAGGCCTAAGCACTGATACGAAAGCATATTTTTTAGCAGCCACAATGATTATTGCGGTTCCAACTGGAATTAAGATATTCTCTTGGATAGCAACCATGTGGGGCGGATCAATTTCATTTAAAACTCCAATGGTATGGGCTCTAGGATTTATATTTTTATTTACTGTTGGTGGTGTTACAGGTGTAGTTTTGGCAAACGCTGGTGTTGATACAGCTATGCACGATACTTATTATGTTGTTGCACACTTTCATTATGTCCTATCATTAGGCGCGGTGTTTGCAATATTCGCAGGGTTTTATTATTGGTTTGGTAAAATGTCTGGATACGAGTATTCAGAGTGGATGGGCAAATTACATTTTTGGTTAACTTTTATTGGAGTGAACTTAGTATTTTTCCCTCAACATTTTTTAGGATTAGCTGGTATGCCAAGAAGATACGCAGATTATCCAGATGCTTTTGCTGGATGGAATTATGTATCATCAATTGGTTCATATATAGCGGTTGCAGGGTTAGCAGTATTTTTTATGAATTTAATTTATTCATTTTCAAAAAAGAAAGCTGCAGCTCAAAATCCATGGGGCGAAGGTGCTACAACTTTAGAATGGACTGTTCCATCTCCACCTAACTTTCATACTTTTGAAGAGTTACCAAAATTTGAAGATAATGAGGGTGTACAAAAATCTCATAGCTAAGAGTTTAAGACACCAAGTATAATGGTAAATTTTAGGTCAAAGACTAAAAACTTAAGTCAGGAAGATTTATTTAATTTTTCTGAACTCTTTAAGTTAATGAAACCAAGAGTAATGTCTCTTGTAATATTTACTTGTGCAGTTGGATTATTGACAGCGCCAAATGTTATTCCGAATAAAGATGCGATAATTGGAATTCTATTAGTATCCCTTGGTGCTGGTGCAGCAGGAGCTTTAAATATGTGGTATGAGTCTGATCTTGATGCGCTTATGACCAGAACTTGTTTAAGACCTATTCCAGCTGGAAAAGTGAATAAAAACCAAGCACTAATATTAGGAGTTACTTTATCTATAGTCTCAGTAATTACACTAGACTATTTTGCTAATAGAATTTCAGCTGCCTTGTTACTTTTTACAATTTTATTTTATGTTTTTGTTTATACAATTTGGCTAAAGAGAAAAACTCCACAAAACATTGTAATAGGCGGAATAGCAGGTGCATTACCACCTGTTATAGGTTGGACAATAGCAACCAATTCAATTTCTATTGAACCACTAACGTTTTTTTTAATTATTTTTTTTTGGACTCCCTCACATTTCTGGGCATTAAGTTTGTACAAGTCAGATGATTATAAAAAAGCCAAAATACCAATGCTGCCTTTGACAAATGGAATTGAAAGTACCAAAATAAATATTTTTGTTTATTCACTTTTAATGTTGCCTGTTATCATTTTTCCTTATGTAATAAATTTTGTTGGTTTGATTTTTTTAATTCCATCTTTAATTCTTACTTTGTATTACAATTATTTATGCTATGAACTTTATAAATTTAAAAAGAATAAATTTGATGCTAAAAAAGCAAAATCTATTTTTGGATATTCAATTCTATATCTTTTTTTAGTATTTGTGCTTTTTTTGATAGATAAAATTTTATGATAACTCCAGATAAAAAGACAAGAAGAAAAAATATTTTAACAGCCATAGCTATTTTAGCATTTATGGTTTTTTTATTTTTATTTACTCTTTATAATGTAGGGGTTTTTGATAGACCTTTATGATTAAAAATAAAACATTAACACCTTTATTACTTGCTGGAATTTTCTTTTTAATGCTTGGACTTTCATTTGCAGCTGTGCCTTTATATGATATTTTTTGTAGAGTGACTGGCTTTGGTGGTACTACTCAAGTCTCAAAACAAGCTCCATCAATTGTATTAGATAAAATTGTAAGTGTAAGATTTGATACAAATGTAAATAATCTTCCTTGGGAGTTTAAAGCTAAAACAAATGTGATGGATGTTAAAGTGGGTCAGGTGAATAAAATAGAATTTATAGTAGAAAATTATAGCAATGAAACTACATCTGGGGTAGCTAGCTTCAATGTTTCACCAGCTAGCTTTGGTAAATATTACA
>Ga0255759_10001158_pt1 | contig 23742 bp, 19 predicted proteins | sample 101ome_20_FD_179959 | JGI IMG/M metagenome (GOLD analysis project Ga0255759, IMG submission 179959) | Coastal salt marsh microbial communities from the Groves Creek Marsh, Skidaway Island, Georgia - 101404AT metaG (version 2) | ecosystem: Environmental > Aquatic > Marine > Intertidal zone >...
ATATCAATTGAAATATCTAAGAAAATTGTACTTCCATTTTTATTCATGATTTCCATATTATTATTGAAACATGGAGTTCCTCCACCAGTTGCTAAAATAAATTTATTTTCTTTCTGTATAATCTCTTCTAATAAATTAGTTTCTAAAGATCTAAAATAATTTTCACCTTTATTCTCGAATATTTCCTTGACAGTCATTTGAGTTTTTTTTTCTATTTTCTCATCTAAATCAAGGTATTTGAAATTAGTTTGAGAGCATAAATACCTAGCCATTGTAGACTTACCTGATCCTGGCATTCCAACAATAAAGATTTTATCCATCTAAATTGAAATATTAACTTTTCTTAAAATATCTTTTGCTTCAGGGAAACTATTATGATGCCATTTTCCTTTTATATAACCATTTCTTATTAAAAAAAATCCAGGATTTGATCTTATCATTGTCTTAAGCACTGTCGCATCTCCATAAACTGTTTTTAAGTTTAAATCATTTTCCATTTTAAAACTATTTATTGATTTTTCATCACTTGAGGTTATTATAATAGTCTCAATCCAAAAATTTATACTATTTTCAAGAAGTTTAATTTTTGATACGAAATCATTCAATTTAGCCTTATTGAAATTTATTTTATTAACATCATGAATGATAATAAATAGTTTATTGCCTAAGAAACTTTCCTTAGTATAATCACCGTCGTCATTCCACAAGCTATAATCAGTAATTTTTGGTTCCGCTTCAGGGTTGAGTAATTTTAATTCTTTAAATTCAAAACTATTATCTAAAGGATAGCTGTCAAACTCATAAGTTCTTCCATCTTTTTCCATCACATAACTATATTTTAATTCATCACTTGGCTCCATAAGTTCAGGAATATAGTTACCTACTTTATATGCTCTGAAATCTATAAAAGGAAGAAAGTTTATTGCTGAATAGCTTATAATTAAACATATAAATGTAACAGTAACAATTACACCATTTCTAAAGTTTTTGTCGTCAAAAATTTTAAGATATAAGTATCCTTTCTGATTTTTTAATTTCGGATATATATAAAATATAGTTACAGATAGAACTAGTAAAATAACATCTTTATAAAATGATTCCCATGGTGTTAGTTTAATAGCATCTCCAAAGCAACCACAGTCTGTTACTTTATTAAAATATGCAGAGTAAAAAGTTAAAAATGTAAAAAATAAAATCAGCCCTAATGTAATCTTAGATACTATTTTGATTTTATAATTCATCAAAAGAGCAACCCCAATAACAACTTCAAGTGTACATAAGAATACAGATAATAAAAGTGCATATGGAATGAAAATTTCAAAAACAGAACCAAAGTCTGCACTAAATACCTCAAAATATTCTTGTAATTTAATTTGGGTTCCTACAGGATCATTAATTTTAATAAGTCCAGAAAAAATAAATAATAGTCCAACTAAATATCTGGAAAGTGTATAAATAAATCTCATTCTTTATAAATTAATAGTTTTATTAGACAAAAAACGGAATAGTTAACAATGTCTTGATAATTTGCTTTGATTCCTTCAGAGATCAAGGTCTTCCCATTATTATTTTCTATTTGTTTTGTTCTGTATAGTTTCATTAAAATGATATCGGTCATCGAACTAATTCTCATCTCTTTCCAAGCTTCGTCATAGTCATGATTTTTATTTGATAATAAATTCATTATTTCTTCAGAATATAAATCATAAAGTTTTTCTAATTCTTCTAAACTGATTTCTATGTCATCTTTATCATACTCAATTTGTATAATAGCCATGATACAATAGTTTACTATTCCAATAAATTCATTTTCAATTTTTTCATCAACTTTCATTTTCTTCTTTTCTTGAGTGGATCTAATTCTTTGAGCTTTTATAAATATTTGATCAGTTAAAGAAGTAGTTCTTAAAATTCTCCAAGCAGAGCCATAATCTTTTGACTTTTTTAAATAAATATCTTTACAGATATTAATAATTTCTTTATACTCGCTTATAGTAGATGTTTCCAAATTAATATTAATTTTTTCAAAAATATGAAATAGCAATTAAAAATGAGTCAAATATCAATCAAAAGATCTTTAAATATTAGAGGAAATTTATTTGAGTATAATAAACCATTAATAATGGGTATACTAAATATGACACCAGATTCATTTTATGATGGGGGAAAATTTAATACAAATGATTCTTCAATAGAAAGAGTAGAAAACATGGTAGAAGAAGGTGCATCAATTATTGACATTGGTGGATGTTCTACAAGGCCTGGATCGGATTCGATATCCCTAGAGGAAGAATGGGACAGAATTAAATTTATAGTTAAGGAATCAGTTAATAGATTTCCAAATAAAATAATATCAGTTGATACTTATAGATCAGAGATAGCTCAGAGAGCTTTAAGAGAAGGTGTACATTTAATAAATGATGTCTCAGGAGGAAGTTATGATTCTAAGATGTTTGATGTTATTTCAGATAATAAAATTCCTTATGTTTTGATGCATCTAAGAGGCACTCCTAAAGATATGATGTCCAAGACAGACTACAATGACTTAATGGTGGATATTATGTCATACTTTAGAAAAAAAATAGATAAGCTTAAGTCTTTGGGTATAAATGATATTATCTTGGATCCAGGATTTGGCTTTGCAAAAGATTTTGATCAAAATTTTGAAATTTTAGATAATTTAAATGTCTTTAAAACATTTGATTTACCAATCCTCGTTGGTCTATCTAGAAAATCATTTATAAGAAAAAAATATGGAATAGAAAATTCTTTAAAAGGAACTCTCGAAATGAATAAATTAGCTTTAGAAAAAGGAGCCGAAATAATTAGAGTTCATGACATAAAGGATCATTATAATTTAATTGGATGATTTATAATATAAATATTGGTTTTTTAGAAATAAGATTAATTGATTTCATTGATATATTTCTAGTTAGTTTATTATTATATAATATTTATAGATTATTAAGAGGTAGTGTAGCAATCAGAATATTTATTGGTTTTTTAATTCTTTATTTTTTTTATCTTATTGTTAGAGCCTCAGAGATGGAATTGCTAACAAATATATTGGGGCAATTTATGGGTGTTGGAGTTTTAGCAGTTTTAATTCTTTTTCAAAAAGAGATAAGGAGATTTCTTCTCTTTATTGGAAAGACAAATTACATTCAAGACAAGAGACTATTTGATGTATTCACACCTTTTTTTTCAAATCAAATAAGAAATAAGTGGAATAACTTAGTAAATATAATTGTAGATTCGTGCAAGCTCATTACCGAAAACAAAAGTGGTGCTCTTATAGTTTTATCAAAAGACTCTGAGTTGAAATATTATTCTGAATCAGGAGAATCATTAGATGCTAAACTTTCAAAAAGACTATTACTTTCTATTTTTAATAAAAAAAGTCCCTTGCATGATGGAGCCGCTATAATTCATGGAGGTAAAATTGTTGCGGCAAGATGTATTTTACCAGTTTCTGAAAACCAAAATCTACCTATGAATTTTGGTTTAAGGCATAGGGCAGCTTTTGGAATTTCTGAAGATACAGATGCATTAGCAGTAGTTATATCTGAAGAGCATGGTACTATATCTACATTTCTAGATGGAAAAATAAGTAGTGATCTCTCGATCGTTAACTTAAGATCAATAATTAATGAATATCTAGAGACAGATAATCAACTAAACTAACTTAAATTATATTTAGTTTTTTGCCCACTTTGGAGAAGGCATTAATTGCAGTGTCTAATTCTTCTTTTGAATGACTTGCTGAAAGTTGAACTCTAATTCTAGCTTTTCCTTTAGGTACTACTGGAAAGTAAAAACCAACAACGTATATTCCTTCATTTAGTAACTCATTAGACATTTCTTTGGCAATAACTGAATCATACAACATAATTGGAACAATTGGATGTGATCCATCAATAATGTCAAATCCTAAATCTTTCATTCTACTTCTAAAGTATTTAGCATTATCATGAAGTTTTTTTATTAGTGAATTATCTTTTTTTATTACTTCAAAAACTTTTAAGGAAGCACCAACAATTGATGGAGCTAGAGTATTTGAGAAAAGATATGGTCTTGATTTTTGTCTTAATAAATCTATCATTTCTTTTCTTCCTGATGTGAAACCACCAGAAGCACCTCCAAGTGCCTTACCAAGAGTACCTGTTATTATATCAATTTTACCCATTACATCCTTTAATTCATGAACTCCTTTTCCATTCTCTCCCATAAAACCAGTAGAATGACATTCATCTATCATAATCAAGGAATTATATTTTTCAGCTAATGCACAAATTTTGTCTAATTGAGCTATAGTTCCATCCATAGAAAAAACACCATCAGTAACAATAATTCTTGCCCTAGAATCTTGGGTTTCTTGAAGTTTTTCCTCTAAATCTTTCATGTTATTATGACTATATCTATGTCTTGATGCCTTACATAATCTAATTCCATCAATGATTGAAGCATGATTCAACTCATCAGATATTATTGCGTCTTCAGGACCAAACAGTGGTTCAAATAATCCTCCATTAGCATCAAAAGCTGCTGCATATAAAATAGTATCTTCAGTCCCTAGAAATTCACTTATAGTGTCTTCTAGATCTTTATGTATATTTTGAGTTCCACAAATAAATCTAACAGATGACATTCCATAACCATGTGAGTCAATTGATTCTTTCGCTGCTTCTAAAACAGATGGATCTGATGAAAGACCTAAATAATTATTTGAACATAAATTAATTATATTTTTTTGATTATTTGTATTTATAACGGAGCTCTGAGGAGAGGTTATTATTCTTTCACTTTTATATAGTCCTGCCTTTTTTGTATTCTCAATTTCACTAACTAAATGTGCTTTAAAGTCTTTGTACATTTTTATATTTTATTTAGTTTATTTATTTTATGTAAATTATAAATTAATAATTATAACCCATAATGAGTAGAATACTAATTATAGGATCTGAGGGACAACTTGGATCTGAATTATCTAATTTTTTAAAAGATAAAAAAGATACTAATAGTATTGTACTTTCAGATATTAAAGAAAATTCAAGTAGCAGCCTTAAATATGTTCAATTAGATGCCATGAATTATAGTGAATTAGAAAAAACTGTTAAAGATTTTAAGATATCTGAGATATATCATCTTGCTGCAATTTTATCTGCTAGAGGAGAAGAAAATCCAATGCTAACTTGGGATCTAAATATGAATTCTTTATTCAATGTTTTGAAACTTGCAAAGAATAAACTAGTTGAAAAAATATTTTGGCCTAGCTCAATTTCAGTTTTTGGTAATAACACTCCAAAAGTAGAAACAGATCAATTTTCTATAAAAGAACCAACAACTGTATATGGTATTAGTAAACTGGCTGGAGAGAGATGGTGTGAATATTATAATTCAAAATATGATACAGATATTAGGAGTATAAGATTTCCAGGTATAATTAGTTCAAATACTTTACCCGGTGGTGGTACTACAGACTATGCAGTTGAAATTTTTTATTCATTTCTAAAAAAAGAAAAATACAGTTGTTTTTTAAATAAAAACTCTATGCTACCAATGATATATATTGATGATGCTATAGAATCAATTTATAAGATAATGTCCGTTAACAAAGAAAATTTATCAATTAAATCAAGTTATAACCTTGCTAGTTTTAGTCTCTCCCCTGAAATTATTGAAAAGAAATTAAAAAATATAGATAGTTCATTTCATGTAGAATATAATCCTGATTTTAGACAAAATATTGCCAATTCCTGGCCTGATTCAATAAACGATCATTATTCAAGAATGGATTGGTCATGGGAGCCTAAATATGATTTAAATAAGACCATTCAAAAAATGATTAAAAACTTAAAAGTTAAATTGAAATGAAAAATTATAATAACTTAATTCTAGATATAGAGAATGATTTTTATTTAATAAAAATAAATAGACCAAAATTTCTTAATGCTCTTAACCAAGAAACAATACATGAATTAAGAACATGTTTTGAATATATAAATTCAAATACAAAAAATAAATATGGTGTTATTATAACAGGCTCAGGTGATAAAGCCTTTGTTGCTGGAGCTGATATTAAGGAGTTTACCAAAATTGATAAAACTTCATCCTCTGAATTTTGTAGTAATGGGCATTCTCTATTTAATTTTATTGAAAACATGACTATACCGGTATTTGCTTTAGTAAATGGGTATGCTTTAGGGGGAGGTTGTGAGTTATCTTTGGCTTGTCATTTTAGAGTAGCTACTGAAAATGCTCAATTTTCTCAACCTGAAATTAATTTAGGTTTAATTCCTGGATATGGTGGAACTCAACGACTTACTCAAATTATAGGTAAAACAAAAGCTTTAGAAATGATGTTGACGGCAAATATGATATCATCAAAAGGCGCTTACGATTATGGACTAGTAAATTATGTAGAGAAAGATTTTGAGTCTGGAATGAAAAAATGTATTGAGCTTATATTAACAATAAAAAGAAAAGCTCCAGTAGCAATAAAAAATATAATTAAATCTGTAAATAATTTTTATTCAAATGATATTGATGGATTTAAACAAGAAATTAAACTATTTTCTGAATGTACTTCAACAAAAGATTTTAAAGAAGGAATTAAAGCATTTCTTGAAAAAAGATGCCCTGATTTTAAAGGAGATTAAGAAGAAATATTAGATTCTTAAAAAGAATTTTATATTATTTTTGCAAAAATGTCATTTAAAAATTTACCTATTTTTATTCTTTTCTTCTTACTATTTTCTTGTAAGAAAGATTTTATTACTCAAGAATCTTCTAAAGTTGAAATTAATGACTTTGTGATTGAAAAGTTAGACTACAAATACTTATCAACAAAATCAAAAATTCAATATAAGAATGAAAATCAACTAATTAATGCTACAGTTAATATGCGTATTGAAAATGGTATTAAAATTTGGTTTTCAGTAAGAGTTGCACTTGGAGTTGAAGCTGCGAGGGGTATGATTACAAGAGACGAATTTGTTATAATAGATAGAGTTAATAAACAAGTTATTAAGTCTTCTCTTGACATTATTGAAAAAGAGTTTAAAATGAAACTCAGTTTTGATCAGCTGGAATCTGCTTTAACAGGAAATTTATTGTATGAAATTTCAAGTTCTGATATAATTAGGAAAGAGGGAAATTATTTTAAAATTGTTCAGCAGAAAGAATCTATTCAGTCTCAGAACCTAGTAAATATAAAAACATCAAAAATTGAAAAACTTATTTTATTTGATGAGATAACAAATTATCTATTGACTGTTGATTATGAAAATTTTAAACCTCTTGGTAAAATACTTTTTCCAGGGAGACATTTATTTACTTCTGTTAGTTATTTAGATGATAGCAGTGTGCCGGTAATAACTAATATTAATTTCAATTTTAAAGAGGTTGAGAGAACAAATCGTCCTCTTAAATTCCCTTTCAATATACCTTCAAAATATGCTCTTAAGAAAATTTAATTACTTTCTTATAATTCTATTATTATATTCATTTAATCAGTATTCTCAACAATCAAGAAGTTCTTTAGAAAATGAAAGGGATGTTAATTTAGTAAAAATTCAAGAGGCAGAAACTATTTTAAAAGAAACAGAAAAATCTAAAAATATTACTGTTGGAAAATTAAATGTAATTAATAAACAAATTAGAAATAGGCAAAGTTTAATTTCAAATTTAAGATCAGATATTAAGATTCAATCTGATGAAATAATTCTTATCAGAAATTTAATTATGTCCCTTAAAAGAGATTTAAGAATATTAAATAATGAGTATTCGGATATGGTTTATTCTTCATATAAATCTAGATCATCACTGGATAAATTAACATATATTTTTTCATCTAAAGATTATAATCAAATGTTTAGAAGATTCAATTATATATTTCAGTATTCTAAATTTAGAAAAAATCAAATTATAGAAATTAATAAAGTATACGAGGAATTAGAATATCAAGAAAATAATTTATCCAATGTAAATAAAAAACAAAAGAAGTTATTAGCTGATGAATTAAGTGAAAATAATAAACTTCAAAAACTTAAAGGGAGGCAGAGAAAAATCATATTCGATTTGAATAAAAAACAAAGAAATTTGAGGAAAGAAATTGCAGAGAGAAAAGTAGCATTAGAAAATCTAGATAAATTAATTAGAGATATTATAAGAAGAGAAAAAGAAGCTTTGGTTAAAAATGGTGATGATGAGTTAAATCTTTTAGAAATAACTGAAGGATTTGAAGCAAATATTGGAAAATTTGAATGGCCAGTAAAATCAGGTTTTATTTCAAATAAATTTGGAGAACATCCTCATCCAATTATTAAAAATATTAAAGTTAAAAACGATGGAATTGATATTCAAACAAGTAAATCTTCACAAGTTCATGCTATTTATGATGGTAAGGTTTCTACTGTAGCTTTTATCCCTGGAATGAATAATGTAGTTATTATTAATCATGGTGAGTATTATACTCTTTACGCAAAACTTAAAAATTTGAAAGTTCAGAAAGGGGATATAATATCTGAAAAACAAGTAATTGCTGATTTGGTAACAAATAATGATGGAATTACACAATTACAATTTCAAATATGGAAAAATAATATTAAGTTGAATCCAGAAAATTGGATTATCAAAAAATGATTTTGCTATATTTACAAATAAATTTAAGTTATGGATTTAATTTTTGCTATAGGAATGCCAGGTGGTTGGGAATGGATAATAATTGGCCTTATTGTTGTTATCTTCTTTGGAGCTAATAAAATACCTGAGATCTTTCGAGGTTTTGGTAAGGGAATTAGGGAATTTAAAGATGCTTCTAGAGAAATTAAAAAAGAAATTGAAAAGGAATCTAATTCTGACTCCGATAAAAAATAATTTTTTATTTATCTAAATAACCAAGAGAACCAACCAGACGACTTGCTGCCAGAAATACCTCTATTTTTTATAATATCTGCTACTTTTTCAGGACTATAACCTATACTGTTTGCAACATGTCCTAAAAGAAAGAATTCGTGATCATGAACTTTATTATCAGCTTTAATTAAGCTCACTAGTTCTCCAATGAATACCTCTTTCTCATTATCATCTAAATTATTTTTGATACTATCACCGTACTCAGACTGAATTTTATTAAAGAAATTTTTTGTTTCAATATTTTCAACATTTCCGTGTTTATATTTTTTTAATATTTCGCTTGAGTTTATAATATCCATTTCTTCATTACCAATACTTCCGTCAACTCTTGCTATCTTAGCAAAACATGATGTAATAGCTATGTTTAAAGTTTCGTTACTCATATTATTTAGATTTTTTTTTAAAAATAATATTAATATTTATAAATAGTAAATAATGCTTGGTAGAATAAAGTTAATTTCATTTCTAATTTTAATATTCATCCTAATATATTCATGTGATGATAAACCAAAATCAGGGATTAGTAATCCGTCATTTCTCCCAAATGCTTCTGGAGAAAATAATGAAATGTTAATCGTTATGGATTCTACAAAATTTAAGGGTGAAATAGGAAGAGAATTAGTAAATATTTATTCTTCTTATATTCCAGGACTACCCCAACCTGAACCTAAATATGACCTTAGGTATATTAAGCCTAGGAAATTTAATAGTATATTAAAACATGCAAAAAATATTGTGATTGCATTTTCTTTGGAAGGAAAAAGTTTAGACTCAGATATTTTAAGGAGAAATTTTAATTCAGAATCTTTAATTAAAATTGAAAATGATTCATCACTTTTTTCTTTTGTAAGAAGAAACCAATACGCTAAAGGTCAGGTAATATTATATCTTTTTGGTAAAAATGATTTTGATCTTTACACAAAGATTAAAAAAAATAGAAATTCTATTTTAAAATTTTTTGATGACGAATTAAAAAAAAGAGTTGATAATGAAATTTTTAGAAAAGTTGAAAAAAATTTAATTGATAAAATTTCATTAGATCATAATATTAAAATTAAAATTCCTCATGGTTATGATTTAGCAAAAAATATTAAAGAAGAAAACTCTAACTTTTTTTGGTTAAGACAGCTTGATTTGGAATATGAAAAAAATATATTCCTTTACTATGAAGATTATTCCAACAGTGAATTAAAAAATTTTTATGAGGTATTTAATTCTGAAGATATTAATATAAAACCTATAAGAAATTACATATCAAAGAAATATTTAACAGATTTCGAAAAACCTGATATATTTATGGATATTCAAGATGTGTTTCCTATTCAATCGAGTAAAGTTAATTTCAAAGGAAACCTAGCTATTGAATCTAGAGGGCTTTGGAAACTAAGTGATATTTCAGCAGGAGGTCCTTTTTTTAGTAAAATAATTTATGATTCTGAGTTAAAAAGAATTTATTACTTAGAAGGGTACGTTTATGCCCCTGGACTAAAAAAAAGAGGGTTGATGCAAGAAATATCTTCGATATTAATGACATTTGAATTATGATTTCTTTCTTAAGAGGTAAAAAAATTCATATTGATCCAGCAAAAATAATTATTGAGGTTAATGGAGTTGGATATGATGTCAATATTTCTCTAAGAACTTATTCAAAATTAAAAGATCAAAAAGATATATTTATTTATACACATCTAAATGTAAAAGAAGATTCTCATACTCTTTTTGGATTTAATAGTGAGAGTGAAAGAAATACATTTCTTAGTCTTCTATCAATAAATGGAGTTGGTCCTAGTACTGCAATTATGATATTATCATCTCTATCAGCTAATGAACTGAAAAAAGCAATATTAAGTTCTGATACAAATAAAATAAAATCAGTAAAAGGAATTGGTCTAAAGACCGCTGAAAGAATAATTTTAGAATTAAAAGATAAAGTTTCATTTGATGATATTGATCATGATAAATTTTATGATAATATTGACAATACTATTAAAGATGAGGCGTTATCAGCTTTATCTTCTTTAGGTATTTCTAAAAATATTGTTGAAAAACATATAAATGATATTTTAGAGAGGAATAATGATATTTCTCTTGAAGATTTGATCAAAGAGGTACTGAAGAGATCTTAATATCTAAAAGAAATACTTTGAATCAATATTTTAAAGTTTTTTGTATTTTAGTTTTATTACATCTAAAATATCTTTCACTTTCATCTCAATCAATTGATTTGAAAGAAGATACAATTGTTAAATATACTCCTAGTTTTTTTTCTACATACTCGATAAAGGATAGGTACTCAGATCCTTACTCAAGTTTATTTTCTAATAATCCATTTGATCTAAATTCTTCACTTTTAAAATTAAGAGCTTCCTATGACACATCAAGAGTATTTTTTTTAAATGAGAAAATAGGGGAGCTTAACTTTAGGCCCTCTATTTCAATTCCTTTTGATAGCTATGATAATTATAATACTAACAAAGAGATAAAAGAGTATTTTAAAAAAAAATCACTCAGTTTAGATGGAGAAAATACGTTAGAAAGTGGTAGGCTTATTCCTAAGATTTATATCTCAGAATCTTTAGATAGGATATTTGGTGGAAATTTCATTGATCTTCAAGTAAATGGCTTTGTGAATTTAGATTTTGGAGGAAAATTTCAGAAAATTGAAAATCCATCTATTCCAATAAGACAACAGAGAAACGGAGGTTTTAATTATGATCAACAAATTAATTTAAATATAAACGGAAAGGTTGGTGAAAAATTAAAAATTTCTGCAAATTTTGATAATAATAATACTTTTGACTTTCAAAATAATTTAAAATTAGATTATACAGGTTTTGATGAGGAGATAGTCAGAAAGATAGAGGTTGGGAATGTAAGCATGCCAGTCAAAAACAGTCTATTAAGAGGTGCTCAAAGTTTGTTTGGATTAAAGACTCAGCTTCAGTTTGGAAATCTTAGCATTACTGGTATTCTATCAAGACAACAAGGCAAAAGCGAATCAATAAAAATTGATAATGGATTTCAAGGTAGAGAATTTGAAATATTAGGATCAAATTATGATAGAAACAGACATTTTTTTATAGGACATTTTTTTAGAAATAATTATGAGAGGTGGTTGAAATCTCTACCTCTTGTAAGTTCTGGGATTAATATAAATAGAGTTGAAGTTTACATTTTAAATAGGACAAACAACTCAGAATCTTTACGAAATTTTGTTGGATTTACAGATTTAGGTGAGGGAGAAATAATTTTAAATGAGACTAATCCTTTTATTGGTCCAGGAGTTATTGGTCCTAATGATAATAAATCAAATCAGCTCTTTGAGTCAATTATTGATAATAAAAATTTAAGAGATATAAATTTTGTTGATGATATCTTGACCAATCAATTTAATCTATCTAAAACGATTGATTTTGAAAAAGTTACATCAGCAAGGAAATTAGATGTTGACGAATACGAAATAAACAAATCGCTGGGTTATATATCCCTACTAAGGAGATTACAAAATGATGAGGTCTTAGCTGTATCTTATGAGTATACACTTAATGGTAATAGATATAAGGTAGGTGAATTGACAGAGGACTATCAAAATAGAGAGGATAATGAAATAATATTTTTAAAGTTGATCAGACCATCTAACATCAATACTCAAATTCCAACATGGGACTTAATGATGAAAAATATTTATAATTTAAATGCTACCCAAATTGAAAAGGAAAATTTTGAATTGAGGATAAATTATAGAGATGATGCTATTGGCTTTAATAATCCAAGTTTAAATGAAGGAACTTTAACAAGAGATAAACCACTAATTAGGTTGTTAGGCCTTGACAGATTAAATTCATTTAATGATCCACAGTTTGATGGTAATTTTGATTTTATTGAAGGTCTTACAATAAATTCTAAAAAAGGAAATATAATTTTTCCAGTTTTAGAGCCATTTGGATCTAAATTGAATTCCTATTTTGCAACAAATAATGAGACTGAATTATCAGAGAAATATGTTTTTAATGAACTATACTCTAAAACTCAAGATGAAGCTGAACAAATACTTTCAAAAAATAAATTTTTTATAGTCGGGAGTGTTTCTTCTGGTTCTGGAAATGAAATCAATCTTCCAGGTCTAGATATTTCAGAAAATTCAGTTGTTGTAATGGCTGGTAATTTAAGACTTGTTGAAGGTACCGATTATACAGTTAATTATAATTTAGGAAGTGTAAGAATTATTAACCCTGCAATCTTATCTTCTGGTCAAGAGATTACAATTTCATTTGAAAAAGCAGATTTATTTAACTTTCAAACTAAGTGGTTATCTGGAGCAAGAGCAGAATATAAATTTGATGAAAATATTAATCTTGGTTTTACAGTTTTTCATTTAAATGAAAGACCTGGAGGTATCACAAGATTCAGCGTTGGAAATGAACCTTTAAAAAATACAAAATATGGATTTGATTTTAATATTAATAAGGAAAGTGAATTTCTAACAAAAATTATTAATACTATTCCTTTTTTAGCAACAACAGAAAAATCAAATATAAATTTTAGTAGTGAATTTGCACAAATTGTACCAGGTACATCAAACATTATCAATGGTGAAGGTGTAACATATATTGATGATTTTGAAAGTGCAGTTATACCTATCTCATTAGGAGGTAGTTCAATATCATGGAAATTAGGTTCAACGCCTGCAACTAAAAATAATTTATTTGACAAGAGTAGCAGTACTTCAAATAATTTAGGTTACTCTTTTAAAAGAGCAAAAATTGCATGGTATAATATCGATAATATTTTTTACCTAAATGGGGGCTCTTTAAAACCACAAAATATCTCATTGGAAGATCTTGAAAATAATTATATAAAAGCAATATCACCTCAGGATATATTTAGAAAGCAAGATAGGCAACTAATTAATACTAATCTTTCAGTTTTTGATATTGCATATTTTCCAAATGAAAGGGGTCAGTACAATTATTCAACAGATCTTCTACCCTCTGGACTTCTGAGAGATCCTAAATCAAATTATGGAGCAATAACTAAAAGTATATCAAATGATACAGATTTTGATAGAACAAACGTTCAGTATATTGAATTTTGGATGATGGATCCATTTATTAATGGTGAAAATGGAAAAGTTCTAGATGGTATTTTTAATAAAAATAATACAACCGGAGGTAAACTGATTTTTAATTTGGGTAATGTTTCAGAAGATTTAATGAAAGACAATCTTCATGCTTTTGAAAATGGCTTATCTCTAGACTACTCAAACGAGGGAGTTAAATTTAATGAGTGGGGTAGGGTAACCACAAAACAATACTTAACTAATTTTTTTGAAAATAATATTAACTCGAGATCTAACCAGGATATAGGGCTCGATGGATTAAAAAATGAAAATGAGATTGAATATTTTAAAGAAAATTTTCTATCTAAAATTAATTTAACCTCTGAGGGTAAAAATAAAATTGAGTCTGATGTTTCTGCTGATAATTTCAAGTATTATTTAGATGATGAATATGATGAATTAGATATAAAAATTCTTGAGAGATATAAAAATATAAATGGTATGGAAGGTAATTCACCTATTAGTTCAAGTAATAATTTTTCTTCTCAGGGATCTCCTTATCCTGAGAATGAAGATTTAAATGAAGATAATACATTATCTGATACTGAAAGTTATTTTGAGTATGAAATAGATCTTAAACCTGGAGATTTAGATATCGGTAAAAGTAATATTGTTGATAAAATAATTGATAAGTCAGGGAATGCTACATGGTACCAATTTAGAATTCCTATTAGAACTCCAACTGGGACCTATGGATCAATTTCAGATTTTAAAACTATAAGATTTATTAGAACCTATTTAACAGGATGGGAGGAGCCAGTTGTGTTAAGGCTTGCTAAGTTTCAATTAGTTGGAAGTCAGTGGAGAAAATATGAAGAATCGATTTCTCAATCAGGATTAAATGAAGTTTCTGAAAATGTTGATTCTGATATTGAAATTTCTGTTGTTAGTATAGAAGAGAATAGTATCGGGTCTGAGAATAAATCTCCATATGTTGTACCTCCTGGAATTCCTAGAGACATTGATAATACTACTATAGTACAGAGAAGAACTAACGAGCAGTCCCTTCAGATTTGTGTAGATGACTTGTCAGATGGAGACGGTAGAGCAATATTCAAGGAGTCTAATTTTGATTTAATAAATTATGGTAGAATCAAAATGTTTATTCATGCAGAACCAAATAATGGAGATATATTAAGCGATAACGAAATAAATGCTTTTTTGAGGTTTGGTTCTGATTACGAGAATAATTACTATGAGATTGAATTACCATTAAGAGTCACTCAACCATCATTAATAAATCAAAATAGCTCAAATCTTGCAAGAATAATTTGGCCAGAAGAAAATGAAATCAATTTATCTATTGAAGAATTATTGTCTTTGAAATCAATAAGAAATAGAGAAGGTATTGATGTTAATTCTCCATATTCAAAGATTTCATCTAATGGAAAGTACGTAATAAGGATTAAGGGTCGTCCATCAGTTGGCTCTATATTAAATTTTATGATAGGTGTAAAAAATCCTTTATCTGATGATAGATCATCAAAGTCTGCATGCATATGGTTTAATGAGCTTAGGTTAACAGATTTTGATAGAACTAAGGGATGGGCTGCAAATACAAGCTTAAATTTAAAGCTGTCTGATATAGGAACAGTGTCATCTTCCCTTAGATATACTTCAGTGGGTTTTGGTTCTATTCAGCAAAGAATTTCTGAAAGATCAAGAGATGAAAAATTACAGTATGATGCTTCAGCGAATATAAATCTAGATAAATTATTGCCAGCAAAATCAGGAATAAAATTGCCTTTATATGTATCATCTTCAACATCAATTATTACTCCAAAATATGATCCTTTAGATAAAGATATACCATTGTCTGCTTCAATTAATTCTTTCGATACAAAAGCTCAAAGAGAAGAATATAAAAGACTGACTGAAGAAAGGATGGAATCAAAATCAATAAGTTTAAATAATGTGAGGAAGGAGAGAACAAATCCAAATTCTAGAGTTGACTTTTGGGATATTGAAAACTTTTCTACAGGTTTTTCTTATAGTGAGAGAGCTAGTTCTAATGTCACAACCCAATCAATGGAATCAAAAGAACATAGGGGTAATATCACATATAACTTTTCTCCTAAACCAATTAATATTCAGCCATTCAATAATATTAAATTTTTTGATAATAAAATTTTTAAATTAATTAAGGACTTCAATCTGAATTTGCTACCATCAAATGTAAATATAAGAGGGGACTTAAATAGAAGGTTCAATAAAACACAATATAGAAATTCAGATTTAAATATTGATGGAGTAGATCCAATTTATGAAAAATATTTTTCTTTAAATAAATCTTACAGTTTACGTTGGGATTTATTTAATAGTATGAATATTGATTTTAATGTTACGAATAACTCAATAATTGACGAGCCAGATGGTGAATTAGATACTCAGGAAAAGCTTGATAGTATGTATTTCAATTTAAAAAAACTTGGAAGGACTAATAATTTTAACCAAAATGTTCAGATTAATTATAAGGTGCCAATAAATAAAATTCCTCTTCTAGATTGGGTAAGTTCTAACGCAAAATACTCATCAAGATATATATGGTCTGCTGGTTCTTTCCAGCAAGCTGATACTCTCGGTAATATAATTGAAAATACTAGAGAATATTCTGTGAATTCTAAATTAGATATTTCTAAATTTTATGATAAAATTCCAATACTTAAGAATTATAACAAAAAGTATAAAGAAAAAGATACAATAAAATCCCTATTTCAATCTAAAACTTTTGATGGACTAATGAAATTAGTAATGTCATTAAGATCAATTAACCTTACTTATAATGTAACGGAAAGAACTGGTATGGCTGGTGTAATTGGGTCTCCCGGATTATTTGGAAATAATAATTTTTATAATTCACCTGGATGGGATTTCGTATTTGGATCTCAAGATTCAGAGATAAGAAGAGTAGCTGCACAAAGTGGATGGTTAGTTAAGAATGATTACTTAAATAATCCATTTATCCAATCTAGAAGTAACAACTTTCAGTTTAGAAGTACTATTCAACCATTAAATTCTTTCAGAATTCAACTTGATGCAAAAAGGATTGTAACTGAAAATTTTCAAGAGACTTTTAGATTTGATTCACAAAAAAATTCGTATGTATCTCTTACTCCTTCTAGAGGTGGTAATTTTTCACTGTCGTTTCTGGCAATAAAGACTGCATTTATAAAGGATGATAAACTAAATAACTCCCCAACATTTGAAAAGTTCTCAAAAAATAGATTAATTATAAGAGACAGGTTAAATAATTTAAATAATCAAGGGGAATATGGATTAAACTCTCAAGATGTTCTAATTCCAGCTTTTATTTCTGCTTATTCAGATTCTGACCCATCAAGTTTTTCTTTAAAACCTTTTCCTAAGATTCCAATTCCAAATTGGCGAATAGACTTTTCTGGATTAAGTAAAATTGAATCTCTAAGTGAAATATTTTCTAATATAACAATATCTCATGGATATCAAAGTGTCTATTCAATTGGTGAATTTTCTAACTCCCTTCTCTACATTGATAACTTAGATTTTAATAATTCAATTATGAATTATCCATTAGCATCACAACAAACTGAAAATGGTTTTGTGCCATTTTATATTATAAATCAAGTTAGAATAACAGAGAGATTTTCTCCGTTAATTGGAATTAATGTGAGAACAAAAAATAATTTAAATGCGAGATTTGATTATAAGAAAGATAGAAATATTATGCTTAATCTATCTAACGCTCAAGTATCCGAAATGATCAACTCTGATTTTTCTATTGATTTTGGATATTCAAAGGAAAAATTAAGACTGCCATTTAAGTATATGGGTAATACAATAATATTAGATAATGAAATAGAATTTAGATTAAATTTTGTAATAAGAAATACTAAAGCAGTTCAAAGAAAAATTGACAAAGAAAGTACAGTAACCAATGGAAATTATAATTTTCAATTAAGACCAAATATTAATTATACAGTAAATAATAGAGTGAATCTTATTATATACTATGATAGAGTAGTAAATAAACCAATAGTATCAAATTCATTTCCAAGATATTCTTCCTCCTTTGGAGCTAGGTTAAGGTTAAGTTTAAATCAATAATTTTTTCAGATTGAAATCATTTACTATATTCGTCTTGTGAATTTAAAAAATCTAAAATATACTAAGGACCATGAGTGGGTTAGAGTAGAAGGTGATATAGCTTATGTTGGAATAACTGACTTTGCACAAGGTGAGTTGGGGGACATAGTTTATGTTGAAATTGAGACTTTAAATGAAGAGATTGAAATGGGAGATGTTTTTGGAACTGTGGAAGCAGTAAAAACGGTTTCTGATCTTTTTATGCCCATCTCTGGAGAAGTAATAGAGTTAAATGAAAAACTTGAGTCTGAGCCTGAACTAGTTAACAGTGATCCTTATGGAGATGGCTGGATGGTAAAAATTAAAATTGATAATATATCTCAACTTGATGAACTTTTAGATTTAGATGGATATGAGTCTATCACAAAATAAAAAATTTTATTTTTATTCCTCACTTTCAGTTCTATGGTTTTTATTAATTGTATACCTTATGATTTTCTATAGATCTAAGTTAGCAGATTTATCTTATCAACATTTAGATAAATTTATCCACTTTATATTATTCTTTACCCAATCATATCTAGTTACAAAATCATATTTTCTTAGAATTAAAAATTTAACTTTTTCAATTTTAAAAGTTATTATTCCATTTATTATATTTTGTATTATGATAGAAGTAATTCAAATATATATTCCATATAGAAGTTTTGAGTCATTTGATCTTTTAATGAATATTTCTGGATCAGTTGTAGGTTCAATTATTGGATATTTTTTGAGTAAGTAATTTATAATTTCATTATAATTGTAATATGGAAATTAAAAAGAACCCAAAGGCAGACTTAGAGAAAAGAAGTGGATTTTTTCTTAACATTGGATTATGTGTTAGTCTTTTATTAGTTATAACTGCATTTGAGTGGAAATTTTATGACAGAGGTGCAGGTATGGATTTGGGTACTATTGAAGATGATTTCGAGGATCTAATGGAAATTCCTCCTACTGAACAACCACCACCACCACCACCGGTAATTCAACAACCTGAAATTATTGAGGTTCCAGATGAAGAAGAGATAGAAGAGGAAATAGAGATAGAGATAGATGTTGAAATCACTGAAGAAACTGTTATTGAGGAAATTATTTTTGAGGAAGCACCTGAGGAAGAAGAAGTTGATGAGATATTTACCATAGTTGAAGATCAGCCTACACCTCCAGGTGGTATGGGCGCATTTTATAAGTATGTTGCAACCAACCTAAGGTATCCTGCTCAAGCAAGACGAATGGGAATAGAAGGTAAAGTCTTTGTGCAGTTTGTTGTTGATAAAGATGGAACACTAACTGATGTCCAAGCTATTAAAGGTATTGGTGCAGGTTGTGATGAAGAGGCTGTAAGAGTGATAGCAAAGGCAAAAAAATGGTCTCCAGGTAAGCAAAGGGGTAGACCTGTTAAAGTTAGAATGATTTTACCTATAACATTCAAGTTAGGATAAATACTCCCCTAAAGTATATTAAAATTTTCTTCCTTTATTTTTTCTAAATATTCTTTCATATTTATTACTGAAGATTGAATTTGAAATTCTGAACATTTAGATCCTATTGTATTTACCTCTCTACCAATCTCTTGGCATATGAAATTCAGTTTTTTCCCTTTAGGACTCTTTTGGTTAATAGTTTTTGTAAACAATTCAATGTGTTTCTTTAGCCTAATAATCTCTTCATTAATATCAATTTTTTCTAAATAATAAAATATTTCTTGTTCAATTCTATTTTTTTCAAACTTCACATTTTTAATGGATCTAATTCTCTCATTTATCTTTTTACCTAAACTTTTTTTTCTTGTTTTATCCTTATTTTCAATTTGATTTAATTCTCTTCGAATTAAGTCTATGTTTTTTCTAATATCCTTTTGTATTGAAATTCCTTCTTCTTCTCTAAATTTCATACAGTTTATTATTGATTTTTTTAGAGTTTGGATTATAATACTTTTAGGGATATTTAATTTCTTATCATTTTCGATATAAGATAAGTTTTTAAATATATTATTGTGAACTGTAGTATCTTCAACTTTGTTATCTTTTGCAATACTTTTAATTTCATTAAAAAACGATAAGTATTTCTTTTTATCTAAAATTTTTGATTTGTTTTCTGGGTAATTGACAGTGATATTAACCTCTATTTTTCCTCTAAACATTTTAGTTTTAACAAAGTTTCTAATTTCGTTCTCAATTCCACTTATTTCATGATCTGATTTTAAATTGAAATCAAAGAATTTGGAGTTTAGTGATTTTGTCTCAACTTCAATAGAGTATTTCTTTTTATCTATTGAGCTAAAGCCATAACCTGTCATGGATTTTATCATATTTGAATTTAAAAACTATAACCAAAAGAAATATGAAACTTCGTACTTTTTATTTGATAATCTTCTATAGGTTTTGCTAAGTCAATTTTCACATAATAATCACTAATAAATGATCTTATACTTAAACCATAACTAGCTAACCATGGATTTTTTGAGTTTTCTATTTCTGCTTGAAATACTGATCCAGGCTCATTTATTATCCAAGTGTTAACATCACTCTTACTGCTGAACGGAGAATGAATATTCCATGATGAACCTAAATCAAAAAAACCAGCAATTTGTAAACTATTTAAAAAACTGCTAGACACCGTACTACCAACCAATGCTTTTACAACAGGAATCCTTAATTCAGTATTTAATACTAAAACTTTATATCCGTCAAACTTATTAAAGTTATATCCTCTAAGATCGATATATTCTCCAAATATATAATTATAATTATTATAACCATTTGATATCAAAAGAGGATCATTAATTCCCTTATCATCAAAACTATTTATTAATGAATTCTTTACACCACCAAGCAAGTACTTATTGGGATTTTCCCCAAATGAATTTCCATAAAATACTCTAGATGAAAAAACTATATTATTTATAATGGGTTGATGATGAGAAAGGTCAAAAACTATATTTTTAAAATTTTTATCCTTCGAAAGATAGTTTTTAAAACTTAACTGAAGTCTTGTCCCAACCTCTAAATTAGATTGTATTTTATTTGTATTATCGAATTTGAAGTTTATAAAATATCCATGTAATTTATTTTTTTCATAGAAAGAAAAAGATGGTGGTGTGTTATTAAATATTCTATAGTCTAAATCATTATACTTATAAATTGCATAGAAGGGAACTAGTTCAAATCTTGAGAATTTAGAGATAGGATATGATATATTAAAATTAAATTGGTTGTATAAGTATTTATGATAAATAAATCTCTCAGAATCTTCAGTAAAAAGAATTTTTCTATCAAGGGAAAGTCTTAGGTCAAACCTATGTTTTAAGTAACTATATTCTGTATATAAGTCAGAACTTTTTAAGCTAGAAAATGGAAGAAATGCACTAGCATAAATTTTATGATCTTCAAATAATTCTATAAAGTCAGTCTCAACTTGAGTTCCTAAACCTTCTTGTTGATCAACTTTTATAAAGCTATTGAAATTGTTTTTTACAAAAGAGTAGCTATATCCTGACTCTGAATTAATTCTAGAGTTTCTTTTTCTTTCTATATTTTTTAAAATAGAAGAAGTGATTTTTTTATCGTCTTCAAAAGAAAAATCTTCAGTAGTCTCAAAATCAAGATTCTTATTTTTTTTCTGAATATAGATCTCATTAACTTTATTTTGAGTTAACTTTTCATCTAATATTTGCTTTTTTCTAGGGGTTATCTCACTTATTTTATTTTCTTGTATTTTAAAATTATTATCTTCGATAATAATGTGTTTACCTTCTAATAAAGATGTGAATGATAATACTGGATTAATACTTCTATTATTATAATCATAATTCAAAATATTTGTGCTATTTGAAGTTATTTGAATAGGTTTTTCTCCAATTTTTAGCTTATATAAATCTAATATTCCTTTTCTATCACTTAAAAAAAGTAGATCTCTATTTGAAATTGATTTGGATTTTATATTTAAACTTTCATCATTAGTTAGAGAAAATAATTTATTTGATGTTGTATCTAAATTGTAAAGAAATATATTGTAATTATCAGATGTTTGAACTGTATTTGATTTGGTTAAGTCAGTATTTACTCTATTTGAGCTAAAAACTATTGAGGTAGAGTTTTGTAGAAATGATGGGAAAATATCATGGGCAGAATCATCAGTAATTTTTTTGGTATTATCAGAGTTTGCACTTAAAAGATATATATCACTTTGGTTATTAATATTACCACTCAAGACAATTAAGTTTTGATTAGTATTATACGAGTAACCATGAATTTTATCAAAATCTTTAAGTGATTTATATGTTTTTTTATTCGTAATAATGTTATGAGAAATCAAAAAATGAATTCCTCTAATTGATTTAATGTATGATATATTTTCAGTGTCTTTCCATTTAAAAAAATAAGACTCTCTAAATGAGTTATCTTTTGTTTTATCAATTATTTTAATTTTCTCAGAGTTTCTATTTACTAGGTGTAGTTTTTTATAATTTTTTTTTACAGAGCTGAATAAAATATAATTATTATTTGGACCTAGTTTTAGGTCAATTACTTTATCATACTTTTCTAATAAATCTAAATTTGATTGGATGGTATTTCTTTTGTAGATATTGATATTTGAACTATAAAAATTTGACCAATTAGTTATCAAATCATTAAAATTAATACCTAATGAACTTGATATAGCCTTTTCAGGGTTTCTTAGTAATTTAGTTAAGTTTATAATATTTGAAATTGTATTTTTTCCATAAGTTATTGAAATATAATTCCAAATACTTTGACCAATATATCCTGCTTCATTTTCAGTTATTTTATTAAGTGATTTTTTATTATCAGTTAAGAAATAATCTCTAATAATATTATCCATTTCAATTCCCCATCCATAAGCAAGATACCTTGATGCACCTTCTGAAAACCATTCCGGAATATTAAAAAATGATACTTTTCCAAATCTTTTTGCAAAACTCATGTTTCCATGCATTAAATCTCTTATTAATACTTTACAAAACTCATAATTTAAATTCTTCTTAAACTTATCTTGATTATTATCAAAGGCAATTTTGAAAATTATACGGTTATTTAAGTTAAGATTACTAGATAAAAATTTATCGGTTTCATTTATTCCAATATTACTCTGTTCTAAATCTTTCTCAGAATTATATATAAAAATTTTAGTTTTTTGAAATGGCTGATGCCCAACATTATTGGTGAGAGAAGAGAAGTTATCTTCTAGGTGTTTTGAAGCAATTTCTGCAATATCTAAACTATTTGTATTATAATAAATTTCAAAATTATTAGTATTAATTACTTCCCAACTAAAAGATTTATATTGTATTCTATTTTTACCAATTTTGTTATAAATACTACTCTGAGATAGTATATTATGAGATATTATTAAAAAAAGGATAATGATATACTTTTGCATATTAAACACCTACGTTTTGATTCTTTCAATGTTTATTTCTTGATCTAAATTTTTATTAAATTCAATATATTTAAATAATTCTTTTGAGCAATAGGGAGATTGACTAACACCTTTTGAGCCAAGCCCATTTAAAATGTAAAGATTATCAATATTTGAATGTCTCCCTACAAAGGGTCTTCTATCTCCTGTAGCTGGTCTTA
>Ga0255759_10001160_pt1 | contig 23730 bp, 27 predicted proteins | sample 101ome_20_FD_179959 | JGI IMG/M metagenome (GOLD analysis project Ga0255759, IMG submission 179959) | Coastal salt marsh microbial communities from the Groves Creek Marsh, Skidaway Island, Georgia - 101404AT metaG (version 2) | ecosystem: Environmental > Aquatic > Marine > Intertidal zone >...
TTATTGAATTTTCTGAAAAAAAAAAGTTTCCTATACTAGGTAAAAATTACAAAATTCTTTTTTTAAATTGTAAGAAAACCGAAGTTAAAATTATTGAAAATTTCATAAGAATCTCATGTAACAATAAACTAAACATGAGATCTGTTTTTATGTCTTGGCTCAAAAATCAATCAAAAGAATACCTAAAAAATAGAGTATCAATACTATCTAAAAGAATAAAAATTGATCCTCGAGCAGTTTTTGTAAAAACATATAGAGCTAGATGGGGTTGTTGTACAAGCAAGTCGGAAATTTTTTTAAATTGGAAACTTATATTATTACCCAAAAGAATTATTGATTATGTTATTTTTCATGAATTATCACATATATTGGTTCCAAATCATTCTAAAGGATTTTGGTTAACGGTAAAGAAATTTGATTCAAACTACATTGAAAAAAAAGATTGGCTAAAAAAAAATGGGTGTAGTTATATACAATTTAAATAGTAACTTTTAAATGTTCAATTTTTAGATCCTCTTGTGCTTGATTGATTATCTTTTTAGCTTTTTGAATATTCTCTTTATCAACAAGAACTCTCATAGGAATTGCAGAAATATTTCCTTCAACAGATGACATCGATTCATCTAATATATAAAACTTTATGTTATTAGATTCTAAAATATGTCTAATCCAAGATAGAGTTATATGATTATTAGTTTTTATTACAGTCTGCACATTGTAATCTTATTATAATAATAATTATAATAAAGAAGAATTGTTAAAATGGTGCGCCCGAAAGGAGTCGAACCCTTAACCTTTTGAGCCGAAATCAAATGCTCTATCCAATTGAGCTACGGGCGCTAAATGATTAGTTATCAATACCGTGCGACAACTTTATTAATTTTTTATGAAAAAGAATTGTGATTAGCCCTACAACTAAACACAAAATTGTAATACCTAAAAAAATTTTTGTTTCTCCCAAGTTTCCAGAACTTTCACCAATTGTACCGGCTAATTTGTTCCCTAGACCAATTGTAGCAAAATAAATGCCCATAATACTAGCAACTAATTTTTTTGGTGAAAGCTTTGTAATATAAGATAAAATGATTGGTGAAGCGCAAAGTTCTCCAATAGTGTGAAATAAATAAGCCAAAACAAGCCAATACATTGTTGATTTACCATAAACTGAAGATTCAAGAGAGGCAAAGTACATAAATACAAAGCCTAGTCCCATTATAATAATTCCTACAGATATTTTAAACAAAGAGGAACTTATAATTTTTTTTTTCTTCAAAAAAATCCAAAATGCAGATATGTGAAATCCAAGTAAAATTATCATTAGTGGATTAATTGACTGAAACCAACTAGCTGGAACTTCAAAATTAATAAAACCTAAATTTCTTTCTGTCTTTTCAAAGGCATATATATTCATTAATCCCCCCGCTTGTTCAAAAGAGGCCCAAAAAATTATTAATATTAACGAGGCAATAAGAATTAATTTTATTCTATCCTTCTCAATTGGTGTGAAAGAAAAATTAAAACTTAAATTTTTTTCTGCACTTTTTATTTCTAAGAATTTTTTTTTACCCTTTAAAAAAAAGTATTGACCTATTAACATTCCAAAACCTGCGAGAGAAAAACCATAATGCCAGCCATAAACTTCACCAATATATCCAACAATAAGACTAGAAAAAAAAGCTCCTATATTTATTCCAATATAAAAAATGGTGAACCCTTGATCTCTTCTGTGATCATTTTCTTTGTATAGTTGTCCAACAAGAGTAGAAATATTGGGCTTTAATAAACCCACACCGGTAATTATTAAAATTAATCCCATGAAAAAACAGGATTGATTTTGTATTGCAAGGGTCAAATGTCCAATGCATAAAAAAGCACCTCCAATTGAAACGGCATCTCTGTTATTTAAATATTTATCGCCAATTATTCCACCGGGAATACAAGCTAAGTAAACTAAAGCCGTGTACCAACCATAAAGTTTTATTGCTTCACTGTTTGACCAACCTAATCCTGGGTTTGAACTGTTATGTTCTGAAACTAAATAAAGAACTAGAATAGCTCTCATTCCGTAATAACTAAAACGTTCCCATAGTTCGGTTAAAAAGAGCGTCAGTAAACCTTTTGGGTGGTTTCTAATTTCTGTAAGTAAACCTAACATCATATAAAATTTTTACTCTAAATCCTCTAAATCCTTGAGGTGAGTTTTAAGAGCTTTACTACTTAAATGAATTTCAATTAAAAAAACTATAATTGCTACACAAAAGAAAACTAAAGCGATTACAAAAAAAACTACAGAGGATTGGATTTCATAAATTCCAATTAAAATTGTTAATAAATTAAAAAAAAAGGATAAACCAGAAAAAAGTTGCATAAGCTTTACATATACCAACCTTTTATTCAATACATCTATCTGAGCTAAATATCTCATGGCAGATTTATCGTTTTTTGAGATTTTTTTATTTATAAATTCGTCATGAATTTTTCTTATTAGTCTACTTAGAGATGTATATCTATTATTGAATGAAATCATCATTAAAGGAATCGCAGGAAATAAAAATGCTGCGTATGTTAATTCAAAACTGTAAACCATTATTAAACTTTAAAACTAATTATTATATTTGTTTTATAATACCAGTAAAATTAAGTCAAAAAAGTTTGGCATGTAAATTGCTTATTTATATTATCTCTGACACAGTGTCAGAAATTTGAACGATGGGAAGATCTAAAAGCATAATATTTCCTCCCTTATAAAATGAGATCTTCCCGTTCATTTAATCCTTAATTTCTGAAATAAAATTTATAAGTTCTTCACGTCTTTCATTCGGTATTTCTTTATATGAACAACCAAAATGTGATTTGATTAAAGTACAAATATGTGCGTAAGGATTGCGGCCCTTTGGATGATTTGGGTGAGGAGACAGTTTGTTAATTAGAGAGTCTCCATGACTCTGTATTAATTTCCATATTTCTTTTTTATTTTTGTCATTCATTTATCTAATTCCCTGGTTTGTTCTTCGTCTAGCCTTTTTTTCTGGTTGCTTTAGAATACTTTTAGATTTCTTTTCTATCGTTTTTTTCTGAATAATATATTTATTACCAGGTTTAGGTTTGGGAAGTTTTACAAAAGTTCCATCATCTTTCATTAAAAAATAATTCCCATTTCTATCTTGAATAATCTCATCAGAAAGGATTAAGCTTGAAAAAGTTAGGAATAATAAGAAAAATATTTTTGAAATTATTTTCATTAATCTAAGATATGATAATAAGGTTCATTTATAAGAGTTTCTAGAGGATTTTTGAAACTATTTAAAAAAGAAACATTCTTATTGTCTAAAATCCATTCTTTAATTTCATTAGAAATTAAATCTCCATTTAAGTCTCTAAGCATCATATGATAACTATTAACATGCACACTTAGATCGAACTTTTGCCCAATATTTTTTTTAATATCTGGTTTTTTTAAAATTTCAATCAAAGGTTTTCTGGGTACAATTTGATCATTAATTGGAACTAATATTAATGTATTGTAAGATGGATCTTTAAGATAATTCTTAGCATCCACAAAGGATTGGTCCATTAAGATTGTTATACCATTCAAACTTCTCAATTTTGGTTTGTGAATGAAAAGTGGATCCTCCGATAATTTTTTTAACATTGCCAAATTGTCGCTAGCTTGAACATCAACAAACCCCTTGCCGTCTAGAGTGAGATTTGGCAAAACTTTTGAAATAAAGTTCAAGGTTATACTTTTAAAAAAATTTCTTTCTTTAAAATTCCATATTGCTGGAGCAATAAGAATACAACCATCAATAGGCAGATCTTTAGTTGAATTTATAAGACTTATAACTATTGCACCACCCATACTTTCTCCCATCAAATAGATTTTTTTTTGGGGATATGCTTTTTTTATTTTTATTATTTGATTTTTTAAATCCTTAATATGACTTTCCAATGGATACCATTCTCCAGACTTGGGGTTCTTACCAAAACCTTGAAGATCAATTGCAATTGTCAAAAAATTAAATTTTTTAAAAAAGTTTGCTGGTTGTTCGAAAGATTTCGAATAATCATTATATCCATGAATAGCAAGAATAATAACCGAGCTGGTGTTATCATTACCCCATCTCAACTCATTTAGGTCATTTGAAATGTATTCATTATCTGAAATATTTTCGGTCAATGTACAACCTAAAATTGACAAAAAAATCAAAAAAAAATTTAGTCTTTTAATAATTTTATAAATATATCCTCTAAATCAGATTCTTTGGTTGATATTTCTTTCAATTTAAATTTTTTTTCAACAAAAATTTTAATTATATCGGCTGTACTTATTTTACTTTTTTTAAATTTAAGTGTTAATGATTTGTAACTTTTTTTTTTACAATATTTCTTTATTTCATTGGGAATCTTTTTTATTTGTTCAGAGAATTCAATAATGAGCTCTTTTTCATCTAATAATTGCATAAACCTTTTTTTTTTATCGCATGCTATTACCTTTCCCTTATTAATTACGGCAATTCTATCACATAAAATTTCAGCTTCTTTAAGATAATGGGTTGTTAAAATTATTGTTACTCCTTTTTTATTAAGACTCCTGATAGAATCCCATAATTTACTTCTTAGTTCAACATCAACTCCTGCAGTAGGTTCATCTAAAATTAAAAGTGGTGGATTATGTACCATTGCCTTTGCAACCATTAATCTTCTTTTCATACCACCAGATAAGCTTCTTGAGTAGGCCGTGGCTTTTTCTAACAAATTAAGATTTTTTAAGATTTCTAAATTTTTATTATTATTTTTTTTTACACCATATAATCCAGCCTGAATATCCATAATTTGTATTGGCGAAAAAAAAGGATCAATATTTATTTCTTGCGGAACAACTCCAATATTGCCCCTAACGGTTTTTGGATTCTCATCTAAATCAATTCCACAGACCTTTACTTTCCCTGATGATTTATTTGTAAGTCCTGATAAAATATTTATGAATGTACTTTTTCCAGCTCCATTTGGACCCAGTAACCCAAAAATTGAGCCAGACTCAATAGTTAGATCGATATGATCTAAGGCAAATGAATTACTTGAGGCGTATTTTTTTGTTAATCCTGAAACTTCTATTATTTTGTTTTCCATTTTATAAAATAAAGTTATATTTTTTTTAAAATAATGCGACAATTAATTTTCCAATGAATGATGAATTTTTAAAAAAAGTGAACTTTGTAAATGGTTCAAAAATAAGTTGTAGCGGAGTTGGTTCAGACTCTCATCCTATTGTGTACCTAGATTTATCATCGGGAAAAGTTGTAAATTGCCCATATTGTGGAACAAAGTTTCAAAAAAAATGAATAATGCTCGCAAAGAAGAACTAGTTCTTATTGATGGCTCCGGATATATATTTAGAGCTTATTATGCTTTACCCCCAATGTATAGATCGGATGGATTACCCGTAAATGCTGTTTTTGGATTTTGTAATATGCTTTTAAAACTTGTTGAGGATATTCAGGCAGAAAAAGGAGGTAATGTAGAAATTGCAGTAATATTTGATGCTGCACGAGAAACATTTAGAAATGAAATTTACCCAGATTATAAAGCTAATCGCTCAGATCCTCCAGATGACTTAAAACCTCAATTTGACATTATTAAAAAAGTTCCTGAGCATTTTAACTTAAAGTCTATTGAGTTTAAGGGTTTTGAAGCGGATGACTTGATTGCATCATATTCAAAAGTTGCCATAGAAAAAAATAAAAAAGTGACAATTGTATCTTCTGACAAAGATTTAATGCAATTAATTGAAAAAGATATTTTAATGTTTGATCCCCTTAAAAAAAAAGAAATTGGTAGAGAGAGTGTATTTGAGAAATTTGGCGTGTACCCAGACAAAGTAATTGACGTACAAGCACTTGCTGGAGATTCTTCAGATAATGTTCCAGGTGTTCCAGGTATTGGACCAAAAATAGCTGCTCAGTTAATAAATGATTTTGGGAATTTAGAAAATTTAATAGAGAATACAGATAAAATTAAACAAGAAAAAAGAAGGCTTTCTTTGGAAGAAAATAAAGATTCAGCAATTATTTCAAAACAATTAGTGACGTTAAGACAAGACGTTAAATTGCCAGTACCTTTGGATAAACTAAAGTTTCGTCCGTTAGATGTTAACAAACTTTTAAATTTTCTTGATGAAATGGAATTTAATAAAGTAAAGGCAAATGTGATTTCCAAGTTTGGGAGTGGTTCTACAAATAACATAAATAGTGATAATAAAGAATTACAACGATCAGATAATAGGGAAATAAAAAACCCAATTAGAAAACGAATAGATAAAAATAATTATGAATTAATAACAGATTTGAAAAGACTTGATGAGTGGTGCAATTTAGCCAGTGAAAAGGGAATTGTTTCAATTGATTGTGAAACTACTTCAACCAATCCCGTAGAGGCAGAAATAGTAGGTTTTTCAATGTCATTTGAAAATAGTAAAGCTTGTTATATTCCTTTAAAACATGAAGACAGAAAAAGTGAGCAAGTTGATCTCAATGAATTTATTTCAAAGGTAAAAGTTATTTTGGAAGACGAATCTATTCTCAAAATAGGTCAAAATATAAAATATGATTTCATTATTTTAAAAGCGTTAAATATAACGTTAAAAAATATAGACGATACGATGCTCATGTCCTATGTTTTAAGAACAGGTCATAGAGGACACAATCTTGATGAATTGGCAATAGATTTTTTATCTCATGAGACTATTAAATTTTCCGATGTTACAACTGTAAATAAAAAAAAAGTTCTGTTTTCTGAAGTAAGTTTAAATGATGCATTATTTTATGCAGCTGAAGATTCAGATATAACTTTTCGATTGTGGGAGATTTTAAAAGTAGAGTTAATTAAACATAAACTATATCACTTCTACCTTTATGTAGAAAGACAATTAGTTGAAATAGTGGCTATGATGGAAATTAATGGTTGTAAAGTTGATAACGAGCATTTGAGAAAAGCCTCGGATATTTTTAAAAAAAAAATTGAATCTTTGGAATCAAAGATTTTTAATTTTGTTGGAGAAAAATTTAATGTTGGTTCACCTAAACAATTAGGTGAAATTCTTTTTACAAAATTGGAACTACCATATGGTAAAAAAGGTAAGAGTGGTAATTTCCAAACGGACGTTAAAATACTAGAAAAATTAAAATCAGAAAAATATGAAATCGCCTCGCTAGTATTAGATTGGAGACATTTTTCAAAACTTAGAAGTACATATTGTGAAGGTTTATTGTCTCGTGAGAACGAGAAAACCCAAAGAATTCACACATCATTTGGAATGGCGAGTACATTAACAGGAAGATTTTCCTCAAATGATCCAAATATACAAAATATTCCTATAAAGACTGAGGAGGGACGTGAAATTAGAAAAGCTTTTATTCCTGAAAAAAATCATAAAATTATTTCTATAGACTATTCTCAAATTGAGTTGAGGATTTTGGCACACGTTGCAGAAGTTAAATCATTACAAGAAGCATTTAAAAATGATGAGGATATCCATAATGTAACAGCAATGGAAGTTTTTCAGGTTAATAAAGAATCCTTAACTAATGATCTAAGAAGAAAGGCCAAAATTATTAATTTTGGAATAATTTATGGAATTTCCCCATATGGTTTGGCCCTTCAACTGGAAATTTCTAATTCAGAGGCCAAAAACTATATTGAAAATTATTTTTCAAAGTATCCAGGTATAAAAGAATATATGAAACAAACAATTGATTTATGCAGAGGAAAAGGATTTGTTTATACGCCTTTTGGCAGAAGAATTCATATCCCCTTTATTAACGATAAAATTGCTAGTAGAAGAAATTTTGCTGAGCGATCAGCAATCAATGCACCAATTCAAGGTGGAGCGGCTGATTTAATAAAAATAGTAATGCCAAAAATTTATAATTATTTACTAAACAAAGAGCTAAAAACAAAAATGTTAATTCAGGTACATGATGAATTAATTTTCGAAGTACCGGAGAAGGAAATTGATTTAATTACAGAAGAGATACCTAAAATTATGGTAGGGTCGCATCAAACACTTTTAACATTAGATGTACCAATAAAAGTTGATATTGGTGTAGGAATGAATTGGGATCAAGCTCACTAATTTTTAATGGCTTCTTTATGGAGCTTTACAAATATTCCTCTAAGCTTTCTTGCATCGAAGACCTCTTTGTCAAAAAAAAACCTAGCCAGTAATTTTTTTTTTCTTAAATCAAAACCATCTGGATCAATTCCAACAATTTTCCAATTGCCTTTTTTTTCAGTAGTTTTAAGATTTTTTATAAATTTTTGTAAATAAAGTTTGATGCTATCGATGTGTTGGTCATTCATATGAGAAATTATGTCAGCTTCGCTGTTTTTAAAATTAAGATATTGTTTGTTGACTAGTTCATTCTTTTTGAACCATTTTACTTGTGCAAATCCGCCGATTAAATGTGCAGTTTTTATTTCAATTTTATAGAAATTCATATCTCCAAAATTTGAATAAAGCTTCGCAGCTGGGTGTCGACTTAAAAATCTTCTACGATGATTTTTATCTAATGTTTTTTTTATATTACCAATAAGCGTTACTCTAGGTCGTGACATTGGATCTTCGTAATCAAAACCAGGAATTTGATTTTTAAATTTGGGAAAAAATTTGTAAAGATCGTTTTCTTCACAAACCATTAGAGATACCGAATTATTATTAATTATATTAGTGGTGTGTTCGGATAGATTAGATAATAAGAGTATCGGAGATAGGTCATAATCAAATGCTGTCATAACAAATGTTGAATATGAAAAATTTTTTGAAAGACCTAACTTTAATTTTTTAAAATTTTTTGGATCAAACTCGGTTGAAAGATAAGCTCTGGAGGCAGATCTTATTAGTTGTCTAGTTTTAAAATTGATATTCATTTATTTACAATTTAATATATTTATATACATATTAAATATAAATTATGAAAACAAAATTCAAATACTTACTATTATTTTTATTTTTTACATTATCATTACATGAAGCCTTTTCGAAAGAAAATAATCAATTAGTGATACATGGGTCGTATACATTTGAAACTTATGATGGTCAAGAAAACATTGCAGTATATATGAGTTTCTTTAACAATACAGACAATGATATAGAGATTGAATCTTTCAGTAGTAATTTATCATCAAGAGCAGAGATGCATGATATAAAAATAACTAATGATATTGCAAAAATGATCATGATTAAAAAAGTAATTGTAAAAAAAAAAGATCAACTTTATCTGCAACCTGGTGGCAAACATTTGATGTTTTTTGGAATAAATAAAAATTTAAATGATGGTGATTCCTTTGATATTCAAGTTAATCTAAAGAATGGTGTTACTCAAAATGTCAAGACAATGGTTTTGAGCAAAAAATTAAAATCTAATTATTTAAATTAAAATGAAATCAAAAACTGTACACTCTACCTCAGTTGTAATTGAGGACTCTGGTGTATTGATAATTGGAAAATCTGGTTCCGGAAAATCAGATCTAGCTTTGAGATTAATTGATTCTGGTGCGATGCTAATCTCTGATGACATCACAATATGTAAAGAAACTGAGGGATTTATTTTTTTATTTCCACCATTACAAACCAAGGGATTGTTAGAGGTAAGAGAGATAGGTATAATGACTGTACCATATGTAGATAATATAAAGTTGTCATTAATTGTTGAGTTGGTAGATCAAGAAGTTGAAAGATTGCCAAACAAAAAAACAGGTAAATTTATGAATTTAATTATTCCAAAAATAAAAATATACGGAAAAAACTCTTCATCTGTGGCAAAGATAAAATTAAAGTTAAATGAAATAAAAAACAATGCCTAAAAAAATTTTAATAGTTACTGGGTTATCGGGTGCTGGAAGAACCTCTGCTTTAAAAATACTTGAGGACTTAGGTTTTGAGGCGATCGATAACATCCCAACATCATTGTTAATAAATATTTTAGAAAAAAATATTAATACTAATTTAGCAGTGGGTATTGATATTAGAAGTAGAGATTTTGATGCAAAAAAAATATCTCAGTTAATTAAAAATAAAAAAAAAAAAATTGATATTTCTACAGTTTTCTTTGATTGTGAAACAATTAAACTCTTAAATAGATTTAAAGAAAGTAGAAGAATACATCCATTAAAACTTGATCTTCCTATGATAGAAATAATTGATAGAGAGCGTAACTGGCTTGAACCCTTAAAAAAAATTAGCAACCATTATATTAACACAACTGACTTATCAATTAATCTGTTAAGAAAAAAAATAAAAGCAATCTTCAATGAAGATATTAAAATTAAAACAACTGTTAGAATAATCTCTTTTGGTTATAAAAATGGACTACCCAAGGAAGCAGACTTTGTTTTTGATATGAGATTTTTAAGAAACCCTTTTTATGAAAAAAAATTAAAAAGTATGAATGGTAAAGATAAAAAAATTATTGAATTTGTCAAAAATCAGGAGCATTTTCATCTTTTTTTTGATAGGATAACAAATCTTTTTGATAGGATGTTAGGGGGCTTTAAGGATGAGGGTAAAGATTACATAACTGTTGCTTTTGGTTGTACTGGAGGAGTGCATAGGTCAGTTGTGAGTAGCGAAATGTTTTTTTCTTTCCTTAAACTTAAAAAAGGTATTGAGGTTTTTATAGATCACAGAGATTTAAAATTATGATTGGTATAGTAATAGTAAGTCATTCTAATATTTCTTCTGAATTTCTTTCAGTCTTAGAGCATATTGTTGGTAAACAAGAGAATATAGAGGCAATTTCTATCTTTCCTGATGATGATGTAGAGAAAAAAAGAAAAGAAATTATTAAAGCAATTAAGAATGTTGATCAAAACAAAGGTGTAGTTGTTTTAACTGATATGTTTGGTGGAACACCATCAAATTTGGCTATTTCAGTTATGGATGAAGAAAAGGTGGAGGTTGTAGCTGGAGTTAATCTACCAATGTTAATTAAAATTTCATCACTAAGGAATAAATCTAATATTAAGGACTTGATAAAAAAATCCCAAGAGTCAGGCAGAAAATATATGAATGTGGCCTCAGCTTTTTTTGGGGAGACTTCCAATTGCAAGAAAAAAGATTAGAGAAAAAAATTTTGATTACGAATAGACTTGGCTTACATGCAAGAGCATCGGCAAAGTTTGTAGAGCTCATTTCAAAATGTAAATCAAAATTTATTATCAAAAAAGGAAAAAAAATCGTAAATGGTTCTTCACTTTTGGGTTTAATGACATTAGCTGCATCAAAAGGTACAGAAATTAAAATTCAATGTATCGGCGAAAACTCCCAGGAAGATTTGTCGAAACTGGTAAATTTGATAAAAAATAACTTTGGTGAAGAGAAGCCTTTATCAGATAATATAATTAAGGAAGAGTCATTTAAAGGAATACCAGTTTCACAAGGTTATGCAATTGGAAATTGTTTTGTAATGGAGGGTAGTGATATTACATACTCAAAGTACAATATTCCAATCTACGAAATTAAAAAAGAACATAATAGATTAGATTTAGCCGTTAAAAAATCATTGGATGATTTATCAAAAATAATTGAGAAAATTAAGGATTCAAGAAATGACATTTACAAAGAAATGAAATTTATGTTACAGGCAAATAAATCTATTATAACATCCTCATCTCTAGTAAAAGATTCAAAAAAGAGAATTGAAATAGATTTAATTAATGCTGAGTTTGCAATTATTGAAGAGTTAAACAAACACTCGAAAATATTCAAAAAAATAAAAGATGATTATTTAAAAGATAGGTTTGATGATGTTAGAGACGTCTGCAAAAGAATATTGGAAAACCTACAAAATAAGAAAAAAAAAAAAAGTAGGCTTAGAGAAAATCAAATATTAGTTGCTTCAGAATTAAGTCCAGCAGATTTATTGTCTCATTCAAAATCGAAAATTTCGGGACTTGTAAGTGTTCTTGGAGGGCCTGAAGGACATTTTGCAATAGTTGCAAGATCTTTATCTATTCCTACAATTGTGGGTGTTAAAAATTTATTAAAAAATATAAAAAATAATGAACAAATTGTTCTTGATGGTGAAAAAGGATTATTAATAAAAAATCCAACAAGTCGAACAGTTAATTTTTATAAAAAAAAAATTGAGGAACAAAAAAATAAAGATAGGAAATTAAATTATTTAAAAAAAATAATTCCTAAAACTAAAGATAATATTCAAGTAGGTATTCAAGCAAATATAGATAATTCTGAAGAAGCTAAAGAATCAATGAAATTCGGAATTGACGGAATAGGATTGTATAGAAGTGAGTATCTTTTTATGAATAAAAAAAGGATGCCATCAGAAAATGAACAGTACGATTCACTAAAGAGAACACTTAAGTACCTCAAGGGAAAACCTTTAACTGTAAGAACATTGGATATTGGAAATGACAAAAAAGTTCCATCAATCGAAAAGTATTTAAATAAATCCCCTAATCCAGCTCTCGGACTTAGAGCTATTAGATTAACTCTAGCCTTCCCAAAAATTTTTAGAAGACAAATTTCCGCTATATTAAGAGCAAGTTTTTATGGAAATGTAAAAATTATGTTGCCAATGGTTTCAAATGTTTCAGAGTTAACAGAAACAAAGAATTTAATAAATAAGGTTAGAAATGATTTAATATCAAAAAAAATTAAAATTTCTTCAAAATTACCAGAAATTGGAGTGTTGATTGAAACACCAGCAGCAGCACTAATTTCTGAATCTTTAGCAAAAAATTGTGATTTTTTAGCAATAGGTACGAATGATCTAACAATGTATACATTAGCAATTGATAGGGGTGATGAAGAGGTTGCAAAGATATATGACCCTGCACATTTATCAGTATTAAGATTGATTAAATTATCTGCAGATTCTGCAAAAAAGGTTGGAGTACCCATAAGTGTTTGTGGAGAAATGGCTGGAGATACAATTTTTACATCTTTATTGTTAGGGATGGGGATTAATAAACTGTCAATGAGTGTATCTAGAATCCTAAAAGTTAAGCAATTTATTGAAAATGTAAACTACAATGAAGTAAAAAAAATTTCTAATGAAATTTTAGCTGAAGATGATAGTGTACGCATTAAACAAATTCTCAAATCATACTATGATAAGATTTGCAGTATAATTAATAGTTAATAATAAATAGTGAGAGTAATAGATGGTTGATTATAAAATTAAAGATATAAAATTGTCAGAATGGGGACGTAAAGAAATAAATATCGCAGAAACCGAGATGCCAGGTTTAATTAAATTAAGAGAAGAGTATTCTAAGTCACGACCTCTTGAAGGTGCCAGAATAGCTGGTTGTTTGCATATGACAATTCAAACTGCAGTTTTAATTGAAACATTAATAGATCTTGGAGCGTCTGTAAGATGGAGTTCATGTAATATTTATTCAACTCAAGATCAAGCCGCAGCTGCAATTGCTGAAAAAAAAATACCTGTCTTTGCATGGAAAGAAGAATCTGAGGAGGAGTTTTGGTGGTGTATCGAACAAACAATAAAGGGTCCTGATGGTTGGACTCCAAATCTAATTTTAGATGATGGAGGAGACCTAACAAAATTAATGCATGAAAAATACCCAAATATGATGAATGACATAAAAGGTCTGTCTGAAGAGACAACAACAGGTGTATTAAGACTTATTGAAATGGAAAAAAATGGAACTTTAAAAGTTCCTGCAATTAACGTAAATGATTCGGTAACAAAGTCAAAATTTGACAATAAATACGGTTGTCGAGAAAGTCTTGTAGACGGAATCCGACGAGCAACAGATGTAATGATGGCAGGAAAGGTTGCTGTTGTAGCTGGTTATGGTGATGTTGGTAAAGGTTCAGCAGAAAGTCTGAGAAATGCTGGTTGTAGAGTTGTAGTAACAGAAGTTGATCCAATATGCGCACTTCAAGCAGCAATGGATGGTTTTGAAGTTAACACGATGGATGATGCATGTAAAAATGCTGATATTTTTGTAACAGCGACTGGAAACGTAGACGTTATTACTGTTGATCATATGAGAGCAATGAAAGATAGAAGTATAGTTTGTAATATTGGTCACTTTGACTCTGAAATACAAATAGAATCTCTAAGGAATTTTAAATGGAATAATATTAAACCACAAGTTGATGAAATTGAATTTCCTGATGGTAAAAAAATTATTGTTCTTGCAGAAGGTAGACTTGTAAATTTAGGATGTGCAACTGGCCATCCAAGTTTTGTAATGTCAGCCTCCTTTTGTAATCAAGTTTTGGCTCAAATAGAATTATGGAAAAATTCTGCAAAATATAAAAATAAAGTTTATGTTCTGCCAAAAGAACTTGATGAGAAAGTTGCAAAAATCCATCTAGAAAAAATCGGAGCAAAACTTACAAAACTTACCAACGAGCAAGGAAAATATATAAATGTGCCAGTGAATGGCCCTTTCAAGAATAAAGAATATAGATATTAGATTATAACTTATTTATTCCTTTTGTTGTTGAATATTCAAAGTGTAGAGTTTTTTCTGGGTTAATTTTGTTAAAACAATTATGCGAAGCTATAGCTGCTTCAGAGAAACCAGTTAGTATTAATTTTAATTTTCCTGGATATGAGCAAACGTCTCCAATAGCAAAGATTCCGTTAAGATTAGTTTCGCAAGTTTCTTGTTTAACTTTTAAAATATTTTTTTCTAACTCAAGCTCCCAATCTTTTATAGGACCTAAATTAGTTGAGAGTCCAAAAAAAGGAAGAAAATAATCAACCTCTAATTTTTTTTTTTCTTCGTCCATATTTTTAATAATTAAATGATCAATAATACCATTTTTCCCTTCTATTGAATCTAGCTGATAAGGAATCATCATTTCTATTTTTCCCTCGTTTTCTAAATCATAAAGAACCTCTACATTTTGAGGTATAGCTCTAAGTTTATTTCTTCTATGGATGAAGAAAATTTTTTTACTAGTTTTTGATAATTCAATTGCCCAATCAACTGCTGAGTCACCACCTCCTGCAATTGCTACGGTTTTTTTTCTAAACTTTGATTTATCTCTTATGTGATAAAAAATTGTTTTATTCTCAAATGAATCTATATTTTTCAGAGGAGGCTTATTAGGACCAAAAGCACCGTTACCGGCCGCTATTATAATACATTTAGACTCAATAATATTATTGGTAGAAGTTTTGACACTGTAAAAATCTTTGTGTTTTTTTAATTCATTAACTTTCTGATTCATTAGCAGAATTGGTTTAAAAGGATCAATTTGTTTTTTTAGATTATTTATTAACTCTCCAGCTGTAACCGAGGGATATGCAGGTATGTCATAAATTGGTTTGTCAGGATATAAAGCAGTGCACTGTCCGCCGATGTTCTCAAGACTATCAACTACGCAGGATTTCATTCCTAATTGTCCAAGTTCAAAAACTGTAAATAGCCCAACGGGTCCTGCACCAATTATTAAAACATCAGTATTAATTTTTTTCATTTTATATTTATTTGACTACATTAATATTTATTTTATTAATATTACATAAAAAAAATATGGATTATGAGATAAATATAAGTGTAAAAAATTTAAATGAAACAAAATATTTAGCAAAAGTTTTTTCCTTAACGTTAAAATCTCCCTTATTTATTTCTCTAAAAGGAAAAATTGGGAGTGGTAAAACAACATTTGCAAGTTTTTTTATTAATCAACTGTCACAAGAAAAAATTAAGGTACTTAGCCCAACATTTCCAATAGTAAATACTTACAAAATAAAAAAAACAGAAATTTGGCATTATGACCTATATAGAATTAAAGATAAAATTGAATTCTTTTCATTAGATTTTGATATTGCTTTAAATCATTGTGTATTAGTTGAGTGGCCAGAGTTGATGGAGGAATTTTTTCCAAAAAATAGAGTTGAAATTATCTTCACTGATAATGAGGCAGGTGATAGATATGTGAAAATTTGTCTTTTAGATTTTAATTCAAATTATTATAAAGAAATATGGAAACTCTTAAAAAAAAAATTCTCAATGTGTTAAACACAAATAGTTTCTTTGTTAAAAACATATCTTTTCTTGCTGGAGATGCATCAGATAGAAAATACTTCTTAGCCAAAACAAAAAAACAGGAAGTTATTATCATGGTTGATAAGAATCTAGATGACCTTCGTCAATTTCTTAAAATAACAAAAGCTTTAGAAAAAAAAGTTTCTGTTCCAAAAATTTATAAAACTTTTCAAAGTAATGGTTTAGCAATAATAGAAAACTTTGGACAATTCAAATACAGCAATATATTAAATAGTAAGAATAGTAAAAAGCTTTACAAATTAGCTGTAGAAAACTTAATATCTATTCAAAAAAAAAAATTTTCAATTAGCTTGCCCCAATACGATATTAACAAATTTTTAGATGAATCAAATTTATTTTTTGATTGGTACTTACCTTTTTTTAAAATTAATAAAGGTAATGTTAAGAATGAATTTAATTTAATTTTTATTGATTATCTGAAAAAACTTTATAAATTACCGCAAGTTTTTGTTCATAGAGATTATCATATAGACAACCTATTTTTTTTGGAAAATAGGAGAGGAATTCTAAAATGCGGTTGGATTGACTATCAGGATGCATTGTATGGACCTTCATTATACGATTTAGTTTCATTAACTCAAGATGCTAGAATTAATGTTTCAAAAAAAATTGAGGAATATTTAGTAAATTTGTATTTAGAAAAAAATAAAATTAAAGATAAAGAATTTTTTTATTTTTGTTATGATTTAATTGGTATTCAAAGACATCTTAAGGTACTTGGAATTTTTTGTAGATTATCTAAAAGAGATAAAAAAGATACCTACTTAAAACATTTACCAAGAGTTAAAAAGATGCTTTTATCAAATCTTATGAAAAAAAAGTTTGCTAAATTAAATTCAATAATAGAACCCCTTATTAAATATGGATAGTATAAATGAAGCTATGATATTTGCTGCAGGTTTTGGAAAGAGAATGCTTCCACTGACTAAAAAAACACCAAAACCTCTTTTAAAAATCAATAATAAGTCCATAATTTCCTATCAAATTGAAAGACTTATAGAATTAAACTTTAAAAATATATTAATTAATGGACACCACTTGTTTCAGCAATTAGAAAGCGAATTAGAATTTTATAGACCCTATGTAAAAATAATTTATGAAAAAGAGATTCTTGAAACCGGAGGAGGATTATTGAATTTGATAAAAAAGGGAAAATTTAAAAATATAAGATCTCCTAAATTATTAATTAATGGTGATGTTTTTTGGAGAAGCAAAAAATTTTGTCCTATAGAAATGATAATGAAAAACTGGAATAAAAATATGGATTTACTCCTACTTTTAAAAAAAAAAGAAGAAGTCTTAGGATACAGAGGTAAGGGTGACTTTTCATTTGAGGATAAAAATAAAAAAATATCGAGGATTATCAGGTGCGATGAAAATAATAGTTTTATGTTTACTGGCCTTCAAATTATAAATCCAAGTATAATTCAAAATCGTGAAGAAAAATTTTCACTTAGGGATATTTTTTTTGAATCAATTATAAAAAAAAAGATTTATGGTTTGATTGATGAAAATGATTGGTTTCACATTAGCAATGTGAATGATTTAAGAAGGGTAAATCAAATTTTTTAGTATGACTTATGTTTTTTATGATTTTGAAACTAGCGGTAGATCAGCTAGATTTGATCAAATCCTTCAAGCGGGATTCATAATATATGATGATAAATTAAGAGAAATTAATAAGCTTAATATTAAATCTAGAATTAATTCTGATACGGTTCCTTCTATTAATGCCCTTAGAGTAAATAGACTTCAAATGTCCGATCTCCTCGCGGAAAAGCTAAGTTATTATGAAATGACATTAAAAATTAAAAACTTTTTGAATCAATATTCAAATAGCTTTTACATTGGCTTTAATTCAATATACTTTGACGAAGAATTCTTAAGACAACTTTTTTGGGAACATTTCATTTACCCTTATTTAACAAATACTAACGGAAATTGCAGGGGTGATGTGCTTAATTTTGTTACAATGGTTCATGCTTTTCACAAGGAAAATATTAATGTAAAGAAAAGTGAAGAAGGAAAATTAACTTTTAAACTTGAAAAATTAGCAGAGGCAAATAATTTTGACGCCACAAATTCTCACGAAGCAATTGCTGATGTTGAAGTTACTATGCAACTGTTCGAACTACTAAAAAAAAAAAATGAAAATTTATTCTCTGTTTTTAAAAATAATTCAATTTCTAGAAATGTTGAAGAAAAATTAATTAAAAGTGATATTTTTACGTATCATAATTATCTGTTTAGCTCACATAAAATTTATCTTGTTAAAAATTTAATTAAGCACCCTGTTTATAACAATCAATATATTGGTTTTGATATGAAGTACAATGTAGATGAGTTGATTGATCTTGATGAAGATGAATTAAAAGAAATTTATAAAAATAAAAGTTTTTTTAGAAAAATTAGACTTAATAAACAACCTAATATTTTGGACAAAACATATGCTTTAAAAATAAAACCATACTCAGAATTTTCACATGAAGAAATTAACAATAAGTGTAGAAATCTTCAAAACGAAAATTTTCTAAAAAATTTAGTTAATATTTTAGAAAAGGAATCTTTAGACTTGGTTGATAATCAGAGTCAGGAAGATAAAATGGAGGAAGAAACTATTTATACAAAAAATATAGGTTATAAAGACTCTTTAATTATGAATGATTTTCATAACTATTCCTGGGAAGAAAAATGGATTTTTGCAGAAAAATTTATGGATAATAGACTAAAATATTTTGCAGCAAAACACATATATAGAAATTCTCCAGAGTCACTGCCAAAAAAAATTTTTAGTTATCTTCATAATAAAATTTCAGAGAAGTTGCTTTCACTTGATAAACAAAAATTTATTACAATACCTTCAGCAATGCAGGAAGCAGATAATATTTCACTTGAAATTGAGGAGGAAGAGGCCTCATCTAACCTAAAAGAACAATTAGATCAATATAATATTTACATAAATTTTTTAAATGATTATTATAGTGAAAAAAATCCAAAACCAATTAGATTTGATTCACTTTTATCCAGAAATCTCTTTGGATAATCTTTATGGAGAAATTATGAGTAATATAAAAAATTTAAATGCAGAAACTTTTGAAAATGAGATATCAGGTAATGTTCCTGTATTAGTTGACTTTTGGGCCGAATGGTGTGCTCCTTGTAAGGCACTAGCACCTATTTTAGATGAAGTTTCTGATGAGCTTGCGGGAAAAATAGTTGTAACAAAAGTTAATCTTGATGAAAATCAAGATTTAGCAATGAAGTATTCAATAAGGAGTATTCCAACACTTTTACTTTTTAAAAATGGAGAACTCTTAGATATGCAAGTTGGACTGCCTAGTAAATCAGATTTAGTTGACTGGATAAGTTCCAAAATATAGTTTATTTTATTTTGAAGCCATCTGCCTTTAGTACTTGTCCAGCCAGATAAAGTGAACCACATATTAAAATTTTTCCTGAAGAAAAATTTTTAGATATTACATCAATCGCATCATTTATATTAAGACAGCACTCAATATTAATATTTTTTCTTAATTTGTTTTTTATATTTTCCTTTATTTCATAAGGTTGTATGTATTGATGATTATCAATGGGAAGGAGTATTAGAAAATTAAAGTTGTCAATTATTTTCCTAAGAAAACTAGTTGGATTTTTTCCTACGGTCATACCAAAGATTAATATCTTATTAAGGTCGGACCAATTTTTTATAAATTTTGAAATCATTGTTGCTGCATGTTCATTATGTCCGCCATCGAGCCAAATATCAAAATTTTCATGACATCTTTTTTTTAGTTTACCACTATTAATTTTTTGCATTCGTGCAGGCCAAAAAACGTTTTCTATTCCTTTTTTTATAATTTCATCATCAATTACAATTTTTTTTATTGACTTTATAACTGAAATTGCAGTTGCTGCATTGTCAATTTGATGTTTTCCAGCAAGCAAAGGATTTGGGAATTCATAATTACAATCCAGATATTTTAATATAAAACTATTTTTTTTGATTTTTTTGATTTTCCATTCAATACTTTCTTCTAGTAAATGACATTGATTTTTTTTAATAACTTTTCTTATAATCTCCCTAACTACTTTTTTTTGTTTTGACATGATAACAAGAGACTTTTTCTTTATTATCCCAGCTTTTTCAAATGTAATTTTTTTAATACTATTACCAAGAAAATTCATATGATCCATGGAGATTGGAGTTATTACATTACAAAGGGTTTTTTTTATTACGTTTGTTGCGTCAAATCTTCCACCTAAACCAGTCTCTAATAGAATTATATCTGCTTTATTTCTGCTGAATGCAAGAAAAGCTGATGCAGTTGTAATTTCAAAAAAAGTTATTGGTTCAGAATTATTTTTTTTTTCACATTCTTCCAATAAAGAATTTAAATATTTATTTTCAATCAAATTTGAATTAATCCTAATTCTTTCATTAAATCTAATTAAATGAGGTGAAGTATAAGTATGTACTCTTAAATTAGCAGCTTCATATATTGATCTTAGATAAGATGTTACCGAACCCTTACCATTAGTTCCTGCAATATGAATTACGGGAGCTAAATTAAGATGTGGGTTACCTAACTTTTTTAAAAGTTTATTTAAGCGAAATAATGATAAATCAATCTTTTTTGGATGAAGAAGTTCAAGTCTTTTTAAGATTTGGTTAGATTTGTCAACAGACATTTTAGTTATGTAAGAAACTCAATTATATCGTAAATTTTTTTATTTAAGTCTCTTCTATGAACAACTATGTCTATCATACCTTTCTCAATCAGATATTCTGATTTTTGAAAGTTTTGAGGTAGTTTTTCTTTAATTGTTTCTTGTATTACTCTGCTTCCTGCAAAACCTATTGTTGCATTCTTCTCTGCTATTATGATATCCCCTAACATTGCAAAAGAAGCTGAAACTCCTCCAGTTGTTGGATCAGTCAAGACAGAAATAAAAGGTAGATTTGTTTTCAATAGAGAATTTACAGCAATTACTGTCCTAGGCATTTGCATAAGTGATAAAATACCCTCCTGCATTCTTGCTCCACCTGATGAACTGAAAATAATTAAAGGTAAATTATTGTTTTTGGCATAATTACAAGCTGTTACAATTGCTTCACCAGCAGCCATTCCCATAGATCCACCCATAAAATTGAAATCAAAAATAGCAACTGTTACTTTTTTTCTCTCAATTGTACCCGATGCAACTATGACCGAGTCATAAGTACTATTTTTTTTTTGTGCTTCTTTTAATCTATCAGAGTATTTTTTATTATCTTTAAATTTTAAAGGGTCCGCTTTTACTTTAGGCGTATCCATAACCATAAAATTATTTCCAAGAAAAAAGTTTAATCTTTGCTTGGCGCTGACTCTGAAGTGATGATCACAGTGTTTGCAAACAAAAAAGTTATTTTCTAGTTCTCTTTTCAAGAGCATTTGTGAACATTTAGGACAAGTTTCCCATAAATTATCAGGAACTTCTTTTTTTCCTACAAATGCTTGCAGTTTAGGTCTTACAAAGTTTGTTATCCAATTCATACTTAAATTTTAATTCTTTTTTTTAATTTTTGACAAGAATAATTTTATTTTCAATAAAGTTTTTTCTAATAAATTTTTTTGTTTTTCTGAATCTTCAATTAGTTTTATTATTGCTGATCCAATAACACATCCATCTGCAAATTTATTTATCTTATTTACTTGATCTGCACTGTTTATTCCAAAACCCACAAGAACGGGTAGTTTTGTATTTTTTTTTATTTCTAAAACAGATTTCTTTAATAAAGATATGCTTGGTTTTTTTGTGCCGGTTATACCCATAATTGAAACATAATAGAGAAAACCTTTTGAGGATTTGGATATTTTTCTAAGTCTTTGTTTATCAGTTGTTGGGGTAACTAATCTTATATTATAAACATTATATTTTTTTGTATAATTTTTTATTAAGCTGTCTTCCTCAGGAGGAAGGTCAACTATTATAAGTCCATCTACTCCAACTGTGCTAGAAGTTTGAAAAAAATTTTTCAGGCCAAATTGAAAAATTGGATTGAAATACCCCATCAAAATAATAGGGGTTATTTGATCATTTTCTCTGAAATTTTTTATGATTTGAAATGTCTTTTTTAAATTTATCCCTGATTTAATTGCTCTTTGACTAGATTTTTGTATGGTTGGTCCATCAGCCATTGGATCTGAAAAAGGAATGCCAATTTCAATAAAATCTGCTCCAAATTTGGGAAGTGAGTTAATTATGCTTTTTGAGGAATGAAAATTAGGGTCCCCAGATGTAACAAATACAACCAATGCTTTTTTTTTTTCTTTTTCAAGAGTAGCAAATTTTTGATCTATTCTATTTGACATTGAAATTAAATCTTTACACCCAAGTGCTCTGAGATTGAATAAATATCTTTATCACCTCGACCACACATATTCATTATGATTAAGCTATTTTTTGAAAACAAATTTTTATTTTTCAGTAAGAACGACAAAGCATGAGCTGGTTCAAGTGCTGGAATAATTCCTTCAAGTTTTGTGCATACCTTAAAAGCTTCTAGAGCCTCATTGTCGGTAGCATTAACATAAGTAACTCTTCCTATTTCTTTTAGCCAGGCATGCTCTGGCCCAATACCTGGATAATCTAAACCAGCTGAAATTGAATGTGCATCCTCAATTTGTCCATCTTTATTTTGTAAAAGAAAGGTGCGATTACCATGTAAAAAACCTGGTTTTCCTTTTGATATAGATGCTGCATGCTTTCCAGATTTTAGCCCTTTACCCCCTGCTTCAACACCAATTATTTCTACTTGATCATTCAAAAAAGGATAAAATAATCCGAGTGCATTTGACCCTCCTCCAATACAAGCTACCAGATAATTGGGGAGCCTTTTCTCTAACCTAAGAATTTGTTGTTTTGCCTCTTTACCTATGATCGACTGAAAATCTCTTACCATCATTGGATAAGGATGAGGCCCAGCAACTGTACCAATGACGTAGAATGTATCGTTAACATTAGAAACCCAATCTCTCAGAGCTTCATTCATTGCATCTTTAAGAGTTGCTGTCCCTGACTTTACGGAAATTATATCTGCACCTAACAATTTCATTTTGAAAACATTTGGGGCCTGACGTTTAATATCTGTTTCACCCATGTAGACTATGCACTTAAGGTTAAATAATGCACAAACTGTTGCCGTTGCAACACCATGTTGACCAGCTCCTGTCTCAGCTACGATCCTTTTTTTCCCCATTCTTTTAGCTAATAATACTTGTCCAATACAATTATTAATTTTGTGAGCACCAGTATGGTTTAATTCGTCGCGCTTGAAGTAGATCTTTGCATTGTTTAGTTTTTTTGATAAGCGTTCAGCAAAATAAAGAGGACTTGGTCTACCAATGTAATTCTTAAAATAATAATCAATTTCACTTTTAAATTTCTTTGATTTTTTTGCTTTTTTATACTGATCTTCCACATTTAAAAGCAGAGGCATTAGTGTTTCTGCGACAAACCTCCCGCCGAAATCACCAAATCGACCATTTTTATCAGGGAATTTATGAAAATTAAATTTTTTAAATTTATTTAAATTTGTTTTTTTTAACATAGCTGACCAACTCTTTAATTTTTTTTGGGCATTTTATCCCTTTTTTTTTCTCTACTCCATTTGTT
>Ga0255759_10001162_pt1 | contig 23710 bp, 22 predicted proteins | sample 101ome_20_FD_179959 | JGI IMG/M metagenome (GOLD analysis project Ga0255759, IMG submission 179959) | Coastal salt marsh microbial communities from the Groves Creek Marsh, Skidaway Island, Georgia - 101404AT metaG (version 2) | ecosystem: Environmental > Aquatic > Marine > Intertidal zone >...
GCCTATATCGCCTAGAGTGATTCGAGGTATGTTTAACGGTAAGGTTGCAAGGCGGCGATGTCAGGTTCAGTTCATATTCATTGGTTTCGTCAGGATTTAAGACTTTCCGACAATCCATCATTATCTGCGGCCGCGGCCAAGGGCGCGGTTCTTCCAATTTATATTCTTGATGATGCCAATGCTGGTGATCACCTTATGGGCGGTGCCAGCCGCTGGTGGCTTCATCACTCCTTGACGGCACTCAATCAGGCGCTTGACGGTAAATTGATTGTGCTATCGGGCAATCCAGCCGAAATTCTGGCAAATCTGGCCGATGCTGTTGCGGCGGCAGGGCTGTCTTGGAACCGCGCTTACGAACCATGGCGGATTACCCGCGATGCCGCCATCAAGGCGCAATTTGCCGCGCGCGGCCTTGCCGTTGAAAGCCATAATGGGTCGCTTCTTTGGGAGCCTTGGGATGTTTTGAAGAATGATGGTACGCCGTATAAGGTCTTTACGCCCTATTACCGGCGTGGCTGTCTTGCCGCCACGCCGCCACGCCGTCCGTTGCCAGTGCCGCCAAATCTGGTCATTGCCGATGGTGATGGCTTTGCCACTGGTCAAAGCGCAATTGACGTGCTTGGCCTTTTGCCGGAACGTGACTGGAAAGACGTGCTGGCGGCGATTTGGGATATTGGCGAGGCGGCAGCGCATGACCGGCTTTATGCCTTTCTTGATGATGGCCTTAACGGTTATAAGGATGGTCGTAATTTTCCGGCAAAACGCAATGTATCGCGGCTATCAGCCTATTTGCATTGGGGCGAGATTTCGCCAAATGCCGTATGGTATGCTGCCAAAGACCGCATGGATGCAGGCATTGGGCAGGATCGTGATTGCGATCATTTCCTGTCCGAACTTGGCTGGCGTGAATTTTCGCATTCGCTGCTTTATCATTTCCCCGAATTGCCGCGCAAGAACCTGCAGCCGCGTTTTGATGGTTTTAACTGGCGTGATGATCCGGCCTTGCTGAAAAGCTGGCAAAAAGGATTGACCGGCTATCCTGTTGTTGATGCTGGCATGCGCGAATTATGGCAAACCGGCTATATGCATAATCGGGTGCGGATGATTGTTGGGTCATTTCTGGTGAAAAATCTGCGGCTGCATTGGCATCATGGCGAGGCGTGGTTCTGGGATTGTCTGGTTGATGCTGATCTTGCCAATAACAGCGCAGGATGGCAGTGGATTGCCGGTTGCGGTGCAGATGCAGCGCCTTATTTCCGCATTTTCAACCCAATCACCCAAGGGGTGAAATTTGATCCTGACGGGCATTATATCCGGCGTTATCTTCCCGAACTTGCCAATCTTCCCGATGCATATCTTTGCAGCCCTTGGGAAGCGCCTGCCGAAATCCTTGCTGGTGCTGGGGTTCGGCTTGGCGAGACCTATCCAAAGCCGATTGTTGATGTCAAAGCATCACGCGAGGCTGCCTTGGCTGCCTTTTCGGCATTGCGCGAAACAACATGAAAACGCTTCGGCTTGTTCTTGGTGATCAGTTAAGCCGTGATTTGCCAAGCCTGACAGATCTCGATCCGGCCAAAGATTTGGTGTTGATGGCCGAAGTGATGTCCGAGGTCACCTATGTCAAACATCATAAGCGGAAAATAGCCTATCTGTTTTCGGCGATGCGTCATTTTGCCGAATCGCTTGGCAAGGACGGTATTGCAGTTCGTTATCGCCGGCTTGATGATGCGGATAATGCTGGCTCGCTTGCTGGCGAAGTTGCCGCGGTGATTGCCGTCTTTGCCCCGGATCGGATTGTGGTCACCGCACCGGGGGAATATCGGCTTGCCGATGAAATGGCGGGCTGGCAGGCGCGGTTTGGCCTTGCTGTCGATATTCGTGCCGATACAAGATTCCTTTGCAGCCTTGGTGATTTTGCCGAATGGGCGGAGGGGCGAAAATCGCTTCGTATGGAATTTTTCTACCGCGATTTGCGGCGGCGTTATCAGGTGTTGATGGAGGGCGATGAGCCTATTGGCGGCAAATGGAATTATGATGCCGATAATCGCCAGCCGCCAAAGGCCGGATTGGCTGTGCCGTCGCCAAGCAGCTTTGCACCCGATGCGATCACAGCCGAGGTGCTAGCCCTTGTCGAGGCACGTTGCGCCGATCATTTTGGGCAATTAGCCGGATTTGATTTTGCCGTTACCCGCGATCAGGCCTTGCATGTTCTTGATCAATTTATCGCTGAACGTCTGCCCCTTTTCGGCACTTATCAAGATGCGATGATTGAGGGTGAGCCATGGATGTATCACAGCCATATCGGCCTTTATCTGAATGCTGGATTATTATCGCCGATCGAAGTGATCAGGGTGGCCGAGGCGGCCTATAATCGCGGCGACGCGCCGCTAAATGCGGTTGAGGGGTTTATCCGCCAGATTCTGGGTTGGCGCGAATTTGTCCGTGGGCTTTATTGGCTGAAAATGCCAGCCTATGCCGAGGCGAATTTTCTGCAAGCAACGCGCCCGCTTCCCGATTTTTTCTGGACGGGCAATACCGACATGAATTGCCTTGCCCAATCGATACAGCAAACCGACGCCCTGTCTTATGCGCATCACATCCAGCGTTTGATGGTTCTTGGTAATTTTGCGCTTCTTGCCGGTTTATCGCCGCAGGCGGTGAATGAATGGTTTTTGGTTGTCTATGTTGATGCCTATGAATGGGTGGTGATGCCGAATGTGTCGGGAATGGCGCTTTTTGCCGATGGTGGCTATCTTGCCAGCAAACCCTATGCGGCTGGCGGTGCCTATATCAACCGGATGTCAAACTATTGCAAAAACTGCCGTTATAAGGTGACGGAAAAATCAGGCGAAGATGCATGTCCTTTTAATTATCTCTATTGGGATTTTCTGGATAGGCATCGTGAAAAGCTTGGCAATAATCCGCGGCTTGGCATGATCTATCGCACATTTGACAAAATGGCGCCGGAAAAACAGGCTGGGGTCAATGCTGATGCTGGCCGGTTTTTGGCGGGTCTTGATAAGGCCGGATAGGGGTGATGACGCTTTGCCGGCACCCCAAACCGAATTTATCAGCAAGATCTGCATTAGTTTGCTAGGCTAGCGGTGAAATCAGATGAAGCACGAAGGGGAGGGTGATATGGCACGACAAAAACGAAGCATGACTAGGTTGATATTTGGCAGTTTAATACGCCTGTTTCTCACTGCCGGATTATTGATTGGTGCTTTTGCCGCTTTATCGGCCTGTGCGCGAAAAGATGTAACGCATCTATCCGAACGCCGTCCCTCGCTTGTGTTTGAAGAATTTTTTGCCGGTGACACAATTGCCTTGGGTATTTTTGAAGACCGGTTTGGCAATTTACGGCGTCAATTTCGGGTGAATCTGCAAGGCACAATCACTGGCAATCAGCTAGTGCTTGATGAAACCTTTTTATATGAAGATGGCGAAAAAGCCTCGCGCGTCTGGGTGATTGATAATCTTGGTCGATCCGAAGATGGCAGTTTTCGCTATCAGGGGCGGGCGGATGATGTCGAAGGTCAGGCCGAAGGCCGCATTTCCGGCAATGGCCTGAATTGGCAATATGACGTGAGTCTTGAAATGGCTGGCAATAAAATGGATGTGCATTTTGATGATTGGATTTATCGGCAAAGCGAAGATATTGCGATAAACCGCGCCTATGTCAGCAAATTCGGAATTGAAATTGGGTCGGTCACGATTGTGTTTTTGCGGGGCAAAGCGGCGGCGGCGGTTGGCCCGCTAGATGTCGAACAATGGATTGCGCGCTAGGCGGGCTGAGGGACTAATGGCATCCTATCCGCCGATGAAGCTGGTATCGTTCTTTCTGGAAATTTTGCCGCTTGCCGGATTCTTTCTGGGCTATGAATTTTTCGGGCTTTTTGCGGCGGCAGTTATTTCGGTCGGGCTTGGGGCGCTGGTGATGGGCGCAAATTGGTTGCAGACTAGGCGGCTTGCCAGATTCGCGTTATTTTCACTATTGATGTCAGGCGGCATGACGCTTGCCGCGCTCTATTTTAACGCCGCTATTTTTATCAAAATCCAGCCAACGATTTTCAATGGTCTTTTTGCCATTGTTCTTCTTGGCGGGCTTTTTTTCAGGCGGGCGATGATGCGTGAATTTTTCGGCACGCAATTTCACCTAACGGCACCAACATGGTTTTTGTTGAGCCGAAGATGGGGGCTTTTCTTTTTATGTTTTGCCATTGCCAATGAATTGGTTTGGCGCAATGCCAGTGATGCCGATTGGGTGGCTTTTAAAACCTTTATCGCCGCGCCTGCCAGCGTTTTATTTATGATGGCGCAATTGCCGCTGACGCTTCGCGGCCGGATTGCCGATACCACGCCAGATGGTGATCAATAGGGAATCGGCTTGCCATCATAGGCAAAGAATCCGCCGCTATTTTCGGGCGATAACTGATCGAGAACATCCCATAGATTGGCCGCGCTTTGCGCCGGCGTTTGCAATTGATCCTTGGCAAGATGTCCGCGAAACGGCTGGGATAAATTTGTATCAACAGTGCCCGGATGAAGCGTTGCGATCACGGCACCGGGGTTATAGCGAACAAGCTCGATGGCAAGGGTGCGCATATATTGGTTCAACGCGGCCTTGCTGGTGCGATAGCTGTACCAGCCGCCAAGCCGGTTATCCGAAATAGACCCAACCCGCGCCGATATGCTGGCGGCGACAAGCGGATGGGCGCGGCGCAATTCAGGCCATAATGATTTGAAAAACAAGATCGGCCCCATTGCATTGATCTGATAAAGCTTCAGCATCGCTTCAGGGGTTAATGCGCCAAGCCGCTTTTCGGGTTGCAGATCAGCATCGTGAAGCAACCCAGCGGTGGTGATAATCCGGTCAAGATGGGGCGCCTTGGCAAGGATCGCGTCGCCTGTATTGGCAATGCTGTCAGGATCCAGAAAATCCATCGCAAACCAGTGAATATTGGGTGATGGTGGCAATTGCGCATAGCCCGCGCTTTGTTCGGGATTGCGGGCGGTAAGGTAAAGATCGGTTGCACCAACGGCGAGGGCATGATGGGCAAGAGCAAGACCGATGCCGCGGCCTGCGCCTTGAATCGTGATATGCATTGATTTGTCCCTTTATTCATCTGTTCCGCGCCACCGATATATGCCTCGCCATGCCGCATTTGCAATATTAGAGATAAGTTGTCATCCTGACAGACGCAACCATTCGTGATGAGATTGGATAAAAGATGTGTTTTTGCCGTTATTATCTTGCTGGATTGTCCAGTCTGATGGCCTGTCTGTTTTCGGTTGCCGCGCTTGCTGATAATTTGGTGCGGCCAGACCCGTCAATTGCGCCTGCCGAGGTGGTGGCAATCCAGCTAATGAGCCTGAAGAATAATGATCTTGTCGAAACTGATTTTGGCATTCGCCAGACATGGAATTTTGCGCATCCGCAAAATCGCAAGGTAACCGGCCCATATCCGCGCTTTGCCATGATGCTGAAGGGGCCGGGCTTTGATGTTCTGCTGAACCATAAATCCCACAGCATAAAAACCGGATCAAATACGGCGTCAGGCCAAACAAGTGATGGCGCGATGTGGCAGCAATTTGATGTTCTGATGGAAACGCGCCGCGGTGAAATTCTGTATTTTTCATGGGTTGTGCAAAAAGTCACCTCAGGCCAGTTCAAGGATTGCTGGATGACCGTTGCGGTTTCACCGCCGCAACCGGCAGGCCAGTCTGGCTAGTGGCTTTTGACCTTGCGCTCGCGTTGCAGGGCAAACAGGCCTGAACTGACAATGATGCTGCTGCCAATAATCAACATGGGATCCAGTGGGTCGGCAAAAACCAGAATCCCAATGCTGGAGGCAAAGACCAGTTGCAAATAGGCAAAGGGCTGGATTGTTGATGCCTTGGTGGCATCAAGCGCTTTGATCAGCAGATAATGCCCACCGGTGCCGGTTAGGCATAATAATCCCATCCAGCCCCAATCGCTGCCAATTGGCGGCAACCAGAAAAAGGGGCCGATACAAAGCATGGCAATGCCGCCAGCCATCGCCGTCCAGAAAAAGCTGGTCTCGGCGGCGTCGCGGCGTGCGGCATAGCGGGTTAAAATGCCATAGACCGCCATCATGAAGGCCGCCAGAACCGGCAGAATACTGGCGCTGCTAAACATCGCTGTTCCCGGCCTTAGGATTAACATCACGCCGCAAAAGCCAACGCAAACCGCCAGCCAGCGCCGCCACCCAACCGCTTCGCCAAGAATGGGCACTGAAAGCGCCATGACCATCAGCGGGTAACTCGCAAAAACCGCATGAAAATTCACCAGCCCGACGGTGCTGAAGCTCAAGATTGCAACGCATATCTGAGCCACGAGTAACGAGCCACGCCCAATCTGTAATGGCAATTGGCCGCTGCTGGCCACCTGCCGGATACCGCCTTTTTGGCGGCTGCTATAGGCCAGCACAAAACACATGAAAAACATATAGCGGATCGTCACAACGGTGATGACGTTATAATTTTCGGCGAGATATCGTGAAATGCCATCTTGAACCGCAAAGACGACCGTTGTCGCAATCATCAGCGCAATGCCTAGGCGCGGGTTGTCTTGCATCGGATTGGTTGGCCCTTATTTTCAAAAATCATCGTCAAACATGATCAGCATATATTCTTGGTGTTTTATGCAAAATAGCCATCGCGTAAATCATTCGGAAATCGGCACAACTGGCAAAGTGAGCATGTTTGGTTTTAGCTTATAGATATCGGCCATGTTTGACTTGAAAAAAGAAAGCAGCACCAGCGTATTTATCTGGACAGGCTATAGCCGCCAGTCAATTGGGGTGATTGAATGGCTGGCAAGATAGTCATTGGTTTTCGAAAATGGTTTGCTGTCCCAAAACCCATTATGTGCCGATAAGGGTGATGGATGTGCTGATTCAATGACCAAATGGCGGTGCCGGTCAATTTGTTGGCCTTTTTGTTGCGCCTTGCGCCCCCAAAGCACAAAAACCAAATGATCCCGTTCGGCATTCAAGGCGGCGATGGCGGCATCGGTAAATGTCTCCCACCCTTTGCCAGCATGCGCTGCGGCCTTGCCATCTTCAACCGTCAAACAACTGTTCAGTAAAAGCACGCCTTGGTTTGCCCAAGCTTCAAGATTGCCATGACCCGGATGCGGCAGGCCAAGGTCATTTGCCAATTCTTTATAGATATTCTGCAAAGATGGGGGCGGGGCAATGCCGCGGCGAACCGAAAAGCTAAGGCCATGCGCCTGTCCTGCCCCATGATAGGGGTCTTGGCCAAGGATAACGACCTTGACCTTATCGAATGGTGTCATGTCAAAGGCGGCAAAAATTTCGCTGCCGGCCGGATATATATGTTTTCCAGCCGCTTTTTCAGCGCGAAGAAACTGGCTTAACGCAGCCATATAATCGGCGGCAAATTCGTTCGCCAACCTATCTTTCCAACTTGTTTCGATGTTAACCTCGCGCATGATATGCCCCCGCATGACAGGCGGTGCGCCCTCATCGGCAGCAACATACCGTTATCATATCGGGCTGGCGACAGCGCCGCTAGATGCCTATTCGGCAGCGGCGGACAGGTTGCGCCGTGCCACGGTTTGACAGATGGCATCAATCCGGTCATTGGCAGCGCGAAGGATAGCTTGCTTGTCATTGGCAAGGCCGGTTGCATCAACCATATCAATATCGGTGCAGCCAATGAATTTCAAAATGAACTGCATGAACCCTGAGGCAAATTCGTCGTCAGCACCAGCACGCGTATGGTTTGATGTTACAATAACGATCGCGTGCTTATAACGCTTGGCGTCACTTTTGCCGATTGCGGTGGCACCGTCAACATTGTCACGGCATACCATATCAACCCAAGCTTTAAGCGCGGCCGGGATGCTAAAATTATAGATTGGAACGGCAAATACCATGATGTCGGCGCGTTCAACCTCGGCTGTCAAGGCGTCTGATTGTGCGAGCAGGGCGCGTTCTTCGGCTGACCGCGCCGCAGCACTGCCAAGACTGGCGTCACGCCAAGCGCTGTTAACATGACCGACGCCTGATTTCAGATCACGCCATACGATTTCAGAGTCGGTAAGTTCTGCCCGAAGTTTGGAAACGACGACTTCAGCTAGATCGCGGCTTACCGAGCCATGCTGACGCATGCTCGAACAAACGCGTAAGATCGATGTTGTTTCACCAGCCATGAACCCGATTCCGTTTTTAAGACTTGGGGCAGGGCGCCAAGTTCTGAAGGGAGTAAAGCCATGAGAGGGGGGAGGTCTCTCATGGCTACAATAGGTATAATTCTTTCTCGCCGGACAAATAAAGGGGTAAAAACGAAAAATATATTTCTAATAAACAGAAAAATAAATTATATTGCTGATATGAGCCAGATTGAAGAACTTCGTGCCTTTGTTCTGATTGTGGAAACAGGCAGCCTAACGCAAGCCGCAGACCGGATGGGAATTGCCGTCTCGGCGGTTAGCCGCAGGCTTCGTGACCTTGAGCTTCGGCTTGGAACAGCCTTGATCCAGCGTTCGACAAGGCGGTTGTTCCTTAATGAAACCGGACAGTTGTTTTATCAGCGGGCGAAAACGGTTTTATCGACTCTCGAAGATGCTGAACAGGAAGTGCAAAATGCCGGCGGTGCGTTGAGTGGCGTTTTGCGCATCAGTGTTCCGCTGTCATTTGGAATTGCGCACATGTCGACAGCAATCGCACAATTTATGCACGCCCATCCTGATATTCACATCGAGATGGATTTAAGTGATAAGCGGGTCGATATGATTGCCGAGGGATTTGATGCGGCGATCCGCATCGGTAATTTGACTGATTCCAGCCTGATTGCCAAAAAGATTTCATCGGTTAGTGTTTTGCCAGTCGCCGCACCAAGCCTGATTTCGCAATGGCCCCAGCTAAACCATCCAAATGATCTGGCCAAAATGCCAGCGCTTGTCTATGCGAATGACCGAAGCCCGCTTGATTGGCATTATGTTGGGCCGGATGGCAAGGCGGGCAGCCTGAATATCACCCCGCGCATGTCGGCCAATAATGGTGATGTTCTTCGCGATCTTGCTATTGCTGGCCTTGGCATGGTGTCATTACCCAATTTTTTGCATTACGAAGCGATCAACAAAGGCCTTTTGCAGCCGCTGTTTCCGGATTATGACTGGAGTGGCTTTGATATTTTCGTGGTCTATCCAAAAACAACGATCTTGCCAAAGCGCACGCGTGTTTTTGTTGATTTCATATCTGGCCTCTATGGCAGGTCGCCTTATTGGGAAGAGATTGACCGGACGGCACTTGCCGGTTGATCTTTTTTTGCGATATGAAGCAGCATGTCATTGACAAATGACCGGTGGCAAGGCACCAGTCTGACCCATGCTAAAAATTCAGAATTTATCATTTTCCATCGAGGGAAAACCGCTGTTTGAAAATGCGTCTGCGGTTATCCCAGCCGGCCATAAGGTCGGTATCGTCGGGCGTAACGGAACTGGTAAAACATCACTTTTCCGCATAATTCGTGGCGAATGGGCGCTTGATTCGGGCCAGATCGAAATTCCCCAGCAATTTCGCATCGGCGGTGTTGATCAAGAAGCCCCTGCAAGCGATATCAGCCTTGTTGATACGGTTTTGGCAGCCGATCACGAGCGCGCCCAGCTGTTTGCCGAAGCTGAAACCGCAACTGATCCGAACCGGATTGCCGATATTTATACACGCCTTTCCGATATTGACGCCTATTCTGCCGAAGCGCGCGCCGCCTCAATTCTATCAGGGCTTGGTTTTAATACCGAAGCACAGGCGCGTCCTTGCCATGAATTTTCGGGTGGCTGGCGCATGCGGGTGGCGCTGGCGGCGGTGCTGTTTTCACAACCTGATCTGCTGCTTCTTGACGAGCCAACCAACTATCTCGATCTTGAAGGCGCGGTCTGGCTTGAGGCATTTTTGGCAAAATACAGACATACGGTTTTGGTGATTTCGCATGATCGGCAATTGCTGAACCGATCAGTAACCGGCATTTTGCACCTGACCGATCGCAAGCTTGGCTATTATACCGGCAGTTACGACCAGTTCGATACCGAACGCCGGATGAAGCTTGAACAGCAGCAATCAATGGCGCGTAAACAGGATGCCCAGCGACAGCATATCCAGTCATTTGTTGACCGGTTCCGTTATAAGGCGTCAAAGGCACGTCAGGCGCAATCACGCCTCAAACAGCTTGAAAAAATGCAGCCGATCATGGCCTTGTCGGAACAGGCGGTTTCGCCGTTCCGTTTTCCAACCCCCGAAGAATTACCACCGCCTTTGCTGGTGCTTGAAGATGTGGCGGTCGGCTATGACCAAAAGCCGGTTTTGCGCAAATTGGATTTGCGCCTTGATGCCGACGACCGCATTGCGCTTCTTGGGGCAAATGGCGAAGGTAAATCAACCTTGTCAAAGCTGTTTGCCGGACGGTTGCAGCCCTTATCAGGATCGGTCAAGAAATCAGGAAAATTGCGAATCGGCTTTTTTGCCCAGCATCAGCTTGACGAGCTTGTTGCGGGGGAAAGCCCCTATCAGCATATGCAACGATTACGGCCAAAAGAACTGCCGACCAAATTACGCGCCCGGCTTGGCGGGGCGGGGTTTAATGCTGATATCGTTGATAATCCGGTTGAACGGCTATCAGGCGGACAAAAGGCACGTTTGCTAATGGCGATGGCGGCGATTGATGCGCCGCATATTCTGATTCTTGATGAGCCGACGAACCATCTGGATATTGAAAGCCGTGAAGCCCTTGTCCATGCGTTAAATGCCTATGAAGGAACGGTGATTCTGGTTAGTCATGATTCGCATCTTGTCGAAATGATCGCCGATCAATTATGGATTGTCCAAGATGGTAAAGTCGCCTCTTTTGATGGCGATATGGCCGATTACCAGCGTCAATTGCTGGCGCGCCGTGGTGCTGGTGGCGCCCGCAGCCAGCGTGATGGTGATGATCAAGCCGCCGCATCAAATGATCAGGCGCAACGCGGGTCAGGTGAAAAACCAGACGGCAAATCGCAATCACCCGGCCGGGTCCGCCGCCAGAACACCAGCCAGCTTCGCGCCAATGTCAAACAATCTGAAAAGTTGATGACGACGCTTGCCGCCGAAAAAGACAGCATTGCCGCCGAAATGGCAAAGCCTGGTTTTTATGATAGCGACAATGCCGATGCAATTGCCCGATTATCGAGCCAGCTTGCCAAGCTTGAAAAATCATTAGCCGAAGCTGAACAGGCGTGGCTTGCGGCCGAGGAGTCGCTTGCCGAAGCCGAGGCCAATGGCTAGCCATGCCCACCTCGCCATACCAGCCTTGCATTCAAGAAACCCGTGATTTCAATCACGGCGTTTAACATTTGGAATTTTGCCTGAATTCGTGTTTGATCATTCGGATATAGTTACCTTTGGGTAAATCCACCAAACGCATTATTTTGGATAGGGCCGCAGCGATCATGCGCCAATGCCATGATGATCAAGGCCAAAATCGGGAATGAACAGCGTGTCTAATGGGGCATTGATTCTGATATGTGGAAAACACAAATGCCGATGATCGGCCATATTCGGCTTGGGCTGTTATGCGTGGCATGGTTGGCGGCGCTGATACAGGTGACAACAGGCACCGATCTGATTGATGTGGTTAATCTTGGTGTTATCGCCTTCATTGGCTTTGTGCTGTTGACCTTATCACGCCTTCGGCATGATTCGGTTTTGATCTTGCTATTGTTGGTGGTTGTTGGGTGGGCGCTTCTCGATCATTTTCCCGATGGCGATGAATGGGCCACTGGCGGCCGTTATGTTTTGATTTTTACCGCGCTTTTGCCAACCATGGCATTGGTCCGCGCGACCGCCTCAATGATGCCGTCGGTTCACCGAACGCAGGACGCGCTGGCGCAGTTGCCAGCGTCGGCCTCGTCGGGAGGATTGCATTTGGCGGCCAATATTTTTGGCGGCATCATCAATACTGGCGCGCTGGCGATTCTGTCGGCAGCCATTCCCAAAGATGCTGATGACCAACGCCGCCAGCTTGCTGCCGAGGCCGTGCTTCGGGGCATGGTGACAGCGGCGGCTTGGTCGCCTTTTTTTGTGGCTTTTGCGATTGGTCAGGGCTTTGTTGGCAAGGCCAATTCATGGATCGCGATTGGCATTGGCGGGGTGACGGCCATTTTATTTGCAGCGATTTCAATACCGCTATTGAACCGGTCATTTTCAAGCGGGCAATTACGGCTTGCACTCATCTGCCTTAAACCTGTTTTGATGCGGCTTTTGCTGGTGCTTGGGGCGGTTCTTGGGTCGGCGTTGTTGTTTGATTTCACCGCTTTATCGGCGGTGGTTGTGGTGATGCCGGTGCTGGTATTGGTGCAATTTAGCCGTTATCCGGCGCAGATCAAACCCATCATCGAAGACACGGCAGGCAGCATGCGTAATATTGCCGATGATATTTTGATCATCAGCATGGCCATGTTAATCGGCTATTTTGCAACACGAACGGGGGCCTTTACAGCTCTTGTGACCAGCCTTTATGACGGTGTTATCCCGGGCTGGTTTGCGCTGATCATGATGCCGCTTGGCATGATGCTGGCTTCGGTTGTCGGGGTTCATCCGGTGATTAGCAGCACGGCATTTCTGGCGGTGTTCAGCGGTGGCCATGCCGATGTGCATCCGGCATTATTGATGCAGGCGCATTTGATTGGATGGGGTGCGGGAACGATGAGTTCGATTGCGTCACTTTCGGTCATTACCGGTGCCAATCTGTTTCGGGTGCGATCGCGTGATCTGGTTCTTGGGTCGAATCTGTGGACAGCTTTGGCCTATGCGCTTGTTGGTGGGGCGGCATTATGTGTTGTAAATATGGTGATCTAGCCAATCATAGGGCGGTGGTTGTAAAACAGCGCGAAACACAGCGCGAAACGGGGTTTGCGGGGCGTCGGAGATGAAAAAGTCAATAATTGTGATTGGTGGCGGCATTGTCGGGGTTGCGGCGGCTTTACAGCTTCAGTTTGATGGGCATCGGGTGCGCTTGCTTGATCGGCAACAGCCGGGTCGCGAAACCTCATATGGCAATGCTGGTGTTTTGTCGGATTCATCGGTTGTCGTGCTGAATAATCCGGGGCTGATCAAGGCCTTGCCAAAATTGCTTTTGAACCGGTCAAATGGGCTTCGTTATAATCCTTTTTTCGTGCTGCGACGGCTTGGCTGGTTTGTGCGGTTTCTGGCGCATTGCCGTCCATCGCATGTCAAACATGCCGCGCATGCTTTGCGGGCGTTGCTGCAATTGTCGCTAGGCCAGCATAAAAAATGGATCAAGGCCGCTGGTGTTGATCATCTGCTTCGTCATGGCGGTGGCTGGTTTAAGCTGTTCCGAACCGAAAAAGGCTTTGCCAATTATGCGGCTGAAATGGATGTTATGCGCGAAGTTGGGGTCGCATTTTCGGTTTTTGATCGCGAGCAGATCCGGCAAATCGAACCCGGGCTTGCGCCAATCTATCACAAGGGCGTGTTGATGGATGAAACCTGCGCGGTGTCCAGCCCCGCTGATCTGACCGATGCTTATCTTGCGTTATTTAAAGCGGCTGGCGGTGTTGTTCATTGCGTGACCGTAACCGGACTTGCGCGTGGCGATGATGGCTGGCAGGTGCGTGGTGACCAAGGTTCATCATTTCACTGTAATGATGTTGTGCTAGCGGCAGGGGCATGGTCGGCAGAAATTGCTGGCTGGCTTGGCTATGACATTCCGATGGCTTGGGAACGCGGTTATCATTTGCATTTCGAAGCTGGCGATCAACCAGCGGTCACGAGACCCATTCTTGATGTTGAAGGCGGTTTTGTTGTCGCGCCGATGCGGCAGGGCGTGCGGGTGACATCCGGCGTTGAATTGACCGATCGTGATGCTCTGTCCAATTTCGGTCAAATAACGCGGTCAGCGGCCTTGGCAGGTGAGGCGGTCAAGCTAGGCAAACAGATTGAAGACACGCCATGGATGGGGCGGCGGCCAACCCTTGTTGACTCGCTGCCAATGATTGGTGCCGCGCCGCGCCATGATGGGCTGTGGTTCAATTTTGGGCATCATCATATCGGCCTGTCGATGGCACCCGGATCAGCATTGCTTTTGGCAGCCTTAATCAAAAAGACGCCGCCACCGATCAACCCAGCCCCATTTCGGGTGTCACGATTCTCGGTTTGAACGGGTAATTGGACGCCACTGGTTTTGGTTTTCGGGCTTTGGCAGTAGAGTCACTATTTTGGCTAGTCGACCCTAGTCGTAATTAGGCTCGACATAAGGCCTAATCAGTTTTTTCTGGGGTTTGATCTTGCTTGCTGCGCGGTTTTCTCCCATGAAAAATTTACCGCCACATAAGTTTGAAATAGAGGGAAGTCTCTCAAAACTATAATTTTTTCTTGTCATATATTGTTTTAGCCTTGCCACATCGTTGTGGATAAACGACCTTTTCTAAGCAAACCTAAATTATAAATCGACAACATATTATTTTGCGCTTGGTTAGCCCGCCACAGAAATGGCGGCAGCGGTCAAATAATCATAACGGGATAGGAGACGCTTCATGACATCAGCTTTGCAGATGGTACAAATGGTCCGGGATGGCGAGACAACTTCGGTTGCGCTTGTCACTGCGGCCCTTGACCGGATTGCCGAAACCGATGAAGCGTTAAAGGCTTGGGTTTGGCTTGACCGTGATGGGGCGCTGGCGCAGGCGCAGGCAATGGATCAATTGCGGCAATCGGGTCGGGCGCTCGGTGCCCTTCATGGGGTGCCGATTGGTCTGAAGGACATTATCGACACTGCCGATATGCCAACCGAATGTGGCAGCGTTGCGCTTGCTGGCCGCCAGCCGGAATTTGATGCGGTGCTGGTGTCGCGCCTAAAAGCGGCAGGGGCGGTTATCCTTGGTAAAACCGCAACAACGCCTTTTGCCTTTATGGATCCAGCGGTAACCCGTAACCCGCATAACCTGGAATATAGCCCGGGTGGGTCATCAGCAGGATCGGCAGCAGCCGTGGCAGCAGGCCATGTACCTGTCGCCATCGGCACACAAACCAACGGTTCGGTTATTCGGCCAGCCTCTTTTTGTGGGGTTTATGGCTTTAAGCCATCTGCAGGTATAATTCCACGTACTGGTGTTTTACGTACTTCTGAAACGCTTGATCAGGTTGGTGTCTTTGCCCGCTATTATGAAGATGTTGCGCTTGTTGGTGATGTGATTTCCGAATTTGATCCGGCTGATCCAAGTTCTTTTTGTCGTCCGCGTCCTCGCTTGTTGAACGGTGTTGCCAGTGAGCCGCCAGCCGCACCAAGTTTTGTTTGGTTCGAAATGCCCTATTTTGACAAATTGTCAGATGATAGCCGCGAAGGCATGATGGCGGTTCTTGATGCGCTTGGCGGCCAGGTTGAACGGCTTGACGGGGGGGAGTCATTTGCCGGCCTTGTCGAGTCGCAGAATATTATCCACTATTATGAGATCACCCAGAACCTTGCCGAGATTCGTGAGAATCACAATGACAAGCTAAGTCCGCAATTGGCCAAGCTGTTGGCGCATGGCGCAACGATTAGTGATGAGGCCTATCAAGAGGCGGTCGAACTTCGCAATGGGGCAGTTTCCTATTTTGCCTCATTCTTTAATGATTTTGACGCTATTATCACACCATCTGCCCCGGGTGAACCGCCGCTATTTAGCGCGGGAAGTACGGGCAATCCCATTTTTTCTACTGTCTGGACATTATGTGGACTACCCTGTTTGAATATGCCTGTTTTAATGTCGGAAAACGACATGCCGATCGGTGTACAGCTTGTTGGCGGCCCGGAAGAAGATGACAGGCTATTGCGGACGGGAAGCTGGATACTTGCGAAATTGAACGCAGCCGAAGCCGACGCCGCAGAGTCCTATTAAACCTAGGGAGCAAAGCTATGATCAATAAAGGCAAACAAAATGATCGCCATTGCTACACGCAATGCGAAAGGATTTCATGCGCTTGATCATCTGTTGCCTGACGATGTTTTGCTTTTGTTGGGTATAAATTTGGTTGGCATTTCGGTTATCTTCGTTTTAGGGTTTTCACAGTTTTTGCCGATTTGCGCGTTTGATCTGGCAATTACGCGGTAATCAAATGCCATTTTTTCATTTTCGGCCTTGTGATGCGGGGCCAGCTTATCATCCAGTTTGAGGAGTCATTCCAATGCAGTTGCGCTCAAGCCCTTCATCGCCCTTCGGCCGTAAAGTCAAAATGGCAACCTATATTCTTGGCTTTGATGATCAGGTGACACCTGTTCTAACCGACACGCTTGATCCCAATGACAGCATTTGTGACGTTAATCCGCTGGGTAAGATTCCCGCGTTGGAAGATGATGGCACCACCTATTATGACAGCCGCGTGATCATGGAATATCTCGATGCCAAGGCGGGTGGCGGCAAAATCATTCCGGCAAGTGGCCCGACGCGTTATGAGGCGCTGACCCGTGCCGCATTAACGGATGGCATTCTGGATGCTGCCATTCTCGTGATCTATGAGCGCCGTATGCGCCCTGAAGATAAATATGTTGAGTCAGTGGTGGAACGCCAGCGTGGCAAAATCATTCGTGGTCTTAAAGCAATCGCTGCGGAAAACCGAAGCTATAGCAATGGCGCGATGCCTGATGTTGGTGAGATTGGCCTTGCTTGTGTTTTGGATTATCTTGATTTCCGCAAACAGGTCAATTGGCGTGATCATGCGCCGAATCTTGCGTCATGGCTTGCCGATTTTGCCGCGGCGGTTCCGGGCTATGAAGACAGCATGCCGCCAATTGATTAGACCGGTTAGGTTTGGTTGGCACTGAAAAGGACACAATATGCAATTGCAAATCAGCCTTCCCCATGATGCCGCTGTGAAGATAGTGTCGGTTGCCATTGACGCTGGGCGCGCCGAAAACATGCTTCCGCTGACGGTTGTTGTGCTTGATGCGGCTGGCAAGATTGTCGCCAGCCAATCCGAAGATGGGTCAGGACTGATGCGATTTGACATTGCGCGTGGCAAGGCATGGGGTGCGCTTGGCATGGGCATGTCTAGCCGGTTGATCCGTGACCGGCTGGCAAGTCGCCCCAGCTTTCAGGCGGCGCTTGCAACGGTTGCTGATGGCAAATTTGTGCCAGTCCCCGGAGGCGTGCTGGTCATGGCAGAGGATGGAACCGTTATTGGCGCCGTCGGTGTGAGTGGTGATGCATCCGAAAAGGACGAATATTGCGCGATCACCGCCATCATTGCCGCTGGTTTTCAAAGCGAGCCAGAAACCCCCGATGATCATTGGCGCAATTCGTCACTTTCAGGCGCGCCGGTGAAAGCGTAATGAGCCGATAAGTCTTCAGGAGTTTGTAAACCATTGGGTGCGAAGGATATGAAGGCCAAGCACCAGTGCAACAAATCCCGCGCCTGCGACCATGATGATTGTTGGCTGTTCGCCAACACCAAGCCATACCCAAAACGGTCCAATCACCATCTCGAGTAGCATTAACAGGCTAACAATCGCCGCGCTGGTATAGCGTGGTGCCAAATTCAAGCAGGTAAAAGACACGGGAAGGATAATCAAACCCATCGTCAATACCGACCATAATGGCACATCGGTAATGCTGTTTAGATCGCTTAAGAACAACCCAACAAACCCGCTGATTATCGCGCCAAGAGCCGCGGCTGGCAAAATGCCAAGATCATTATATTTGCGCGCCATGGTAAAGGTGAGGGCAAGGCCAGCGGCGGTTAACACGCCATAGATGCCACCAAGAAGTACCGATCCTTCCGGGCTGCCAATCGCATTGCCACCATCCAGAACAACGACAACAACGCCGCCCATTGCCGCGGTGATGGCCAGCCAGCTAAGCCAGCCCTGACGCTCACCAAGCATGAAATAAGATAAAATCGCTGCAAAGATGGGCATTGTTGCCACCGCCGTCAGAACCACGGTTGCCGATGTTTCAACAATGCCAAGGGTGAAAGTTGCTGAATTCATGCTAAAGGCGGTGATCACAAGCACCCCTTGCCAGCTGGCAAGACTGCGCCATTCGCTGCTGGCATTGCGCGTTAGCAGCAATCGCCACAACAGCAAAGACATCGCCCCCATTAAAATGCCGCGCCAGCCCATCAAGGCCCAGCGTTCAAGTCCCGAAAGGCGGATTACCAGAGTATCAGGGGTCAGCACTAAAACCCCGATAAGCGCCAGTAAAGTGCCAAAACGCTGTGGGCTGCGGGTAAGTAATTCCATAAAATAGCGCGGCATAGAACGATCCTAGAAATTTGTGATTTTTCCAATAAGACCATTATCGGGGTGCAGCGACAGTGCCTCGTGCAATAGGCGGTGTCAACCTGGACGCCAAGATTAGGTAATCGCCCCGCTTGCCTGAATGTGGTTTGTTTTTCTTACCGTTATAACAGCAAAAATATAGGTAGATATTAACAAAGGTAATCACGCAAACCTCTATTTAACGCCGATTCTGTGGAATCAGCCTTCATATAAGATTAACATCATCAGCTGATATGTCTTATTTCATGCAATACGCACTAAATTGTATACGAAAAGCCCTTGCCAAAGGGTAATAATGCTATTTTTGGGACCTTAAAAACCAAAACCCAAAAGTTTTTAGAAAATTTTTCTCTGAATGGAGTTTGGGCAGAGTTTTGTCATTGCTAAGATGAATACAAGAAATGTACACTTCGGCTCAATTTTCTATCCACAACGAAAATCTAATTTAAGAGGTGACACAATGAAGAAACTTTCGTTTTTATCTGCGCTTTGCGGCGCAGCAATGGGTTTTGGTGCTGTTGCATCAGCCAATGCAGCGACCACACTTGAAGCAGTTAAAGCAAAAGGGTTTGTCCAGTGCGGGGTCTCTCAGGGCCTTCCTGGTTTCTCGAATGCTGACGATAGCGGTAAGTGGACTGGTCTTGACGTTGATCTTTGCCGGGCAGTTGCAGCAGCTGTTTTTGGCGATGCTGAAAAAGTTAAGTATTCACCGCTATCCGCAAAACAGCGTTTTACAGCCCTGAGCTCTGGTGAAATTGACATCTTATCGCGCAATACGACGTGGACTATGACACGTGACACGCAGCTTGGCCTAAACTTTGCTGGTGTAAATTATTATGATGGCCAGGGTATGATGGTGCCAACCGCGCTTGGTGTTAAATCAGCAACAGAATTGGATGGTGCAAATATTTGTACCAATACTGGAACCACCACAGAGCTTAACATCACAGACTATTTCCGCACGAATGGAATGAGTTTCAATCTGGTTGCTTTTGAAAAAGCTGATGAAGTTGTTGCCGCTTATGATGCCGGTCGCTGCGATGTGTATACAACTGACCGTTCAGGCCTCGCAGCCCAGCGTGGAAAGTTGACCCAGCCAGACAGCCACGTTGTTCTGCCTGAAATCATCTCAAAGGAGCCTCTTGGCCCAGTCGTTCGTCAGGGCGATGATCAGTGGTTTAATATTGTTCGCTGGTCGTTGAACGCAATGATCAACGCTGAAGAGTTAGGAATTTCTTCTTCAAACGTGAATATGAAAAAGTTTCAGTCAAAGCTTGCTCCGTCTGTCGCCCGTTTGATCGGTAAAGAGGGTAAATTTGGTGAAGAATTAGGCCTATCAAATGATTGGGCTTACAACATCATCATGCAGGTTGGAAATTATGGTGAAAGCTATGAAAAGCACGTTGGACTGAATACGCCTTTGAAATTGGCCAGAGGAGTTAATTCGCTCTGGAGTAAAGGTGGAATTCTCTATGCAGCGCCAATCCGCTAAGGTTTAGTTTTAGCGCAAAAAGAACTGTCCAGCTCATTGTTGTTTTGAACAATGGGCTGGGCGGTTTTTATGTAATTATCTAAAAAAGTTATTTTTTTATTAGGTTGAATTTAGAATAAGGACGGCACTTATGTTTGGCAGAGACCGGTCCCTGACGAATCTTTTGAATGACACCTTCATTAGAGGAATTTTGTTTCAGGTTTTGATTGCAATTGGCCTTTTGCTGTCTATCAATTGGCTTGCGGACAACACCCTGAGCAACTTAGCTAATCAAGGAAAAACGCTTGGTTTTGACTTTTTGACGAGAACTGCAGGGTTCCAAATTTCTCCAACATTAGGCACATGGATGCTCGACTACAAGGTTGGTAAATCAACGTATACAGATGTTTATTTAATTGGGATTATAAACACGTTTATTGTCGCTTTACTTGGGATATTAGCCGCTACAGTTATTGGTTTTACAGTCGGCATAATGCGCCTTTCAGACAATCTAGTGTTTAGGTGGTTCTCAAGTTTTTACGTTGAAATCGTTCGCAATGTCCCACTTCTCCTCCAATTGTTTTTCTGGTATTTCGCCGTGTTACGCGCAATGCCAAGTAAGCGTGAAAAACTTGAGTTAGTTGAAGGCGTTGCTGGACTGAATATTACCGGCCTTTATTTGCCTGCCCCAATTGTCAGTGATGGGTTTATCTACAGTTTTTTGTCTCTTGTCGGTGCAATTGCTATTACCTTTCTGGTGCGGCGGTATGCGTTGAGGCGGCAGGCAGAAACTGGACAGATACTGCCTATGTTCTGGATAGGGCTTGGCATTATTATTATTCTTCCTGTTTTGGTGCATTATTTGAATGGCAGCCCGTTAGATTGGAGCTTACCTGAATTTAAAGATACCGGCCCAAAATTGCGGCAAGGGTATCAATCTGGTGCTGGAATGGTGTTGGTGCCAGAAATGTTGGCTGTGTGGCTGGCTTTATCACTTTACACTGCAGCCTTCATTGCAGAAATTGTTCGAGCTGGCATCCTTGCTGTCAATCGTGGTCAGACTGAGGCTGCCTATGCCCTCGGTGTTCGTCCAAATGTTACCTTGCGGCTTGTAGTTATCCCTCAAGCAATGCGGGTGATAATACCGCCCCTTACCTCGCAATATTTGAATTTAACAAAGAACTCTTCGTTAGCAGTTGCCATTGCATACCCCGAGTTGGTGTCAGTTTTTGCCGGTACGGCGTTAAATCAGGTTGGTAAAGAAGTAGAGATGATTTTCATGATGATGATGGTCTATTTGACATTCTCATTAATGACTGCGGCGTTCATGAACTGGTTTAATAGCCGTGTAAAATTGGTGGAGCGCTAGAATGACCAGAAAAGTAATCAAAGCAGCGCCCAAAAAAACAACAATGAAAAAAGCCATCCCTTCTGATATCGATACCCAGGCAGGATATGTGCGCATTGAAGATGCGCCACTATTGCCTCCACCTCCATCTGAGGTTGGGGTAACCGGGTGGCTTTATAAAAATATCTTTGCCAGCATGTCTGATTTTGGCTCCGTTGCGGCTGCTTTGAAATCAGTTTTTGTTGCTGCTTCAACTTTGTTTATTTTGTATTTTCTTATAACTCAGATATCAGGTTTGCTGGATTTTGCAATATTTTCTGCTGTTTGGTCTGACCCGGAGGGGTTGAAACGACAAGCTTGCTGGACTGTTGAACAAGGCGGCGCTCTACCTAATGGTTGGCATGCTGCCTGCTGGCCCTTCATTGAGGCTAAAGCCAAATTTATTTTTTACGGTGCCTATCCAAATGATGACTTGTGGCGAGTTAATCTGACTTATGCTTTGGGTGGTTTTATGCTTGCGTGGGTTATGATTGAGCGGTTGCCCTACCGTAAAATTGTTGGGATTTTGTTGTTGACTGTCTACCCTGTCATGGCAACAGTTCTGCTGACTGGAGGGGCGTTCTCCATCTCAACGGGCACAATTGGTGTTGCCACGATTTTGGGTCTTGCGTTGATAACGATTGGGCGCCTTGGAAAGGCGGGTTATGTATCTGGAGCGTTTGGTGATCTTACTATGGTTGCCGGTGTTTGTGGATGGCTGGTAATCCTCTTTGCCGCTGTCTTGGCGGTATTTGCAATTGACTTTGACCTTGAAGCTATTGACACGCGTGATTGGGGTGGTTTGCTAATTACACTTGTTGTCGCCATCACCGGTATTGTGGCCTCCTTGCCTCTCGGTATTTTGCTGGCTTTGGGACGACGTTCTGAAATGCCAGTGGCACGCTTTCTTTGCACTGTTTTTATTGAGTTTTGGCGTGGTGTGCCGTTGATTACAGTGCTTTTCATGGCATCTGTGATGCTACCTTTATTTATGCCAGAAGGTGTGAACTTTGACATGTTATTGCGGGCGCTGATTGGGGTAACGCTCTTTTCGGCAGCTTACATGGCAGAGGTTGTGAGAGGTGGATTGCAGGCTATTGACAAGGGGCAATATGAAGGGGCTGATGCTGTCGGTCTTTCCTATTGGCAATCAATGAGGTTAATCATTTTGCCGCAAGCTTTGACGCATGTGATTCCGGGCATTGTTAATACATTTATTGGCCTTTTTAAGGATACGGCTCTTGTAAGTATTGTTGGAATTTTTGATTTATTGGGAGCCGCACAATCAACTCTTGCAGATGCTGCATGGTCAACACCAGTTCAGGGGTTGACTGGTTATCTTGTTGTGGCAGTTATTTTCTTTGTCTTTTGTTTTGGCATGTCGCGTTATTCGATGTTTATGGAACGAAAACTAAACCGTAGTCATAAATCGTAGTTGTTTAGAGTTAAGAGGGAGTAAGGCATGGCACAGCCACAAAACACAGCTGAGCAATCTATAGATCAAAAAACGATTGTTTCAATGCGTAATGTGAATAAATGGTTTGGGCAGTTTCATGTTCTTCGTGACATCAACCTCAGTGTTGATAAGGGTGAACGTATCGTTGTTTGTGGGCCATCAGGTTCGGGTAAATCAACTTTGATCCGCTGTTTGAATCGGCTTGAGAAACATCAGGATGGTGACATTTTTGTTCATGGAATTGAATTAAATAATGATGTGAAAAACATCGACGAAATTCGCCGTGAAGTTGGTATGGTGTTCCAGCATTTCAATTTGTTTCCACATCTGTCGATTCTGGAAAATTGTATGTTGGCGCCAATCTGGGTTCGCAAAACCCCCCGTGCCGAAGCTGAAGAAATAGCCATGCATTTTCTGACACGGGTGAAAATTCCCGAGCAGGCCAGCAAATATCCAGGCCAGCTCTCAGGTGGCCAGCAGCAGCGTGTGGCGATTGCCCGTGCCTTGTGCATGCAGCCACAATTGATGTTGTTTGACGAGCCGACCTCAGCCCTCGATCCCGAAATGATCAAGGAGGTTCTTGATACAATGGTTGAACTGGCTGATGATGGCATGACGATGATTTGCGTGACCCATGAAATGGGCTTTGCCCGCCGGGTGGCTGATCGTGTAATTTTCATGGATGAAGGCCAAATCGTTGAACAGAACGAGCCTGAAGCCTTTTTCAACAACCCACAATCCGACCGGACCAAGCTGTTTTTGAGCCAGATTCTCGGCCATTAAACCGGGTGCAGATAGATGTAGTTAAAAACCAGATCGGGCATGGCTTTGGTCTGGTTTTTTTACGTCTGGCTCGCTGGCGGCTTTGGAATGCTCTCAGCGATAACGCGGCGGCGCCCCATTTGCGCGATGAATAATCCGGTCAGGATAACGGCCAAGGCCAACAGGAAATGACCCGGCAAGGTCTCATCAAGAACAAGCGCGCCAATAACCACCGCCCAGACCGGCACCTGATAATTGACCAGTGATAAAAATGGCGGCCCTGCGCGCCGAACCAGAATGGTTAGCAAAATAGTGGCAATCGCCGTTGGAAATACTG
>Ga0255759_10001163_pt1 | contig 23699 bp, 29 predicted proteins | sample 101ome_20_FD_179959 | JGI IMG/M metagenome (GOLD analysis project Ga0255759, IMG submission 179959) | Coastal salt marsh microbial communities from the Groves Creek Marsh, Skidaway Island, Georgia - 101404AT metaG (version 2) | ecosystem: Environmental > Aquatic > Marine > Intertidal zone >...
GCTATCGGTCGAGGTGGCGCTGTTCTGGGTCCATTGATCCCGGGCTTTCTCTTCACAGCTGGATTTACCATCAAAACGGTCGCTCTTATCATGACGTCAGGCGTGATTTGCGCGGCTTTTGCCGTTGCCTTGTTGAGGTCTCAAAGCAGCGCATTCGCTGGGGCACAACTCGCTGACTGACAGCCTCGGGTTGCCTGCCTATTCGCTGGGTTTCTCCAGCGGTTAATCGTTTTGAGCAATAATAAGGCGGTTTTGGCGGGTCGGGGTCTGCAGCATCGTCAGAGGCTACAGGCCGCGTTTGTGCCGCACTTTAGACTTAGGGGACAAGTTCCATGCTCGATGCAAAAACGCTTCAGGAGGCTGTGCGCGCGAACGTCGATGCAGCGCTAAGTGAAGATGTGGGCGCCGGCGATATCTCCGCGCTGTTGATCCCGGAGCGGGGGTCTTCGGTTGCCCGCATCATCGCGCGCGAGAGAGCTGTCATTGCCGGTCATCTGTGGGCGGAGGCTGTATTCCAGCGTTTGGATCCGGCCGTAAAGATAGAATGGCGGGTGCAAGAGGGGGACTGGGTAGAGCCAGATCAAGCCATTGTTGTGCTCGAGGGGAATTCTAGAGCTCTGCTCACCGGAGAGCGTCCAGCGATGAACTTTCTGCAGACCCTCTCCGCAACTGCGACCGAGAGCAGGTTGCTCAGTGACGGCATCGCGGATACCCAAGTACGTCTTTTGGATACGAGAAAAACGCTCCCTGGGTTGCGCGTCGCCCAGAAGCATGCAGTGGCAGTGGGCGGTTGCTCGAATCATAGGATCGGGCTCTACGATGCTTTTTTGATTAAGGAAAATCACATCACTGCCTGCGGGTCAATCGTGCAAGCTGTTACTGCCGCCCGAGCGGTGGCGCCGGACAAGCCTGTGGAGGTGGAGGTTGAGAATCTGACTGAGCTCGAGCAAGCATTATCCGCGGGCGCGGACATCATTATGCTGGATAACTTTGCCCTCGAGGATATGCGCTTAGCGGTGTCTCGAGCCGCTGGTAAAGCTAAGCTCGAAGCTTCGGGCGGCATCAATGATCAGACGCTACGGCCGATTGCGGAGACCGGGGTAGACTACATTTCTGTCGGTGCGCTCACCAAAAACTGCAGAGCCATCGATCTTTCCATGCGATTCGATTAGCCGAGGCAAGGCTATTTTTTCTGTTGTGGAATTGCGCTTTGAAGACGCTTCTTTGCCACAAACTTAACTGAGTTAGTGGGGCAACATGGACTACATTATCGAACCACCAAAAACACCATCAGTCGCCGTCAACGGCAGCGACGCGCGGTTCCCTGTTCGGCGAATATTCTGCGTAGGCCGCAATTATGAAGCACATGCTCGCGAGATGGGCGGCGATCCCAATCGAGAGCCACCGTTCTTCTTCACCAAGCCGGCCGACGCGGTTGTAGACAGTGAGCTGACCATTCCATATCCAGCTGACACAGCGAATTTGCATTACGAGGCTGAACTGGTGGTGGCGATTGGCAAAGGCGGCTTCCGCATTGGAGAGGCTGACGCGGCGAATCATATATTTGGATACGCGGTGGGTAACGACTTAACGCGTCGCGATCTGCAGTTCGTCGCGCGCGAAGTGGGTCGGCCCTGGGACTGGGGCAAGGCGTTCGATCGATCAGCCCCTTGTGCCCCTATTCACGCCATCTCTGATACGGGAGAGATGACTGCGGGCGAGATCAAACTCTCTGTCAACGGAGAGACCAAGCAGCGGTCTGATCTCTCGCTGTTAATTTGGAACGTGAGGGAAATTATCTCGATACTTTCGCGTTCCATGGAGCTGAAACCGGGCGACCTCATCTACACGGGGACGCCCGAGGGGGTGGGTCCGGTCGAGGTGGGAGATAAGATAGTGGCCTCAATCGCCGGTCTTACGGATCTCGTCACGCATATCGGAGAGCCGATCTGAGCAGGAAGATTGCATATCGTGTTAGTGTGAAAGTCGTAAAGATTGGTCCACGGCGGCAAGAATCGGCGGAAATACCGTGAATGCAGAGAGGGATACAGAAATGCAGGAGCTCGATGCCCATGATGATGAGTTTGAAATACAGCTGATTGATGGCTTCGAAGACTGCTTGCTTGGATGTATTTATGAGGAGGACGGAACCCCTGTCCCTTGTTATAGCAGTGCGAGCGTCATATCAAAACTCAAGGCGCGAGGCATGACAGAGGATGAGGCGGTGGGTGAGCTGAACGCACTCACTGCTGGTGTGACCATGCTGTGGGTGCATCCGTTGGAGATCGCCTAACCGAGATAGTTACCCATCGAGGGTAGCGGCCGTTTCAGTGCCCGCGCGTTGGATTCAGCCTCATCGCTAGAGTTCTTATTGTTGCACGGCCTCAACCACACAATATTGGGCAAAGTCGGCGACCTCCTGCGTCATCCATTCACCCTTGGGTTTTTCTTTCAAATCGTCACACCAAGCCTCGCTGCCGATGGTCGTGCTTTCAATGAGGCAATGTGTGGCGTAGGTTTTGGTGTCAGAACCGGTCCACTCGCTTTTGCTCTTCTCGCCCATGGTTTGACACCACCCCTCGCTACCGGGTTTGTCTGCGCATGCGGTAATGATCGCTGATGCGGTAAGTACGCCAATAATCTTGAGAAGCGCGGGGGTTGTTGAGCGCCGCATGATCGGGGAGCTCCGTAAAAGTGAAATGCCAAACAAAGGCTATCAGGATTTTTGCTGGGTCGTGGTGCAAATCGTGACAGCGCACATTGATTTTTAGAGTCTTGCTGTTGACCCGGAGAGCCTCTGCTTTAAGGTGGCGGAGTGGGGGTCGAGTCGATTATTACTGCCCCGCATTAACTGTTTTTTTAAAAGGGGATGAAAATGATCAAGAGATGGGTCGTTGCTGTTATCGCAGTGCTTTGGTTGCCGCTCACGTTAGCGCAGGATTTGGATTACGGAGAGGGCGGGTTCGTAGCGAACTTTGACATCGATTCCGCACATACAACTGACGGCACCAATTACAAAATCTCAGCGTCGGGCGAAGCGGGTGACTACGGTCGCGTTTGGCTTTCCTATGAATTTACCGACAAGTTGGGTATGGGTGACGCGGGAGAATTCACCGGCTTTGCCTGGACGCAAAATGGGGAGGAATTTGCCACCGCAACCTTGCAGGGCGTATATCGCCGAAAAGGCACTATTTTTCAGATGTACTCCCTCGATATGGTATCCAACGGCATCATTAATATTGTTTCAGGAGAGGCAGACTTTGTAGGCAAGACGATGACGTTCAAGGTATCGCCTCTCAAGTAGTCTCTCAAATAGCAGTACGGGGCGGATTTTGATGACGCCCCGACCATCAGAAATAAAAAAAGGGGGCGTAAGCCCCCTTGGAATACATTGCACAGAAGTCTGAAGGTCAGCTGTTATCCCATTGGGCAAACAGAAAAACGTAGACGGTCAGAGCAAAGTTGATCACCACCTGCACTAACGATAACGCCATCATCCAGCCAGGTGGGTTGATGGTTTCTCCAATGGGCAGATTGGCCCCGTTAAGAAAGTCGGTAGCCATTTCAGAGCCATTCCCAGCCATTTCACTGAGCGTCGATAGCATCATAAAGAATGCATTTTGCGAGCCCATGGTAAAGAAGGTCAGCATCACGACGCCGATAAGCGCAGACACCATTGCTGCTCCCCTGATCGTGGTTGAGAAATTTCTGAAAAGGTAGGCCACCACCACTACGGACAATGGCATCAGTACGCCACACAAAAACAGCGTGGAAAATACCGATCGATTAACCCCAATGAAGCCGAAAACGTCGAGTTCGGACATCTTTTTTCCCCCAGGTTTTTGTTATTGTCGCGCCAAAGCGCACCATACAAATTACCCTGATGACAACGGTGATGCAAGCCTTGGGATTGTTGGTGAGGCGCGTCGGGGATGACGCTGGCGCTTGCCTTTGTGACAAGATGGCGGGTGTCAACTGCTCGGCGAGGATGCGCACATGAAAACGTTTCGTTCGATAATACTGTTGCTACTGTGTCTTATGGTGTGTCAGCCAAAAGCGCAGGAAGTCGTGACTGACGCCGCGGCGATGGTCACCCTGCAGGGCTTCTTTGACGCGTTGTCGGTAGAGCATCATCCCAATCCACGCATGAACGACTGGATAACCCATGACTTTCTGATTTTTGAAATGGGCACGTCTTTCAGTTGGGCGCGCTTTCAAGATTTTTTGAATCAAGCTGGGTACGGCACGTGGACCTCCACGAAGTGGCGTTTCTCAGAGGTGCGTGTGAGTTCGGCAGAGTACTCGGCACATATCAGCTATGTGAACACCGGGGAGTTTGTCTATCCAGACCCAGACGCACCGGGGCAATCGCTAATTGAGCGCAATGTCTGGCTGGAGAGCGCTTACCTGGTGAGTGAAGAGGGTAGACTCAAGCTCAAGTTTCTCCAGTCTGACAATATCAGTCGAGAGGTCGACGCATTACCCCAAGACTAGCTCTGGAGGGAGGGCGGAGCGCCCCGTGTGACTGCTTCAGGTGCCGCCCGGGTCGAGCATAATCTTGCAGTGTGCGTTGGGTGTTCGCAGGCTTTCGAAAGCCTCCGAAAACGTGTCAAACCCGACGGTGCCCGTGCACATGTGAGTGACGTCAAGTTTATCCCGCGCCATAAGGCCCGCGATCATGTCGAAGTCAGCTTTGTCGTATGCCACGACGAATCTGACAACAAGCTCCTTCATCATAGCGGCGGCGGGCACCAGCGAATCGGGCCGGGCGCAAAAACCGACAACGATGATTTCACCGTTCTGACTGGAATATTCGACCGCTTCCGCGATCATGCCCGGAACACCCACGCATTCAAATACCACATCGGGCGGGCCACCCGCAGCGCGCACGATTTCCGGCATGACCTCAGCGGGGATGCCAGCGCTCAAGCTAACATCGGCGCCAAATTGAGTGGCACTTTCTCGGCGTAGGGTCTCTGGCTCGGTAACGGTGATATGAAAAGCCCCCATAAAACGGCACCAGAACGACACCGCTAATCCCACCGGGCCGGCGCCCAGAATCAGTACGCGCTTGCCGCGAATATCTTTGCTCATGTTGACGGCGTGCAGGCCAACTGCGAGCGGTTCAATCAGCGCCCCTTCGACCCAGTCGATGCTGTCGGGCAATAAAACTGAGTTGTGCGTATCAAGGGTCATGTATTCGGCAAAGCCGCCGGCGCGCTGTAAGCCAACAATGGTGTTGTTGGCGCATTGCAACGGCTTGCCGGTCTTACACGGCAGACACTCGCCGCAGCTGTGTGATGGGAGACCCGTGACCTTTCTCCCTGGCTTCCAATCACTCGGGCAGTTCGCACCGACCTCGACGATCTCCCCCGCAAATTCGTGGCCCATTACAGTGCCGGGTACCAGGAGTCCGTCATGCTCTTCGGTGGCGTGTAAATCGGTGCCGCAAATACCGCACCGGCGCACGGCGATAACGACTTGCCCAGATTTCGGGGTTGGGTCATCGACTTCTTCGATAGTCAGGGGTTTGCCAGGTTTATGAAAGACCGCAGCACGCATGATGTTATCTCCGCATTTTCCCGCGTGGTCGTAGCACCAGCGGCGGGTGAGGATAAGTGTAACTCCACGCTCGCCTTGGGATCATATGCGAGCGCTCTCAGCTGCATTTGCGTCCAGATCAGCCCTGAGCCTAGTGACGCCTTGCCAGAGGAAGAATACACCCACCAGACTGATAGTCAGCGTCGTCAGCATGGCGTAGCGCAAGTTTTCCTCGCCAAAAGGCGCGACAAAACTGTCACTCAAAAGTCCCACCGTCAGCGGGCCCAGCCCGAGTCCAATCATATTCAGCACGAAAAAAAGAATCGCGGAGGCCATTGCGCGCATCCCGGGTGACACAAGGTTGTGGCAGGTAGCAATGCAGGGGCCAAGATACAACGTACTCAGGATTTGCGCGGGAACCATGGCAGCGATGATCAGGATTTTATTGTTACCCAATAGCGTGTAATACGCCGGTAATAGCGAACCCAGTCCGCCGATTATTGGGATCCATAAATACCAGCGGGCGTCGCGAGCGCCTAATTTGTCGGCCAGAAAACCACCTAAAAATGTACCGATCGCTCCCGAGATGCCCGCTATGAGCCCCAGCGCCAGTCCGACTTCAGTCAGCGACATCCCGTGATTACGTATCAAGAAAGACGGCATGAAATTGCCGTTACCATATGAGATGAAGGCCGAGAACGCGCAGCCTATCGATATCCACCAGAAGGTGGGCCTTTGGCGCAGGCAATCCCAGGTCTGTTTGAAGGAAGATTTTGGTGGTGTGCCGCGCTCATCCCATTGCCCGCGTCGAGGTTCTTTGACGATCCAGAAAACCAGAAGCGCGTACGCGATACCGGGAATTCCCACTAGGAAGAAGGCCGCGCGCCAGCCAAAGCTTTCGGCAATCCAGCCTCCGGCGGCGTAGCCGAACAGGATGCCAACGTAGATTCCCATGCTGTAAAACGACAGCGCTGTACCGCGATGTTGCGGAGGAAAATAATCACTAATCATGGAGTGGGATGGCGGTGAGCCACCGGCCTCGCCGATGCCCACGCCCAGGCGCGCGGCCAGTAGTTGCGCGAAGTTCTGTACCAGACCAGAGAACGCGGTCATCAAGCTCCAAAAAGCAAGAGATGCCGCAACGATGTTGCGTCGATTGCTGCGATCAGCGAGCCATGCAATCGGAATGCCGGCAGTGACATAGACCAGCGCAAAACTAAAGCCGGTTAATAATCCCAGCTGGGCGTCGCTCAGCCCCAGCTCCAATTTGATGGGTTCCTGCAGAATGACGAGTATCTGCCGGTCGATGAAGTTGAACGTATAGACCAGCGTCAGAATCACGAGCACGGTCCAGCGGTAGCGGGTGGTTTCTGCCACTGGTGGTTCCGGGGTCATCGCACGTTCACATCTTCAGAGGTGGCGGGTGCATGATGCCAGCTTATGCCGTTTATCGCACCGGAATGTTAGAATTGGCGATATGCCAGAGAATACGGATCGCTTGACACACCTCGATGACGCGGGTCGGGCGCAAATTGTTGATGTCACTGAAAAAGCCGTCTCCGCGAGGGAGGCAGTAGCGGAGTCGTGCGTGCGCATGCAGGCGTCGACTCTTGCGGCGATTACCGACAACACCCTGCCAAAAGGTGATGTGATGGCTGTTGCGCGCATTGCCGGCATTCAGGCATCTAAAAAATGCGCAGACTTGATCCCGCTCTGTCATCCCTTACCCCTGTCTTCGGTGCGGGTTGACTTGACGCCCGACCCTGAGCTGCCAGGGATGCGAATCGCGGCAACCTGCAAGGTCACCGGTCAGACCGGTGTTGAAATGGAGGCGTTAACAGCGGCGTCAGTGGCTGCGCTGACCCTATACGACATGTGTAAGGCAATCGATCGTGGCATGAGCATCGAGCGCACCCGTTTGATTTCCAAAGTGGGTGGCGCCAGCGGAGAGTGGCATCGTGAGCATCACGATTAAGTTGTTTGCGTCTCTTCGAGAGGCGTTGGGTGAGGCCGAGCTGCAATTGGAACTAGGTGCCTTGCCGCCAGCCGAAGTGGTCGATGGCGCCATCCGGGTAGACTCGATCAAAGCGGTGCTTTCGGCGCGAGGCGCTGATTGGAGCGATGCGATCAATCAGCCAAATCTGGTGCATGCCCTGAATCACAAGGTCGTTTACCTTGATGCTCTCGTGAAAGACGGCGATGAATTGGCGCTTTTCCCGCCGATGACGGGCGGCTGACATGTCCGTATCACTTCAGGCAGAGCCGATTGATATCGCTGCCGAATACGCGGCCCTGGTGGGCAAAGCGTCGGGTGCCGCAGTAACAACATTCACTGGGTATGTGCGCGACCATACCGGGGAAGACGCTGTGGGCGCATTGGAACTTGAGCATTATCCGGAAATGGCGCTCACGGTACTCCAAGACCTGGGGCGGCAAGCGGTTGAGCGCTTTGGACTGATCAATTGGCGCATTGTGCATCGGTTTGGACTATTGCCTGTGAGCGAGACGATTGTGTGGGTAGGCGCAGTGGCAGATCACCGTGGGGAGGCAATCAGCGCCTGTGAATTCATGATGGACACACTCAAAACTGATGCGCCGTTTTGGAAGCGAGAGCAAGGACCCGAGGGTGCTCGTTGGGTGGCGAGCCGCGCGCAGGATGGCGAGCGCCGGGCGCGCTGGGAGCGAAGTGAGGGAATATGAAATTCTGTAGCCAGTGTGGCGCCACAGTGAGCTTGCAGGTGCCTATTGATGATGATCGCGAGCGCCATGTGTGTAGTGCCTGCGAGACCATCCATTACGTTAATCCAAAGGTCATCGTGGGCTGCTTACCAACGGTGGGGGACCGGATACTGCTCTGCAAGCGGGCGATCGAACCGCGCTACGGCAAGTGGACGTTGCCCGCCGGCTTTATGGAAAACGGGGAAACTTCAGCTGAAGGCGCATCACGAGAGACATGGGAGGAGGCCGCCGCAAAGGCTATTGATCTGGCGCTCTACCGGATTTTCGATGTGCCCTATATTAGTCAGGTCTATCTCTTTTACCGGTGCCATCTTGAGAATGACTCTTTTGGCATTGGCCCGGAGTCGCTCGAGAGTGCGCTCTTCACCGAACAGGAGATTCCCTGGGATGAACTGGCATTCCCGGTGGTGCGTGAGATGCTTCAGGAGTATCTGGTAGATCGTAAAACCGGTGACTTCCCCGTTCGCAATACGGTGATTTCTTACGGACGCAAGCCCCCAACTGAGCTCTGACGTCACTGCTTTGGCCTCCTGGATTTGATCCTCGGCGGGGCGCCACTCGTAAGTACCATCGTATTTAATTAACGACACAGGGGTTGTTATGGCATTTCCGAAGGTGGGCAACCTTGCGCCCAAATTTTCCCTGCAAGACCACGAGGGCAATAAAGTTTCGCTGACGGATTTCAAGGGTAAATCCGCCGTGGTGGTTTACTTCTACCCCAAAGCGATGACGCCCGGTTGCACGATTCAGGCCCAGGGATTACGCGATTCAGCCAAGGCGCTGAAAGGGCTGAATGCCGTGGTGCTGGGTATTAGTCCCGACCCTGTCAACAAGCTGGCCAAGTTTGTCGAGCGGGATGAGTTGAACTTTCAACTGCTCAGTGACGAGGACCACGCCGTGGCCGACAGCTATGGCGCTTGGGGCCCCAAGAAATTCATGGGCCGGGAATTCGATGGCATTTTGCGCACGACTTTTATTGTCGGTAAGGACGGCAAGCTGAAGGCCGTGATGGACAAATTTAAAACCAAGGACCACCACACTGAACTTCTGGCAGCACTCGAATCCCTCGATCTTGGCTGATTGCGAGCTTTACCTTTTTTCAGTTGAGGGCGTAAGCTCCAATGCTGTGCGGGTGTAGTTCAATGGTAGAACGAGAGCTTCCCAAGCTTTAAACGTGGGTTCGATTCCCATCACCCGCTCCATTTCAGCATCCGTCATTTTGAGGCGTCCGCCTCCTATCGTATGGATTTAATCGGCCCCAAGGACAGCCGCCAGTCCTGAATGCGGCGGAATCAAGTATTTAGATCTATCCGATATCTTGCTTAATGCCTATTAAATCTTGGCGCGTTTCTCTGGGTGGGCGTAGCGTCTGCTTCGGGTGCTTTATATGCCCGTCAACTTAGTGCTTGGAGAAAGCCATGAAAATACTCGTTTCAGTTATTGCGCTGCTGCTATCGATGGTTGTCTACGGGGAGTATCGTTACGACTCCGTTGTGACGGCGGGCGCTGCAGATCTCAGTGAAGTGGTGCAACATTCTCACGGGGACGAGCCTCACGATGATGAACCTGAGGACGACGAACCGGAGGATGATGAACCGGAAGGGGATGAGCCCGACGACGATGACCCCGATGCTTGATTGAGCTAAGCATGAGCAATCAGTAATCGCTAGAAGTTGCTGAGTGTTGAATCGGCGCCTTCCGAGCACTCTTGCCGGCGGCGCCGTTTTTTTGCCCGAAAACATTCCACTACAGACACACTGACCAGCTACGATTTCACAGATTGAGCGGGGAGCTGTGATCAGCTCGAAAGCTTTCCTCTGCCTTACGGGAGCGGCTACTGCTCCCTGCATTTTTTATTTTTTTAAATCGAAGGGGTCGCCTGCCAAGTGCAACATGTAGTGGTTGGCCAGTGCTGCCTTGCGATGGCGTGATACTGCTGCAAACTCAGGGTCTGCGAGCATATTGGAGAAGTCAGCGCGCCTGGGGAAAAACATCAGTGCGGCGATATCCCATTCAATCTGCTCGTCGCCAATCATTACCTGGGCTACGGCGGTGCTAAATACCACCCGCCCGCCGCATCGTGCGATGAAGGTACCCGCGACTTCACCATATCGTTCAAAGGCTGTGGCGCCTGATACCTCGGCTTCGAGCGTGCCGAATTCCGGATCCTCGGGGGCGTAGCGCGCAGTTCCGCGAAACTGGAATAAGTTGAGGACGCCGAGAGGTGCGTCGGCGGGTAAAGACATTAGAGTTTGAATTTGGTGTTCTGTTGGTTCAGCCATTAATACCTCTCAAGCTAGCCTGTAAAAAGTGAGCCCTTGCCGGCTACGCACCTATGGGATCGGGTGATGCTGGTCAGTGAGCGCACGTCGCTGTGTCGTTTTTCACCCCGTTGTTCCAGGCCCTGTGCCCGATTTCACCTCTCGGAACGCAATGCCCTTATCAGGCTCGTGCTCTTTGGGCAGGCCCAAGACTTTCTCGGCAATAATGTTGCGTTGGATTTGGTCGGTGCCACCCCCAATCGAGTTCATGTAGGCCTTGGCAGCGTCAAAGTTAGTGTTGGCTGCGTCACTGTTGTCAGGGCCGTCCAGCAGTGCCTTGGGGCCTAGAATGTCAGTTGCGATGGCTGCCTCGCCATGTTGAATACGTGACATCGCTAATTTACTTAGCGACATGAGTGACATTGAGCCCGGCGTCATCATTTGGGTCATGGCGCGCTCATTGTTCAGACTGTTCACCTCCCGGTAAGCGAGAGCTTGCGCCAGGCGTTGTCTGACGACGGGGTCATTGAGTCGATCGTTTTTTTCGGCCAGTTCGAGCAGAGGCGGGCGGCCTCGAGCTTCGCTATTGCGTCGGCGTCCCGTGATGCCCTGTCCCATAATCAGGCGCTCATAGGCGATAGCCGTTTGAAAAGATCCCCAGCCCTCGTTGAGGTTGCCAATCATAAAGCGTTCGGGAACGAGGGCATTCTCGATGAAAATCTCGTTGAACTCGGATTCGCCAGTGATCTGATTGATAGGACGAATCTCTACCCCGGCCTGTCTCATCGGAAACAGAAAAAAGGTAATGCCGCGATGTTTGGGAGCATCCCAATCGGTGCGTGCCAGCAGCATGCCGTAGTCCGCCTCGCGCGCGTTGGATGTCCAGACCTTTTGCCCATTGATGACGTACTTATCACCCTCTCGCTCAGCTCTCGTGCGAATGCCCGCCAGGTCAGAGCCTGCATTGGGTTCGGAGTATAGGAGGCAGCAAATGGGTCCGGTTAGTAACTCGGGAAGCATCTCGCGTTTCAGCGCATCGCTGCCGGCCCTGAAAACAGTGATGGCCCCAAGATGATATCGATCCAGGCTCGTGCCTGAGGCATTGCGCTCTGCGAAGGCTTTCTCAATGACTTTGCATTGTGCAGCGGTCATGCCGAGACCGAACCATTCTGGAGGCCAGGAGGGGACCGCCAGCCCAGCTTCGAGCACTTGCTGACGCCAGTGTCTCCTGTCGTAGGTGGGCTCAGTCAGCGGACGCCGATTTTCACTGTCCCAATGGGTGTCCAGCCAGCTGAGCACAGCAACGCGCAGCGCCTCGGGTGAGGCATCTGAATCGAATTGGCTCATGCGGCAGCCTCCCAGGTGTTCAAGTAGGCTTCGCGATGGGTGTTGGAGTCACCGAGCATAGAGAGAGTGGCACGGGCGCGACGCCAGTAGAGGTGCGCAACGTGTTCCCGCGTATAGGCGATACCGCCATGTAACTGTATTGCCTGAGCCGACACATCGCGGAAGGCGTCGTTGCAGATAAATCCGGCCAGAGCCACTGACCGGGCTGCCAGGCTGTCGGCTGAAGCCAGCGCGTTGGCTGCCGCATGCGCCGCACTGGTGGCTGATTCAACTTCGAGAAAGAGATCCGCTGCGATGTGCTTGAGCGCTTGGAACGAACCAATGGGGCGGCCAAATTGGTATCGCGTCTTTAGGTAGTCAATCGTAATCTCAAATATTGCGCGGGCTGCGCCAGCTTGCAACGCCGATAGTGCCGCCACACCCCGCAACCTCGCCCGCTCAAGATCGTCTTTTCTTAACCCGGTGAGCGCGGTACAGGGGGTGTTGTTGAGTTTGATTGTTGCCGGTCGGAGCGCAGGATCATTGGCGGTTTGTTTGTCAACGTCATATCCCGAATCACTCGAAACCAGAACACACCGCGTTTGAGCATCTGAGCCAAAAGTGAGCAATAAAAAGTCGGTGTGGGCGCCATGCATGACCAGTGATACCTCGCCCGACACCGACCCATCACTATTCAACTTAAGGGTGCTGTTGGGGTCCCGATACGGAGCAAGAGCGGTATTACCGCCGATTGCGATGGTGGCGGTTCCGCGCACGATGGCCGAGAGAATATCCTGCGTTTCTTCAGTTATATCGCCCGATTCGAGCAGCGAGGGCACCATCACGCAGGTTTCTATAAAAGGAACGGGTAGCAGTGAACGGCCCAGCTCTTCAGCGACCATGGCGGCATCAATCGTACTGCCACCGATGCCCCCATAGGCTTCACTGACGGTGATGCCAAGCAGACCCATGTCGGCCAGCTGCCGCCACAGCGCCTCATCGTAACCGTGATCACGCTGCATGCCTTCACGCAGTCTCTCCTCTCCGGCCTCAGCGCGCAGAAAGCGAACCAGTGCCTCTCGAATCTCCTCGCGCTCAGATTCTTGAATTGTGCTCACGCGCAGCATCTCCTGATTACGTGCTTAGATATATTGTGCTTCTGCCATTCTGCAGCAGTAAGGTGCCCACTATTTTCGGTCGAGCTCGACAACGAAGTCTTCTAATGCCTTCCGCAAATCTGCGATTTCTTCCTCGAGTCGGGTTACCCGGGAGCGCTCCTCGCTGTGCAGCACCATGGCATTGGCCTGCTGCTCGAGAATTTTACCGTAGGTGGCCTGGCGATCAGGGTCCTCATCGGCAACGGGTTGCTGGGTCAGGCTGACATACCAGCAAATCAGTATTCCCATCAAAAGCATGGTTCCATAAATTATTTCTGGTGCCATTAGAAATTGCATGTCTTACCTCTGGGATCGTCGGTCAGCGACGGTTTAGAGAAACTCGCCACTCACGTAGTACCAATCATCATCGACTTTGGCAAAGCGACTCTTCTCATGGAGTCTATGACCCTTGCCGTTCACTTTAAAGCGCGCGACAAATTCAACATGTCCCTCCTGATCGCTGGTATTGCCGGCTTGGTTCTCTCGAATGCTCAACCCCAGCCAACGCTGTCGTTCATCAAATTGCACGCTTTTGGGCCGCGTTGTGGGGTGCCAGGTGGCGAGGAGATAGCGCTCGTTACGATAAACAAAACCACAGTAGCGTGAGCGCATTAACTGTTCGGCAGTTTGTGCCCTGCGTTCGCCACTGAGGTATGGCCCACAGCACGTTTGGTGGGGTTGCGGGGAGCCGCAGGGGCAACCTGCAGGTAGTACATCTTGGTTTGTCATGCTGTCGCTGCCTGTCTACGCCCTCATACTACATGCTCTTATTAACTGGTTTGAGTCGCGCCCGGTGCTATATTCGCCTGAAATCGACGTGTTGAAACCGGAGGCATCTTGAGATGTTAATTGATGTGCTGTGGTGCCCCGCATGAGAGCCGCGGTCTGTCGAACATTTGGTGAGCCGTTGTCTATAGAGGAGCTTGCTATTGCGGCGCCCGAGGCCGGTGAAGTGCGAGTGCGCCTATCGGCTTGTGCAATCTGTCACAGCGACATCATGTTCGCCGACGGTGCCTGGGGTGGCGATCTGCCTGCGGTATTTGGGCATGAGGCTTCAGGAATTATCGATGCTGTCGGTGAGGGTGTGAATGAAGTTGTTGCGGGCGATCATGTGGTGGTTACTCTGATTCGCTCTTGCGGACAGTGCGGGTACTGCGCGCGTTCCATCGAAACCCAGTGCGAAGGGGCTTTCCGGTTAGCCGGGCAGTCACCGCTCTCGGATGGCTCAGGTGGCTCGATTATTCAGGGGCTTAACACCGGGGCATTTGCCGAATGGGTGGTTGTAGATCAGAGCCAGGTTTGCGCGATACCGAAAACCGTACCGCTCGACGTGGCGTCGATATTGGGATGTGGTGTGCTGACGGGATTTGGTGCGGTAGCCAACACCGCCAAGGTGAGTCCCGGTAGCACGGTGGCCGTAATTGGTTGTGGTGGCGTTGGCGTGAATAGTATTCAGGCCGCGATGATCAGTGGTGCCCACCACATCATCGCTATCGATATTCATGATGAGAAATTGGGGCTGGCGACAAAGTTCGGCGCCACCCATGTGGTCAACAGCCAACAGCAAGACGTTTTGGGGCGAGTCATGGCGATAACGCAGCAACGAGGAGTGGACTATGTATTCGTTACTGTCGGCGCCAAGAGCGCGGCGGAGCAGGCCCTGCCGCTCCTCGCTAGAGCAGGCAAGGCGGTCATCGTAGGTATGCCCGCCTCAGGGGTATTCGCCGAATATGACCCCGGCGATCTGGCATCAAAGGGACAGGCATTACTTGGGTCAAAAATGGGCTCAAGCTCAGTAAAACGAGATATTCCGCATTTAGTTGACCTTTATCAGAGCGGCAGGCTGAAGCTTGATGAATTGATCAGTGGTCGCTATACGCTCGAAGACATAAACGAAGCGATTGCCTCGGTAAAGCGGGGCGAGGCCCTGCGTAACCTGGTGATTTTCTGATGCTAATCAAGGATTTTGAAACTTTTGTCGTAGCCAATCCGCCGCCGCGATTTGGCGGACGCTATTTTGTTTTTATCAAGCTGGTTACCGATACCGGGATTGTGGGTTATGGCGAGGTGTATTGCGCGACCTTCAGCGCGGGCACTGTAGAAACCATGTTGAAAGATACGGCGGAACGATACGTCATCGGGCACGATCCGTTTCATATAGAGACGCTCTGGCGGCGGGTCTATGGGTCGGGCTACAACCTGCGTCCTGATGTCTCTTTGGTAAGTGTGTTGTCAGGTCTTGAAATGGCCTGCTGGGATATCGTGGGCAAAGCCTGTGACAAGCCCGCCTACGAGTTATTGGGCGGAAAAATCCATGACCGATTGCGCACCTATACCTATATCTATCCCGAGTCCGGTGACGTCTACCCTGTGGGTGACGACCCTGATCACGTTTACGTCAATCCGTACCGGGCGGCGGAGCGCGCGCTGGATTATGTGGCGATGGGCTTTAGCGCCGTTAAATTTGACCCCGCAGGTCCCTATACCGTGTTCGACGGCGGCATGCCCACGGGGCAAGAGTTGGAGCGCTCGGTTGAGTTTATGCGCCTTATTCGGGAGGCTGTGGGAGGGCGAGTCGATCTTCTGTTTGGCACCCACGGGCAATTTTCGACCGCGGGCGCGATCCGGTTGGCGCGGCAGATTGAGCCGTATGATCCGCTCTGGTTCGAGGAACCTGTGCCGCCTGACAATACCGCGCAAATGGCACGTGTGGCGCGAGCGACCTCCATTCCCGTGGCCACAGGCGAGCGCCTGTGTACCAAATTTGAGTTTGCGAGGGTATTGGATGAACGCGCCGCGGCCATTCTGCAGCTGAATCTTGGTCGCGTGGGCGGGTTGCTGGAGGCGAAAAAGATCGCATCTATGGCCGAGGTGCATTACGCGCAAATTGCGCCTCATCTTTACTGCGGACCGATTGTTGGCGCAGCCAATATTCAGCTTGCCACCTGCACCCCGAACTTCCTGATTCTGGAAGGCATCGAAACCTGGGGAGGTTTTCATGCGGATCTGTTGGAGACCCGAATACGGTGGGAAGACGGTTACGTCGTTCCACCGGTGGAGCCCGGTTTGGGAGTGGCTTTGAACGAGATAGTGGCGCGAGAAAATCCCTACACAGAGGATGCGCTTCACCTTGAGATGGGTGCCTCTCCAGTGCGTTGAACCGATCGGCGCGTGTTATAGGCTGATCCGTTTGTAATCACGATAGTGGGGCGTCCAGAAGATCTGGTCGATGCGGGCATGAAGTTGTGCATCGGATATTTCCAGCGCATGCCCTTGCGCCTGCGCGACCTTCGCTACCGCAAAGGCGATCGATTTGCTCACCTCTGCAATTTGCTGCAAGGGCGGCAGCAGGTCGCTACTCCCCCCCGACGCCATGGGAGAAGCCGCCGCTAACACTTCACTACCTGCCAGAAGCATTTCGTCCGTTACGCGATTTGCGCCAACCGCCAACACGCCGAGTCCGATGCCGGGGAAAATATAGCTGTTATTGCACTGAGCGATGCGATGTCGCTGGCCGTTGTGATTTACCGGCTGAAAGGGACTGCCTGTGGCAATGATGGCTTTGCCGTCGGTCCAGCGAATAATATCTTCGGGCGTTGCCTCCGCACGACTGACGGGATTACTCAATGGAAAAATGATGGGCGCCTCGCTGTGCTGTGTCATGCCCCTGATGATCGCTTCGGTGAACAGATCCGGTTGCCCCGATACGCCAATCAGTATTGTGGGGCGTGCGTGGGTCACGACTTCCTCGAGACTGGGCCATTGGCCGCGGCATGACCAGGTATCGATATCAGGCCTGTGCTGCGCCAAAGCCCGTTGAAATTCCTGCAAGCCGCTCATGTCTTCTGTGATAAGGCCGTGACGATCCACCATAAATACCTGACGGCGAGCCGTCTCGTCAGTGAGGCCCTCCTCGCGCATTTTCTGAATCAGCATTTCTGCGATGCCGCAGCCCGCTGAACCCGCGCCGACAAACGCGATACGGTGTTCGCTGATAGACTTCTTGGAGACGCGGCAAGCGGCTAATAGCGTTCCCAACGTGACGGCGGCGGTGCCTTGAATGTCGTCGTTAAAGCAACAAAAGCGCTCTCTGTAACGGTTAAGAATGGGCATGGCGTTAGCCTGGGCAAAGTCTTCAAACTGCACCATAACGCCGGGCCAGCGGCGCTGGGCGGCGTGCATGAACAGATCGACAAATGCGTCGTATTCATCTTCACTGACTCGGGGATGTCGCGCGCCCATGTACATCGGATCGTTCAGCAATGCTTCGTTGTTGGTGCCCACATCCAGCATCACCGGTAGCGTATACGCCGGGCTGATCCCGCCACAGGCGGTATAGAGCGATAGCTTTCCGATCGGTATGCCCATGCCGCCGATACCCTGATCGCCCAGCCCGAGTATGCGTTCTCCGTCAGTGACAACAATCACTTTCACTTTATCTTTAGTGGCGTTGCGCAGGATGTCGTCAATTTGTTCGCGCTCTTCCCACGCCAGAAATAGTCCGCGCGAGCTGCGATAGATGTCCGAGAATTGTTCGCAGGCGTCTCCTACGGTGGGGGTGTAGATAATGGGCATCATTTCTTCGAGGTACTGGCTGACGAGTGCGTAGAAAAGCGTCTCGTTGTTATCCTGAATGCCGCGCAAATAGATGTGTTTATTGATCGCCTCGTGATATGTCGAGTACTGGCGGTACGCCCGGTCCAGCTGCTCGTAAATTGTCTCGTATCGCGGTGGTAGCAGGCCCGTAAGATTAAAATCAATCCGCTCTTCTCTGGAGAAAGCACTCCCTTTATTGAGTAGGGGTGTCTCCAGTAGCGCGGGGCCAGAATGACGAATGTAGAGGGGTTGGGTGCTTGTCATGACTATTAATTTTGATTTTCCGCGCATTGTACGGCATCTGCTCCAAAACCACGTGCCCTCTTAGTTTGCGCGCTGTAAGGCGCACGATGTGCGCGAATAAAGCCAAAACACGTTAAAAAAAAGAAAAACGTGCTTCGATGGTTTTCGCGTGTCACTTATTGCTATCCCTAGGCGCTACCATCGCCTCCGCTTGACACCTACCCTAGAGAAAAGATTGTGCGCCGATACCGGTGATAGGGCTGTTGTAGATGACAGGTGCGTTCCCCCAACTTTCGTGTTGCAAGAGGAATGCGAGGCTGACTAAGGCTAGGGCTGCAGCGGCCCGCATGCTTGCTGGAGCTCAATAAGTGGAAAGGCTCGATCACAATGTGTTGCTTAAGGAGGTGGCGGGTCTAGGTCAGGCCGAGAGACGGGTGGTTACAGATGCGACAGCGCTTAGCAAGACCGACGAAGTGTTTTTTATCACGCAGGGTAAGGCGTTAATCCGCGAGGACGCGGTGCTCTCACACGGACTTGACTCAACGCAAACCTTTGCGGTTGGCGACTCAATTTATCTGGCCGCGGCATTGAGTAAACGCCCCAGAGAGTGGGATTTCACCATTCACGAGCCTCTCGAGGTGATTGCTGTAGACGGGGCGACGCTTCGCTCGGCAGTAATGGAGTCAGGGTTTTTGGTGGCGGAGGTGATCAGAAATTCGGTGACTCGAGTTTTTGATATCGCGCAGCGCGAGAACGCCACTTTTGAGGACCGTTTTTTCAAGCATTATCGAAGAGTGGCGATGAATTCGGTCTACGGCGCGGACGATTGTATTTATCGAATCGGTGAAGAAGCTAAGGGGCTCTATTTTATTTCGGAGGGAAGTGTGTACCTCACGACGGCCCGCGGCGCAAAATTTGCTGAGCTTCGCGAGACGGATTTCTTCGGTGAGACTTCGTTGCTCTCGTCGGGGCGGCATGGCAAGAACGTTTATGCGAAAACGGATTGTTCCGTGATGTTGCTCGACGCCGCTACCGTTCGGCAAGAAGTTGATCGTGAATCTCCGTTAGTACAGCTGGTGCTGTTAAACATACTCAATGTGCTTGAATTGATGAATCAGCTCCGATTTAGTCATCTCAATGCAACCAATTTTGGCAGTTCGCGTTGATTGATCAAATTTTGGTGATCACAACGTGAGCGGTCGATTGTCAGGCAAGGTAGCGGTCGTAACGGGCGGCGCGGTCAGTCAGTATCCCCGTATGTTCAGAGGCCATTGCTAATGACTTCGACGGGAATAGAGAAGGTTAGCGTCATAAGACGCGGCAGGGATTTGACGTGAGGCTGGGCGTCGAATTTAAAGAGAAGCTTTTAAAGGGAGAAGCAGTATGAAGCGATTACAAATAATCAGTGTTGTGTTGATGTTCTTGGGCGCAGCGTTAGCGCCTCAAAGTTTCGCAGACAAAGGGGCGGCGGACGACCTTATGGCCGCCTTGAAGGCCTGCAAGGCAGACGCTGCGGCGATGAAGTCGGCCAAGGCGATGATTGACAAGCATGGTGGCACACCCACAGATGATCAGGTAGACAACTGGGTCGATGATCAGGACGACGCGCTGTTCGATTGTCTCGACAAAAAGCTCTGATATCGCTCAGTGGCACAACCCCGCTTTTCGCGGGGCTTTTTATAGTCGGGCTGTGATCGTGGCAGGAGAAGTTGAGCGCTACGGTTTGTAGACGATTCATAGAGATCTCAAGCGCGTTGCTGCAGAGGAAGGTGCTGAAGAGTCTGCGTTATGCCAAAGCGCTGGCATATCGGAGGCCCGTGTACTATGGTTTTTGGCGAGACCTATATAGCACGCCTATCCGGAGGAAAAATGAATAAACGAAGTATCGCTTTTATCAATACCCTGATCCTGGCCGCGTTCCTGTCGCCGTTTGCTCTTGCGAGCGAAACCATGACCGCGCAAGCGTTCACTCACCTGATGCAGTTGGAGGGGCAGTGGCAGGGTCAGTTGGACAAGTCTGATGGCACGTCCGTCACCCTGCGATTGAACTATTCGGCGCGGTCTAACGGCAGCGCGCTATTGGAGGAAAGTCGAGAGGACGACGTTGAAATGTTAAATATTTTCAATATGCAACAGGATACGGTGGTATCGACGCATTACTGCGGTTTGATGAACAAGCCTGTGGCACGGTTAGTCTCGGCCGAGGACGGTGTCATCAAATTCAAAACGGATGCGGCAGAAAGTGGCCTCGAAGAGGGTAAGGACGAATATGTCGATACCTGGACGCTCTCTCTGATGTCTGAAGACGAGAACCGGTTCAAATATGAGTACACCGTCATTCGTCCGGATCGCTCTATCGTGACGGCGAGCGCCGTCGTAAGCCGAATCAAGTAGGTCAATCTCATCAACAACCCCGCACAATGCGGGGTTTTTTTTACGAAGATTGTTTTTGTTGCAGGCTTGCCGCTTGCCCCAGTGACGCTTTAATGAACCACTGATGAAAGTGGTGGGTGGGGACATCCATGAGTGGCGTAAACAGTCCGCCATCAAAGGCAGGGGAAGCGCGGCCCTGTTGCATCCCCTCAACAACCGACACGTCCTCCGAGAAAACCAGATTCCAGGCCTCATGCAGGCTTTGTCTGCGCGATCGGTGTTGCTCGGTTAACGCAGCATCGCTGGCATACATAAACTGCAGGCGTTCACGTGTCAGGTTGTGCGCCTCGGGGATCAGCAAGATCGCAAAAAAGTGATCGGCCTGAATGCCCAGCAGCACGTTCGGATACAGCGACAGGTATTCTGCGGTTTTGAGGCGATCTCCATCCCAGCCTGCGAATGCTGGCAGAGGATCCTCGGCGCCGCGAGTCAGGTCATACGTCCTCGTTCCCTGGCCTGAAGCAAGAGGATCAACGATCAAGTTGTAGTGCGCATCCAGCGGTGAATACGTGTTGAGGTCGGGATGCACAAAGGGCAAATGGTAGGACTCACAATAGTTCTCCACCGCGAGCTTGAAGTTGCACTTAACCTCGAGTGTCATCGCGCCAAATTCACTGGTGTCAGCCTGCAAGTCACGGTCAAATGACTCGCCCGCGAGTGCTCTCCAGCGCTGAAGCAGCGGTGCGAGATGCTCATCTAATGGCGGGGCCTCTCCAGAAAGATTAATAAATACCATCCCCAGCGCTTCTTCGCTGCGGACTGCGGTGAGCGCGTGGTCGGCACAGTTAAAGCCTGCGATCTCATGAACGCCCATGCCGCCGACGTTCGGGGTGACTCTGAGCTGCCCCGTCAGGTCGTAGCCCCACTTGTGGTATGGGCAACGCACCATCAATCCCGCCTCGCCTGCCTCTGCGACGAGCTGCATGCCACGGTGCCGGCACACGTTGTGAAACACCCGTGCACAGCCGTTTTGGTCACGGACCATCAGCAAGGGTAGTCCCATAAAATTCACGGGGCACACGGCGCCGGCTGATGCAATATCAGCACTAAAGCCGAGACCTGCCCAGGTGTTGGCCATGACGGTATCGCGTTCGTGCTGCCACTCGGTAGCATCGACGTAGGCGGCGTTCGGCAACGCGGGGTCACGCGAAATGTTCGGGTCGGCAACGCCGTGGGGGCTGATGGCGATAGGGGTGGGCGGGTCAGAGGTTGTCATGGGGACCATCACCGATTGTTTGTCGCGAGTTTACGCCCGCAATTGCGCTCAGAAAACGATTTTTTCGGGCTCGCGCGCGCGATCGTTCAGAGCCTTGGCGAGCGCCGTTGTGTGCGGGCTAGCTCCAGGGAAAGGGGCTGTTGGATACGGGGTGTAAGTCACCCTCCGCATAGCGAGAGAATCGGAACGGATTGAGCAAAGCGGGCTTTCGATCGCAGATGGTTTTGGCAACGAGTTCGCCAACCCCAATCATCTTGTAGCCGTGGTTGGAATCGGCGATGACAAAGCAATTCTCCCGCATGGTATCGAATACCGGGAAGCTGTCAGGCGTAAAGGCGCCAATGCCGCCCGAGGGCTCTTTTTTGAACTGTGGCAGGGTGCCGGCGAAGCGTTCTTGACAGTGTGCGAGGGCGGATACCCACATCTCGGCAAACGCTTCTCCAACAATAAACTCGGGTGAGGCAGGCCCATAAGGGTCAACCGCCACGGCGTCGGCGGGTTTATCGACGATGAAGGGTGCCGCACCGCCCTGAACGCCACCAAAGTGGAAATCCGGTTTGTAGTAGATGCCCCACATCTTGTCGGTCAGGCAGCGACCGTCCACATCGGAGTAGAGTGGCGCGTCCGTGTCGACGTGAATCACTGGCGGCATGGCGCCGGAATTCGTGACTTGCAGATGGGGGTCTACGCCTAGCGTGCCTTCCTGAAGGGACCAGTAAATCCACATAGGAATATCTTGTGTGGTCTCGCCCGTCGAGGGGTTTTTAATCCCAATGCTCATGGGCAAGTCGAGCATTTGCCAAAAACTGCGCACCCAAGGGCCAGCCGCAACCACGACATAGTCACACTCAATGCGCCCCTGATCGGTCTCTACCGCCGTGATGGCGCCGGCGCCATCGAGTGGCAAGCCCTGAACATTCACGCCGCTGAGAATTTGCACGCCCAGCGCCTTGGCTTTGGCGGCCAAGCCCTGCATCGCGCGTGTGTTATTCGCGTAGCCGCCGGGCATCTCATGCAGCACTGACGTGATCCCCTGTGCTCGCCAGTCAGAGAAGATGTCTTTCATGTAGCGCGTGCTTTCGGCGGCGCCCTCGACAAAGACAGATTGGTAGCCGATGGCCTGTTGCTGGGCGAAGATCGACGCGACATTTTCTCGCATCGACTCGCTACTGATTTGCATATACCCCACCGGATGGTAGCTGTAGGTTTCCGGGTCGCTTTCCCAGATTTTGACCGAGTGCGCCATGAGCTCGCGCATCGCTGGCTGAAAATAGTTGTTGCGAATCACGCCACAGGCAATGCCCGTTGCGCCCGCGCAGATGCCTGTTTTATCGACAACCAGAATATCGCGGCCATCGCCTTTGCCTGTGGCTTTAAGTTCGAGCGCGAGATGGTAAGCGGTGCTGAGCCCGTGAATACCGGCGCCAATGACGACATAGGGGCTTTTTAAGGGTGTGCTCATAAACTGACTTCACCGACGTAATCGAAGGGTTCAATCAGGACGGGCATATTGTCTTCGCAGCTTCGCTCATAGGCCGCAAGTAATCCATTCCAGTACTCCCGGTGCAGAGGAATCCAGATGTCGGGGTCTTGCACTGGCGGACCATCCATTGATGTTTCGGCGGCGCTAATCTCACCAAAGGTCGTCTCTCGTACCTCGGTTAGGCGGACGATTAGTCTGGGCTTGCCTTGATAGTCGCAGAGTACGATCGGGGTGCCCGCTGAGGATCGAGGGAAGCCGTTTGCCTCCAAGACCCAGGGCAGGCTAAAGGTGGCGACCTTTTCGCGGGTTTTGATGAATCCGAGAATTTGCTCGGTGGTGTCAGCATCGATACCGAGTGAGCGAACCTGATAGTCCCCACCCAGATCGGGAAACTCTAGCCGGGCCTTTTGCCAGAAGCCGTCGATGTCTTGCAGGTCAGGTTGGGCGGGGCCATCTGAAATCATGATGTGGCGGGGCATGGGTTACACCTCTAGCTTGCATTGCGTCAGAATACTGTGCCGACTAACGCTACGTCGATAGGTAGGTTATGCGGTCCAAGACGAGGTCATCATAAGGGGTAACGAGTGGCCCGCCCGGCAGGATTCGAACCTGCAACCTACGGCTTAGAAGGCCGTTGCACTATCCGGTTGTGCTACGGGCGGAGGGTGCGCAGTATCCCATCGTCATCCCTTGAGGCCAAGTCA
>Ga0255759_10001164_pt1 | contig 23694 bp, 20 predicted proteins | sample 101ome_20_FD_179959 | JGI IMG/M metagenome (GOLD analysis project Ga0255759, IMG submission 179959) | Coastal salt marsh microbial communities from the Groves Creek Marsh, Skidaway Island, Georgia - 101404AT metaG (version 2) | ecosystem: Environmental > Aquatic > Marine > Intertidal zone >...
TATCTCATTAATGTTGCAACACCCAACAACAAAGTTCGACACCCGAGTAGAAAACTACTTAAAGATACCTGTACAGTAGCAGCCTCATTTGGAGCAAAAGCAGTTATTGTCCACGGTGGATCTGTCGGAGAAGGCGGTGATATTGCAAAAGGGTATGAAAACTGGAGAAAAGCAATTCAGGAAGTTGAGAGTACCGGTATGCGAATTCTTGTTGAGAACACTGCAGGTGGAAAGAACTCTGTTGCGAGATATATGGATTCTATTAATCGTCTCTGGGAAGAGATTGGAGATCTAAATGTTGGACTCTGTCTTGATACCTGTCATACCTGGGCTGGTGGAATTCCAACAGAAGAGGCAGTAAAAGGATTTAAAAAACTCGTAAAGAAAATTGATCTTGTTCACTTTAATGACTCTAAAGATGGGTTTGAAAGCTCACGAGATCGTCATGAAAACTTAGGCAAAGGTAATATTCCGAAAAAAGAATTAGAGTACGTCATCAATAACTGTAAATCAGACATCATTGTGGAAACACCTGGTGGCCTTGAGGAACAAAAAAAAGATATTGCGTGGATTCGAAGACGTCTTAAAAAATGAATTATCTGCCATCCAATCTCAGATTTGAGGATGGAGTTGCTTTTATCGGCGAGACTTCACTTCTTGATGTAGCAAACCAGTACGGAACACCTCTTTATGTCTACGACTGGGAACATCTTAAAGATAATATTGATTACTTTACCAATGCCTTTGGTTCAGAGACCTTGTTTCGCTATGCAGCAAAAGCGTTTATCTGTAAAGCCTTAGTAAAAGAGTTAGATTCTAAAGGTTGGGGTGTAGATGTTGTCTCTGGTGGTGAGATGGCAACAGTACAAGCAGTAACGGGTACGTTAGAAAACTCTCTCTTTAATGGAACTTATAAACAAGAAGAAGAGATTGAGTTTTTCATGCACCATGATGGTGGCCATATCTCTGTTGACAATCGTTATGAGATTCCAATGTTAGAAAAGGTTGCTTCTAAATTGGGAAGAAAACAACCAGTGATAATGAGAATTAATTTAGATGTTGGAGCAGAGACCCATCCTATGGTGTTAACAACAGGATATGATCAACAGTTTGGTATCTCAATTGCCTATGCTGAAGAGGCATTACAACAAATCTATGAAGCACCATCACTGTTATTTTCTGGAGTCCATGTTCATATTGGAAGCCAAATTAAAGATCCAGAGAGATATCGAAAAGCAATGAGTGAGTGTGCAGAGTTTTTGATGCAACATCCTGCAAGTATCCAGAGAGAAGTTGTCTTTGATGCAGGTGGTGGATTTTTCTCTCCGTATGCTGGGGATGAAGTTGATCACGAATTAAAAGTCTATGCTGACGCAATTCACGAAGGTATCCAAGTACACTGGAAAGAATCGTATAAAGTGATGATTGAACCGGGAAGGGCATTAGTAAATAATCCTGGAGTAATTTTATATACTGCAGGTGCTATTAAAGATGATCGAGGTGAGAAACCATATATCTTGGTAGATGGTGGTATGTCTGATAATCCAAGGCCTGCTCTCTATGGAAGTGAACACAAGCTCTTTAATATCTCTGGTGGAAAAAATGGAGAAGATGTTGTGCATGCAGTCTCTGGTAGGCACTGTGAGAGTGGAGATTTATTAGTAAAAGAGGCGATGCTACCAAGCGATACTGCCTCTGGCGATATCTTAATGTCTACATCTACTGGTGCGTATACCTTTGCTATGGCAAGTAACTATAACCGTGTTCCTAAATCTGCAGTGGTTGCAGTTACAGATAGTGGTGTTGTTGAGTTAGTCAATAGACAAAGCTTTCAAGATACGTTAACAAACGATATTTAACATCACAAATTATTACTAGTTTTATTACAAACTTTTCGCTAGTAACTTATATATGGAAAGATCCAAAAAAAAGCCATCATTAAAAGTCATTGTATTATTTAGCTATATAATATCCTTTTTGATCTTGGAATTTATTCATCTGATATTAAATGAAACACTAAGCATTAGTGTTTCTCATTTTGGAACTGCCTTAAGTATGTTTTTTTTAGTTTTTTGTTATAAAGTTGAAGATTATTTAACCAGATTAGGTATCTTATTATTTTCATTAGTACTTTGTTCAGTTTTCCTTTGGATTATTGGCCTTTTTATAGATTTTCCAATACTGTCGTGGACTTTATATTTTTCACTGGGATTATTTTTATTAGTACTTTATGTTCTAAATCTAGACGAATCTGAATTAAAAACCACTCTTGATGCTAAAGAAAACAACCAGAATCCTCTTATACATATAGCTAAAAATGAGCAAGAAAATCTTGAAAGAGAGCAATTTTTAAAAGAAAAAATTAATGAATTTTCAGATTCTGAAAAAGATGAATATTTATATTTTGATCAGAGAAGTAATAAAAAAAATAATTATGTTAAAAAATTAGAAAAACAAATAAATAACGAACAACCAATAGAAGAACTACCTGTCGAGCTTTCAAACAAGAGACTAGAAGACCTTAAATGGTTAAATGAAACAGGAGTTTGGAATGACAAAAATAAAAAAAGATATATTAAAGCTCAGATAACTCCAGAGGAAATTGAAAAAATTACAGGTAGGAGAAATACAAACCCTAATCAATTGTGGGATGGAACAAGAGGTTTTGATGACTGGGCTAGTAAATAAAAATAAAAATTATGAAAAAACTTCAAAACTTATCGCTAGTAATTTTTGTGAACAAGAAAGAACACAATTATGAGTAAAGAAATTTATATACCAGAACTTGATATGTCAGCTTTTAAGAAAGTTGGATCAACAAATCTTACAAACTGGCAAGCAGTCAATGAGTTAATAGCTAATTCAATTGATTCATGGATTCTCAACACAAAACGTGAGAAATTAGAAATCTCAATTAATTTAACTCCAGAAATAGATCTTTTAGAGTCTGAAATTGTTATTACAGATAATGCTTCTGGAATGGGTAAAGATGACATTATAAAATGTTTCAATTTGTTTTACTCAGATAAAAGTAATGAAAAGATGTCTGATAAAATTCTTGGATTCTTCGGTTTTGGTTTTAAGGGAGCAACTTCAAAACTAGGAAACGATATTACAATTATTAGTTCTCAAAATTCCAAAACATATCACCAGGTAAAAGCAAATTATAAATTACTAGAAGAAGGAAAAGAAAAAGGAATTACTTATAGAGAGTTTCAACACGATAGTGCGTCTAAAAAATTATTTAATGGTTCTTATAAGGGAACGAAGATAATCATAAAAGATTTCAATACCCCTATAGCTGAGGAAGTTCTACTATATTATTTACCAATATCATGGAAAAAATATTTAAATGTTAATGAATTTGGTTCACCTGTAAATATAACACTAAATAATACAAAGATCCTTCCTCAGTCATTTAATTTGGCAGATGAAACAGTTTACGATCTTAAATATGAATTTAGCTGGAAAGAAAATGGTGAAAATCATTTTGGCACTGCAAAGGGTTATGTTGGCTTAAGATTTGAAGATATGTCAATGTCCACACAAGGGATTAACCTCTACAGAAGAGGTCAGCTCATAAAACCATTTGAACATAGTCTATATATGGCCAAAGGTGTTGCAAAACATAATGATTTCAACTATTTGGTTGGTGAACTAGATGTAGAATTATCAGCTACGACTACAAAAACTGGATTTAATATTGATTCACCTGGCTGGGAGGCTTTTATTGCAGCCTCTAAAAAAGAACTCAAGCCAGTAGTTGATCAAATAAAAAATAAATTAAAAAATAGAGGATCTGAATTAGCTGGCAATAAAGAAAAGAAAGATAGCTTCATCGCAAGTTATAGAAAAGATCTTACACTTGATTTAACCCCTAAGCAGAAAAATGAAATAAAGAAATTAAAACAACAACTCAATGATGATGCTCCTAAAGTTGTTACGAAGGAAGATAAAGACGTAAGTTTGATAATTTATGATTGGAATTCATTCAAAATTAACAATCAAAAAGTATTTATTGATTTTAAAGCGATCCCACAAAGGTTAGATGATGAGAGGCTTTACGAAGTAATTCAAATTGCAGATAATAAGATAAATATTATTTATGATAAAAATCATGAGTTAGGTGACGTTGTTGCAAAATCAATTAAAAATATTGAAAAAAACGATTATGCAGTATTTATTCTTCGCTCAATTATCTGTGATGCAGTACACCAAACGTTCAGAAGTAAACTCTCCCCAAGAAAGATTATTGATTTAAAAAATCAAATTATGGCATATCCAATAACATGAAATCATTTGAAAAGCTTTACTTAGAGACAGTTGATCTGTTTGAAGAAGGTTTGTTTCGAGATTCTGTTTGGAAAAACAGTTTGCAAAGCAACCTTGAGACTTTAAAGACTATGTGGCCAACATCAGATTATTTAGAATTATCTGAAATTCTTAAAGATAACTTATGGCGTATAGAGCAGATATTCTTATGGTCTTATTTGGATAAAGAAACGTTAGAAATAAATTTAAACGAGCATAGCTCTCTTAACTTTTATTATCTATCTCAAATGATTACTGAAGAAGTATCAGAAGATCTTCTTAAGAGATTTCACCAGACAAATACTAGAAAAACAGATACAAATCATATTTTGACAGAAATGACACTGAGAAAAATAGAAGATGTCAGCAAAAAAACTAGTTTTAAAAAGACATCAAAAGATGAAAAAAGGATTTCAAGTTGTAATAATCTTGAAAAAGAAATCTGGCTTGAACTAATGAAAGACTGTATTGTGTGGGAATACGAACAAGATTTTATTCAATTATTAGAAAAAATTAGTAAGCCTAGAACAAAAATAACAAAAAAAGACACACCTTATTTTATTTCTCAAATTGAAGACCTCCTTTCTAGAAAATATCTTGACTCTTTTAAATATGAGAGTCTTCACAGAATTTTTTCTTAAAAAAAATAATTTCAAAAAAACTTGTCGCTAGTAACAATCGATGATGAAAAAATTTATAAATATATTTTTAGCAATGCTTCTGATCCAGTCATTATTTGGTGTAGAAGCAAAAGCTCAGGAACACTCAAATGGTAATGCTGCAGATGTCGTTATCCTAGTTGATTTTTCTGGATCTATTACAGAAGACCCTCGTTACCCTGAAGCAGAAAAAAAAGCACTTCAGAACTTAATAAATGTTTCATGGCCAGTGGGTTCAAATGTTGCAATACTTGCTTTCGGGGCAGCTGACTCAAGAAATGGCGGCAAACCATCAACTTTCCCAATGTGTGGTGATCAAGGACCAGTTTTAAAAAGTGCATCAACTATAGAAACATGGATAGACTCCTGTGTATCTACAATAGGCACAACTCCTGTAGGTCCAATGACTGACCACAACAAAGCAATTAAGAAAGCAGTTGAGATACTCAGTGGTTCAAATTCCACAAACTCTTCAAAATTTGTATTGTTAATGACGGATGGAAAACTCGATGTTGATAATTTAAATCCTGTAAATCCAGACTATCAAGGATCTGGAGAGGAAAAAGATCAACAAGCTATTGATGAGTTATTTCTTGAAGTTTTACCTGAAGCTAGAAGTAAAGGGATTCAAATTTGGCCTGTAGGCTTTGGTGATGTTAATAGAATTGAATTAAACGGATACGCTCCAGAAGGGGGACAACCTGGCCCTGATTCTTGTCAGCGAGAAATTCCACGTGCTGTTATTGCTGAACCAGAGGACCTCCCTTATGAAATTAATAAAATCATTCGCCAAGTAACTTGTCTAGGTGAATATAAGCAGGGAGATAATGTAGATCTACCTTTACCTGGTTACGCTGATTCAGCAACAGTAAATGTTAAGCACGGTGAAGGTGAAGAGTTTAAGATTGTTGGCCCAAATGGAGAAGAAATTCTAGGTGGAGGAAGCGGAACAGAATCGACAATTGAAATACCAAACCCTAGCGGTGGTAATTGGCAAGTGATTTCTGATTCTCCAGTAACAGTTGGGTACTGGTGGGAGAGCTCTTTTGAGCCAGAGATCACTTGCCCTATAGATACCAATGAAGTATCCGTATCTATAAAACCATCTAATAGTAAAAGTGATTCAACAGTAAACAGCCCTGTTTTTAATGTAGAGGTTGTAATTAATGGAGAAAAACAAGTATTAGATTTAGAACTTGGAGAAATTCAAACAATTGATCTCCAAGATGAACAAAACAGCATTACTGCTGAAGCATCAGTAGATTCGCTAGATCAGCCAGGTATTTTATCTTTTACAGCTGTAGAGGAAGACTGCACATTTAAGGTTGATATTGAGACGACCCTTCCTGAAACTGTAGAAGAAGTAGTTGTAATTGATACTGGAGTAGATTGTGAAGCCACACCTGATTTAGAAGAGTGTAAAGAACCTTTTGTAATTCCATGGTGGTTAATTGCATTATTGATTTTGACACTATTAGCAATGCTTTGGTATTTGTGGAATAAAAGATATTTAAGAACAGGTACATTTGTAATTAGTAATAATTTAGGAGAACAAGGAAGAATTAGAGTCCTCAAAAAAACAAGAGCGCTTGCTTTTAATGTAAATGAAAATGCTGAAGAAGGTTCTCAAGTAACTAAGTCTTCCCCTGAGGTTTATGGTACATATGAGGTTACTAAAGGAAAAAAAGGATCTGATTTTAAAATTTCTGGACCAGCTGGCAGTGGAAGTGCTCTTGAAAGATCTCTTACAATTGGAGACAAAATATCACTAGAAAATGGATATCAACTTGAATTCGAAGATGGTTTTAATAGAAAACCAATTGTTATTGATGCTGAGAACCCTTTTGATGGAGACTCTTTAAGTGATGATTTTAACAACTCATCAGCTGATCTAAGTGAGGAAAACGATGATTCACCATTTTCATAAACTTTTAAAAAACTTGTCGCTAGTAATAATTGTAGAAATGAAAGGAAACAACTAAATGGGAGTAACTCACAGAGTACTTTATGTAGGGATCGGTGGAACCGGTGTACATATAGGTAAAGAACTTGAAGTAGCTTTAAGAAGAGATCTATGTGGACCTGATGGTAAAGCTCTTATCAGAAAAGGTGGAGCATTTAGTAAGCTTGATCCATATCAGTTACCAGATTATGTTCAATCACTTTATTTTGACTTTGATGATGATGCAGAACAAATTCTACAAAAAGGGACAGATCTAAGCACAAAACTTATCGAAAAAAATGCAACAGTAGTTAAAAGTATTCACGCATCAGGTGCAACTAGCTATCGTGTTGCTGCTGAAATGCTTAGAGCTGATAAAGACACTTCATCAATGACAAAGAATTGGTTGCCAGAAAAAGATAATGAACCACAAGTAGCACCATTATCAGATGGAGCAGGGCAATACCCAACAGTTGGAAGAGCAGCTTTATATTTAGCATTAAATCGATCAGGAAATGAAATTGAAAGAGAGATAGACCAAGCAATTAGAAGACTGGTTTTAGCAGGTGGAATGTTGCAATCTATGAAAAATGAAGCAGACAAACCCAAAGTACTTTGTTATGTTGGTTTTTCTGTTGCAGGTGGTACTGGTACAGGAATCTTTTATGATGTAATCCACTTATTAGAGAAACGCCTAAACACCATACTTGAAGGTATTGAAGTTAATATTTTTCCTTTGACTCTTTTACCATCAGCTTTTGTAGAAAATTGGAAACCCAACAATGTTAAAGCTGGTAAATCTAATGCAGCAATTGCATTAAAAGACCTTGCACAGTTAGTCGAACATCTTCAAAAAGATGATCAACCAGAAGATTTTAAGATTAGTTATCCACAACCATTTGGTGTAACAAAAATGACACCGGCAACGATACCAACTGCATTCTTGTTTAGCAAAGCTGCGTCAGTTAGCCAAGAAGATATGTATAAATCAATGGCGTCATTTGTTATGTCACAAGTTACAACAGGTGAAAAACCAGCTGATGACAATGATGATAAAAATTTGGATAGTAAAGCTACAGAAATGTCAATATTTTCAAAGATTATTAATGATAAATCTCTGACTGCACAGACTGACGATTATGGTCCTGGATTAAGACCTTTTACACCAGCAATCTCAAGTTCTTTATCAATTCCAGTAGAAAACGTTGCTGATTTAATATCACGTAAGTTAATTTCTGAATATATTGTAGAGAATAATGAAACATCATTAATTCAATCACAAAAAAATGCAGTTGAGATGGCGGAAGTTCTAAAGAACATGGATCTAAACTTTTTAATTGACCCAACTCCACCTAAACCTCAATTACTTCTTGATGAAGAAGAAAATATTATCGCTAGTAGTGGAAAAGAGTTAAATAAAAATATCTCATACTACAAAACTCAGATACAAAGATGGATCAATAGTTTTGAGCCTTATGCTAGAAAATCAATATCTGAGGCATCTATGGATTGGAATCAAGAAATAATTCGTCTACTTGATAAAAATTCACTTCTTAGAACAATTAGAATTTTTGGTGGAACTAATTTATCACAAGACTCTCACTCCAAAGAAGGTGTAATTGGTAAGTTAACTAGTTACGGATCATCTATTAGCAAAACTTCACAAGCACCTGAACAACCAAGAGTTAAAGGTCCTAAAGTTCTTCAAAGAGGATCTAACCCAAGAATTAAAACAGAATACCTCAAGCAGTCATTACCAGAATGGTATAAAAACGAATTTAAAATTAAATGGCAGGATGCATGGAATACACAAAGATCGAAATGGCAAAGCGTTGTTGATCAAATTAAAGACACGTTTTCAATTGTAAATTCTGGACTTGAAACATTTACAAAGCTTACAGAAGAACAGTGGGAAGTAGCAAAAAATACAAAAGAAAAAGACAGTGTACTAGTAAATGGATTTCTTCCATTAGATGAGGGCAACTTAGATACTCTAAAAAATGATCTTGTCAGAGGTTTGACTAACACACCTTCGACACAATCAACACCAAATGCTTCTACTCTTTTTGAGACAGTACTTCCAAAAGATGTATGGCAAGAAGCATGGAAAGTATTTACAAAAAAGGCTGAAGAAAATATTAATGAAGCTACTTTAGAATTAATCAACCACATCAAGATTGAACTAAAGAATAAAGTTGTAGAAGAACTTCAAAAATCCTCAACCGATGGTAGTTCCCTGCTTCCAAGTTTAAAAAACCTCTTAATAAGATCATCAAGGGCAGGAACAACATCAGTTTCAAACCAAATCAAAGTCTTGCAATCTGAACTAGGAAAAATGGTTCCATTAGATGCATTTCCTGATTCTGGACCTGGAACTCCTATTACTGAGATCTGGATAAATTACCCTCTTAATGAAAAAGATGAACAAGTTGAAGAGTATTTAAAAAGAAATATAACTGCTGATTGGCCAAACCAAAATGAAGTAATTGGAAAAATTAAATGTTATCCAGTTGGTGGAGAGTCAATATTTGTATCTATTTATAACTTTGCTAATGGTTTATTTAGCTTAAGAGAGCCAAGAAATCTGTTTAAAGAACTGTTTGAATTAAAAAATACTCCTGAAGGAAGAGAGCTTCAATGGAGACAGAGACTTTCTACAGATACCGTATACAATCTTGCATCAAAAAGAGATTATGTTAACGCTATTCAGTACTTCTTAGTTGCTGCATGGAACGATCGAATTACATTAATGGATGCAGAAAGTATTAAAGACGCTAAATCATTAAAAATAAATCTTCCTAATGACGGTGAAATTGTACTCAATCTAAAGAAATTTCAAAACTTTAGTACCATTTCTGATCTCCCAGAAGCGTTTAAAGATTTTTGGATAAGTATGACAGCTGAAGACAGCTCTAACTGGGATCAGCTTATTAGCATGATGCCAAATGGTGCTCAAGACGGTGATATTGTAGACAATCTTCCAACAACAAATATATTTTCAGATATTGTATTAAGCGTTGGTCAAGAAGAAGTAGATGGCCTAAAGAGTTTATTGAATAGTAATGACAACGCTGTAGCTCCGGGGGTTCTCTCAAAAGCTAAATTAAAATTAGAATTTTGGACAGAATTGCTTCCGGAAGCTTTGAACAAAACTATTGGAGCAGGTACATACAACAAATTAAATCAACTTGCTAGTGAGCTAAATAAGGAGCAAGCAAATTATGGTTGATTCAAAATTAATTTCTCAAAAAGAAACATCAGTAGAAATAATTGATTTCAGAAAACCAGAGGTTAGAGAACTATTCAGCAGATTGTTACCTGATCAAGCCTTACAACAAATAAAAAGTAAGAAAACGGGTGATAGTTTTCTTGGGTTAAGTAGGCCATTTAAATTAGTGACTATTCCTCATCATGATGATGTCGAATACTTAATAAAAGGGAATCAGGCTAAAAACAGTAGGTGGGATCTGTGGGAAAAACTTCTTTCTGAATCAAATTTAAATTTAGAAATTATTGTTTTACTAACTGAAAACTTACCGGATTATAAAATATCAAGAAATAGATTATTTTTACCTGAGTTTCTAACAGAAAAAAGGATAAGAATAATCTGGAGCTCATCACTAAATGGAATTTTTTGGTCACAAAACTACCAAAATTATCCCTCAGCTTTACTTCACTGGAACTCAGATAATGTTTTTCAAGGAAACTTTGAAGCCTTAGTAAAACCTTTAACTGTTTCTGAAATATTTGAATATGTATTTACATCAACAAAACCAGGAGAAATCTATAACCCAGGTCTTCGTCAAGCAGCATTTGGATCAGGATATAAAAAAGAGGGACGAGACATTTTATTTGAGGCCGCAAAATATATAACCGGTTCGGGAAATCTTTTAAGTTCTGGATCTGATAAATTTCCAAAAGTTGATGTTTCTGATTTTTACAAAGGCAAGCTCAGTCCTTCTCTTCCCGTTTATAAAGAAGGTATTTTTTCTGAAATAGATATAGTTGGAAAAAGCTCTATTGAAATGTGCAAATTGTTTGGTGCAACAAATAGTATTGTTTCCAAGGATCAGATTCCTTCTTTTTCCCAACGATTAGAGAAGACATATAAAGAATACATAAATTCAATTTCACAATTTGTAAAAACATTGCACAAAACAAAAGATAAGCTCGAAAGCCTTGTAAGCACAATTGATGCAAAAGATGGTTTTGATGAAGATGAGTATATAAAAATAGTTGAAAACAATATTGATTTTTATTCATCTAAACCTAAAATTCCATCTCATGAGAGACCTATTAGAGTTTCTTCTGCAATATTTCTTGACATTCTCCAAGGATTAAAAAAAGGAAATAATATTAAAGAATATAAAATTCTTTTACGAAGAGTTATAAAAGAGATACAGCCAAATTCAAAGGATAAAACAAAACAACAATTAGCCAATATATGGTCTCCACTTACTACAAATGGGGGGATATTAGATCCAAAAATCGATACTGGTAAATTAGAAAAAGAAGTCAAAAAAATATTTGGTAACAGGATTGTTAAATTCTTTTTTAATTTTCCTTGGTCAATCCTTGATAAAAAAAGAATACTAATTTTTGTTCTAGCTTTAATCACCATGTTGCTATCTATATTTTGGGCTGTTTCAACTTTTATTGCTGGAAGTCCTGGAGATGATCCTGTATTTCAATCATCTGGATTCGTTTGGTGGGATACATTTATTACAAATTTTTTCAGAAACACACAATGGGAAGATGTACTAATAAATATTGTTGGTACGGCTGTAGCTCTATGGATTGGAATTTATTTAATTGCAAAACATATTATTAACAATATTGAGCGTGTTGGTAGAAAGTTAAGTATTCATTTAATTCCTGAGATTGTTCGTGACGCAAAAGTATTTCTCTGGAGAACGTTAATTAACGATTGGGTCTTAGCTGGAGATAGATTTGAGGTTATAAATTACTTAGAATCAATTGTTACCATATTGGAACAAGTTGAAGACTTATTAGTTGAAAACTATCTTCAACTAGTTGATGAAGATGACTCTATTTTTCAAAACAGACATCTTGAGCCAAATCCAATATTAGAAATTAATCTCAACTCTGTTTCAGAAAACGGAATCTACAAAGACTTTGAAGGTTCAGTAAACATATTGAAATCTGATCTGATATCTCTTTTAGAACTTTCTTTCGATCAAGAATGGATGAAAATCAGGGGAGCTATAGGAAGAAACCTTGTTCCTGAGAGAATACTTCAGAATTTTAAGAAAAATCTTACAGAGTTTGAAAAACGAACTATAGACAACTCCATACTAGATTCAAAAATTGCTTTAACAATTGAAGGACAAGAACAAAGAGAACAGATTATAAAAAACTTATGGTCGGAAGGTGATTATCCACGTGAAAAGGTTCTTGATTTAATGGAGTTAACCGAAGAATCTGAATTAGTCCATTTTCTTAACTCAGATGAAGTTTCTTTGCTCAATGGAAGATCTGAAGGAATAATTTTCCTCCGTTTTGCTCCATTTGTGCTTGATTTACCTGGTTATGCACAATTTGTAAGAACAAAAGAAAGTAAAGTTGCAGGAGTAATGAGACTTGTACCTATGTCTATTCAATTTGAGTATTTACGCTTTGAAACATCCAATGAGACTCTGGAGTCTGTGATTTAAATTGTCTCAACTTAAATTTGAACCTCTTCTTAAAGAAATTTATCGGTTATCTAAAAAGGTATCTTCTGATCTACCGTTTCACGCAACAGGTATTGAAAAACAATTACAAGAAGCATTAGCTTATGAATTTCGTAAAGCTCCAAAACCAATTGAGGCTGTTCGAGAATTTTTTTCAGAGATTTATTATAAGGATTTCCCAGTAAAAGATTATCGTCCTGATTTTGTTCTGTTCCCAGATAAAGCTTGGAAATTAAATACAACGTTAATAGTAGAGACTAAATTTGGATCATTGCGTGAGCTAGCATCAGGAAGAGAAGAGTTGTTTAGATATTTATACTCTTCTCAACAAAGTCCAATTAAGGATTTAAGAGATGCTACTTACGGTGTATTAATTTGGTGGGAATCAAGAGGAACAGACATGCCATCAGGTGGAACAAAAGCTGATAGAGAAACGTTACTTGACATCGACACTGCTGAATATATTCCCAATGAATTTCAAGTTGTCGTTGAGCTCTGGACAGTTGAAGATTTACAAAGAAAAAAGTTCGCTAAATTAGCTTCTTTTTAAAAAACTTATCGCTAGTAATTTACGTAGGCAACTAAGTAGTCATAATTGGAAAGGGTATTTAGGATCAAATCTATAGGTACCTTTTCCAGTTCTGATTATTTGGTTGGTTATTAAGAGACAATAAACATTTATGCTTTAAACTTGAATTATGGATTATAGAACTTTATTTACAAAAGAAGAGTGGGATCTACTACGAGCAGCACCATTTAATGTTCAAGTCCTGGTATCACAAGCTGATGATGAAAGAGAACTTGATGAGATAGGACCTTTGCTAGATATTCTTATGACCTACAGTGGAGATCCTTTTGTTGAAGAAATATTCAGAGATACTTTAGAGGCTACAGAGGAGTCAAGATTAGAAGTTGAACCAAGAGTTGCATTAGACCAAGTTTCACAAGCTGTACAACTAATCAAAGATAATATAGATAACAGCACACTTGGTGGAGACACATTAGATATTTTCTGTTCTCAATTATTAGACATTGCAGAAAAAACTGCAGCAGCTGATCTAGAGGGATTAGAAGCTGAAGAAGACAGCATTATTAATCTACTAAAACAGAAATTTTCTTAAGTGTCACTCGAATCAATCTTTACCTCAGACCAACTAGATGCGATTATCAAAGCTCCTTTAGATGTTGCAGTTTTAGCAGCTGAGGCTGATTTTGAATTAGAAGATATCGAACTAAATGAACTCGAGACACAGTTAAAAACATACGATGGAAATGAGTACGTAAAAGAGTTGTTTTTAAGAGCTAAAGCACTTTTAGATGAAAAATTTAGCTACTCTTTATCTACTTCTAGAGATAATCTGTCTAAATTGAATGAGATTTTATCTTCTCCTATTAAATATGACGAATGCATACCAGAGTTTAAACGCGCACTTCTGAGAATGGCTATGGCAATAGTTGTCATTAATGATGAGATTACTGGTTCTGAAAAAACCCAAGTAGAAGAGATAGCTAACTACTTAGACTGGTCTGTTACTGATATTTAAAAAATTTTATATCTTCATCATCGATCAAAATTTCAAACTCTCTGAACTTTTCATTACTACGAAATTCAAAGACTTCTTTGTCATTTTTTCTTGAGTATGAGATAAAAACCTTTTTCATACTTAAGTATTAATGAATGTTTTTACTACTTGTAGTTAAAGACCATGACTTATGTTCGCTAGAAATTTTGTTCTCTATATCTTCTACAAACTCGGAAAAGACTTTTTCATTAGTTTTTATATCATTTTTATCATCTTCAAGTTCTCTAATCGCATCACTTAATTCGTTGAAACTCTTTTCATAGGCTATACCAAGTCTTTCATATTGATCAGCACTATTAATACCATCTAATGCAAATCCAACTGCGATTGCTATTGAGAAAAGATCATTTTCTTGCAAAAATGGAATAGATATCCAATCGAAGCTATTTGCTACCATTACTCCACCAATAGCAATTCCAATAAACAGAACAAAGCGAAATAGTCTTGTGTACATCATTTGATACCATTTCATATCTTGTGATTTTTTTTCATACCACTTCATTTGGTTATACATTCTATTTGTTTTGTAATATTCAATTCTTTGATCTAATGATTCATTTCTTATAGCTAAAGTCTCTTTATTGATATCTAGATCTACATAATCGAGATAATCTCGATACTTTTCATGCATTGATTTTTTATATTCATCGTAAAATTTATTTAGCTTCTTCTTAAATTCAGTTTCAAAGTATATTTCCTCTAAGTTATCTTTAATTGGGTAATCACCACCACCAACTGCAAATTTGAACCATTCAGATTTGAACGATTCTGCTACAACCCTTGTATAAGTCCATTGTTCTGTAAATCCACCTGACTTCTTCTGCCAGTAGGTAAACAAACTAATTAGTGTAAACACAACAGCCAAAGTTATTGAAATACGAGAATCAATAACTCCTGTTAGATCAGCAAAAACAGCACCTAAAGCAAGAAAAGTAATATAACTTTTAGTGTATTTTGAATTTTTTGATTTCAGCTTTACGGAAGCATCATCAAACTCGCTTCCGATTTTTGCGTTATAAGTTGGTATTCTATTTTTCATTTCTATGTTCATGCTAATTACTAGCGACAAGTTTTAAAAATATTTTTATAACTCTTCAAACAATTCACTGAATGCTACTTCTGCTACGACTTCGTTTTCAAGAGTAGAAAAAAGTTTATTGGTGATATTACCAAGTAAATTCAAAGTCTCCTCAACATCCTCTCTTGACGTAAAAGGCTCTACTTTTGCGAGAGTATTAACATTTAATTTTTTCTTATCTAGATGTACCTTTAATACTTTGCATTTATCCTCTATAGCATTTTTCTTTATTTGATCTAAACCATCTTTTACAGCCTCTTGGACAATAATCTGTTCACTTTGGTCTAAGTCATGTACAGATAGCTTATGGTTTATATCTAGAGGAAAATTAACGTGACCGTAGATTTTAAAAACTTTTTCAATTAAAAATTCATCAGGTAAAAAATCAGGTATTAAATCAATAAAGATTGTCTCTAAAGTATTCGGAGTAACGTCGGTAGGTAAATTATTACAAATAATTTCCATCATTTCAATGAGTTGTTCTGTTGTGTAAATTCTGGATGCTTGTTTTGCACCCTCTTTTGGAGGAGATTCTTTAAAATCACCTACAAGACCAATAACAACTTCAATCTCATCATTTGTAGGATCTCTCTCTTCAGGAAACCTGTCAAATGTTGTAAAGTAATCTGCTTTTAATCCAAGTTCTTCAGTCCTGTTTCTTATAACACTGTTTGAGTCGTCATCTGCAATATCTTCAATTCTTCTGAGAAGTCGATCAATAACTGTTCTCTCTCTATTGTTTACAAGTACTCTTTTTATCGTGAGGTTTATGTTTCTATTAACCTTGTCTTCGCCATTTTTAAAAATCTCTTTCAGATTTACAAAAGAATCATTATCACTCGATGTCAAAAGGTGTTTGTTTACATCAGCAAACAGTGTTGTTGCACCATCATCTCTATTTTGATCAAGTCGGTATTTGTTGTAAGCCCACTGGTTATAGCCTCTGTTTTTAAGGACTTGTTTACAATGAATTTCTAATTTCTCATAAAAATCTTTCAACACCTCACTTGGTAATGCTGCAAAATATTCAGCTGGTGTATGTTCTTGAGAATAGATGTCGTTCCAAACAGTTATTAGTTTTTCTCTATTTACCTTCTTAATATCTGCAGGATTTGTAATAGATTCAACCATATTTCTATTGTATAAAAAAACTTGTCGCTAGTAAATACTGTATGAAAGAAACAAATTTAATTTATAAAAGAATAAACGAAAAAATCAATGAAAATAACGGTTTTGACGAACTAGTGATCTTCGATATTGAAAACGTCTACGGTTATAGTCGAATCAAAACTCAAAACAAAGAAAGAAGAAATCTTAAAATTAAAAGGGCTAAAAGAAAATTAAAAAATTTTGATAACTATTTTAATTTAACTAGAAATTCCCTCATTATTGTTTCTGGACACAGAAGACTTTTAGAAGATCTAGACAATTGGTATTTTGATCAAAGCCCACCAGTTGAAATATTAATCAGTGCAAAAGGTGAAGATGGTGCAGATTTAGCTCTTATTGATTCTGCAGAGTATATCCTAAACTCAGATTTAATCTCAAACTTTAAAGAGGTGGTTGTAGCTTCTGGAGACCATATTTTTACTCCGTTAGTTAGAAAGCTTAAAGAAAAGAAAATAAAATACACAACAGTTTCTGGTGGTGCCAGCCTCTCTAATAAATTATTAAAAAATAGTGACAATCATATAGTTCTTGATAATGAACTTGAGTATGCAGCATAAAAATGGATTCGTACAACCCATTTACTAACACTGAAGATCCTTTTGAAGAGGATCAAAGTACAGAAACGTCTGACGAAAGCAGCAACACTCATCTATATAGTCTTCTCAGACCAGCAGCTTTTTATGTCTTTCTAATTATTGTTGCTATTGGTGTTGTTTCTATATTCATGCGACCAGTACCAGATATAGTTGTTGTAGTTGAAAATAAAGATGATGAAATAACTAACGAAGTTTTACCAATTTCTGAAACTACTACTACAACAACTGCACCTACTACAACACTCCCAACTACTCTTGCACCTACAACTACGATTCCTCAAACTATTTCTAGCATTCCAGTTTCAACTTATAATCAAGAAGAGATACTTAAAAAAACTGTTCAAGTTGTCGTTAATGGTTGTCTTAGCAGCGACCAGGAAAACTCCTTTTTTACTGGTCTTGGTTCCGGAGTTCTAGTTTCAAGCAGTGGTCATATTTTAACCAATGCGCATGTTCTGGAGAATTGTAGTGGTGAGATACATATTGCTACTGTGCAAAATGTAGATACAAAAAGTGAGATAACTTATACAGCAACGCTTTTAAAAATTGATTCAAATTTAGATTTAGCCTTACTCTTGATCACATCACATATTTCTGGCTATGTCATTTCAGAAGAGTTTGACTATTTTGAGATGAAATCTAGTTCCGATCTACAGCTGGGTGAATCTTTAGAGATATGGGGCTATCCCTCATCGAGAGGTGACGGAATAACATATTCTTTAAATATTAATCTAACAAAAGGTACCGTTAGCGGCTTTGAACAAGACACAAATTATAAAAGAGGATGGATTGTAACTGATGCTGATATTTCTTATGGAAACTCTGGAGGTGCAGCGCTTGATACAACAGGTAAATTAATTGGAATGCCTACGTTCGGTGTTACTGAAGGTGCCTCTTGGATTGGATATTTGCGTACATCAGATGTATTAGAAGATTGGGCAAGTGAGTATCTTTTTGAAGAAAAAGCGAATGATTTCTCTGGAATACCTCAGTTAGAAATTAAAGAAGTTGATTTAAACGCTATTCCAAAATACGATCGTGAGCAATGGAACTCTTGGATAGACGATGACGGAGATTGTCAAAACACAAGACATGAAGTTCTGCAGCTAGAAAGTTACGTTAGTGTTTTATTTACCAACAATAATGAATGTTATGTTCAGTCTGGTAGATGGTTTGATCCTTACAATGGTGAATATTTTTATTTTGCTAGCGATTTAGATATTGATCATTTTATTCCTCTATATAATGCTCATATATCTGGTGGCTGGCAATGGAGTGAGAAAAAGAAAACAGATTTCGCAAACAACATAGATGACCCAGATATTTTAATCGCAGTTAAAAATACAACGAACAGAGAGAAAAGTGCATCTGCTCCTGATGAGTGGAAACCGGATAATCAACTGTATTGGTGCGAGTATGCATATGACTGGATTCGAATTAAACATGAGTGGAAATTAAGTGTAACAAATTCTGAATGGGAAGCCTTAATTGAAATGTTAAGAACTTGTCCTGAATTTTTTACTTATGAATATGCACAAAATAAAGATCAATTATTTTCAGAATCAAAAATTGAATTTTATGAAAAAACTAACAAGTAATGGAAATGAAAAATAATTATAATGACCCTAAGAAAAAGATGAATATTCCTTTCAAAAAAAAGCTAGTTTTTATTTCTTATTCTCGTGAAGATAAAGAATTCATAAAATCATTTATTAAAAATGGTCAAAATAGAGGTTTTGAAATATTTGTTGATGAAGCTGATAAAGAAACAGGTAGCGACTGGAAAAAAAGAATAATTAATAAAATACATTCATCTCAGGCCGCATTCCTTTTTATTTCGAATAATTCTTTAAGAAAAAATTCACCAATTCGAGAACTTGAAATTCCAGAATTTATCGAAAAAATTAATTCTACTCAAAGTAAATGGAGGTTAATTTTTAGGAATAATTTTAAATTTTTTCCTGTATTTATTGATTATGTCGATAAAGATGTCCTGGAAAAATTTGATTTTAAATCAAAAACAACTGGAGATTATGAGAAGCTTTTTGAGAAATATGATATTTGGAATTTGGAGTCAAATGACAAATCAAATTCTAATAATAAAATGCCTTCAGAAATGACAAAAGACGAACTACAAAAGTACTGGGCAGAACTTAATTTACAGATGACCAATGCGGTTAAAGGTAGAAAAGTTACAAAGATGGGTTCTGTAAAGAGGTGGAATTCTAATCCAACAGATGCACTACATTATATAATCAGTTCAATCAGAAGAAACCTACTGCTTTTATTTCTAATTGCTGTAAGTGCTTTTTTATTTTACACAACCAATCAGGAATCCGATCAGACCAGTGAAGTATTTGATATTGGTCAAGGTGATGTAAGAATAGCATCTCTGAACTCAGGTGATTGTTTTGATTTAGTCAATAAAGACGACGTTTTGGAGTGGAATACTTATGTTCAATATAGACCTTGCGACCTTTTGCATGATGGCGAGGTTTACTACAGAGAAAATCAGTTAGATTTTGGTGATCAGGTAGTTGGGTATACAAGTCTTCTTAATTTTTTAACACAAACTTGTACTGATGAATTTGAGGTTTTTAAAGATTCAGAATCTATTAGGAACAATTATGAAATTTTATATGTATGGGATAAAGAATCACAAGCATTAGAAACTAAACCATTTGATATGCTCTGTTTGACTATGTTTGAGGAAAGAACAAGAGGCTCTTATGTAGAAGACATTACAGGAATTAGTGTACTTCTACCTAATCCAGGTAATAAGTTTGATTGTGATGACTTTGAGTCTGATGATGATGCTCAAGCATGGTATGAGTTATATTTTGAAGATTATGGTGATGTTGCTTTATTAGACTTAAATAATAATGGTATTGCTTGTGATGAAATTAGATCAAGTGAAGATTCTACAGAATCTGAAAATAGCACAACAACATCTTTAGAAACAACTTCTACGACAACAACCTTACCTATCACTACGACAACAACCTTACCTATCACAAATGTCAGTGACAATACTACTAAGGCGTTTGAAGATGTTACATTTGATGTAAATCAAGCACTTAAAGAAAGTAAGAATAAACAAGTTCTGACAGAGTATTTTGATATTAACAACAGAGCCACATCATGGGCTTCTTTTAGTGGTTTAAGAATTGAAACCCACTGGAAAACAGGAGTATTTTTAAAGTGGAATGGCTGTGATTACACGATGGGGTGTGTTGTAAAGCTCTCTATAAATGGGGTTAATTTCGGTTCACATATTTATGAAGGCGTTTATTACACAACAAACAATAATATTTTTGTTGGAGGACTTAATGAAAGCGAAACATATGAAATAAAGCTTGAGCCTGTAGATTCTATGTATCAAACCTATGAACCTGTTTATTTACGTTTTAGTGGTTCTGATTGGAATACAGATGATGAATTTAACCCAGGATGGCCACTAGTTAATAAAATTGATGGGTATGAAATTTATGCTGATCAGAATAGCTGGAATCCTCCATTGTCATCAACTATTCCAAAAGTTTCTATTGCTGATCAAGGAAGTTCGTATAGCTTTACTCTTTTAGAGTGGGATATTACAAATAAATACACTCATTCATTGTTATTTGCTGATGACGAGTTAATTGGTATATTAGGAAATATTCCTCCACAATATATTCAAATTGAAAAATCATTATTGGCTGATCAATCATTAATTGGAAAAACAATTACTTTAATATCTTATGATTCTCCTGTTATGCCAGGTGCTACGTATATTTTTGAATATAGTGACTAAATATCAATTAAAAAAAATTTAAGAACAATCGTTACATTTTGGAGGAAACAGATCAGCTTCCTCTTGAGCTAATTTGAAAATTTTAATAGTTCTTTTGTGTTTTTCACAGTTGACTATGAGTGATATTGAATCTATTTCTATCCCAACTTTTAAGTTCTGATCATTGTTTTGGTCATCCTCAAGACACTCAACACATGCCATCCAGAAATCTGCACTCAATTCTATATTATCTTGCATTTACTCTACTCCTCTTCAAAATAACTATTAAACATTTCATCATCATTAAATTTGTATTTTTTCCTATTTCTATAAGATCTAAAAGCCATGAATCCTAATATCCATGGCCATAATGGGTTGTTTTCTTCTTCCATACGTCTTACTAGCGAAAAGTTTTTTAAAAATTACTCAAAAACTTGTCGCTAGTAATTTGTGAACGGAGGAAGATGAGAGATTTAACAGAATATTTTTTTACAGAAATTTATCCACGATATAGAGATGTAGCAAAAAGTATTAAAGACGATATTATTTTAGATCAATCCTTGGTTGGAAATGTTGCAATTTTAAGTGTAAGAGGAAAAGAGAATGTTCGATCGATTAGTAAACTAATCTCCTCAAACGGATTTAAACCAACTGTTTTTGAGTTTGAAGAGGTACTTCGATCAAAAGGTAGAGTTCAGAAAAAACTTCAGAACACCAATTTACTTATAAGTCATGCAAAGGATACACCAGTCCATCTTTTTGCTGGTTCGGAAAATTACCATTATGAAAAATTCTTAGGTAAGGATGGTTTACTTTTTCGAACCAAGTTTTCAAACTTAAAAGTTACACCTCAAGAAATGTTGAGGATGTTATTTTTATACATGCAGACCTCAGGTGATCTTAATACTCATTTTCAACATAATGAAAATTCAAAGCCTATTAATACTCTAAGTATTCCTGTAGACATAAAAGAGACCTTAGAGTTTAAAGAGATATTAGATAAATATAATTTTGAACAAGGAATCACTGATATTAGACCTGTAACAACCAGACAAAAGAAATCATTGTGTTCATTAATTAAATCAAGAAAAACAAGTTCAAAGGTACAAACAATTAAATTTACTTTTACTTCGAAGATTAAATTGAATAAACAGCAATTAAAAAGCCTTGAAAGCGAATTAAATGAAATATTTTCCACATATAAGAGAAATGATTTCAGAGCAAACGTACAAACAGTATTTGAAGACACTTTAATAGGAAGCGCTGCATAATGAATAGCTCTAATTTCTTGTCACATACTAAAGCTATTTTTTATCATGAGGTAAAAATAATTGATTAATTCAATGCTCATACATGCTGGTTTGTTTCTAAGTTGCACAGCCATTGAATCCAATAGAGAGGGTTGATAGACTATTTAAATGGATAATAAAATAATTGAAAATATTACTGCAGATACCCTTTTGAACACAGAAAAAGTTCAAAATATATTAGATGCAATGTTTGTTGAGAATAATAAACAGCTTATCTTTTCAGGCCCTCCTGGAACTGGTAAAACTTGGGTAGCAAAAGCAATTGCAAAACATATTACTGATGAAGACTGTATAGAGATAGTTCAATTTCACCCAAGTTATGGATATGAAGAATTCATGGTAGGGCTTAGACCAGAAGGAAAAGAGGGAGGGATCGAATTTAAACCTCGTAAAGGAGTTGTTGTTGAGTTAGCAGAGAAAGCACAAAATAATCCAGATAAAACATACATTCTTATTATTGATGAGATGAACAGGGGAAACTTACCGAAAATATTTGGTGAACTTATGTTCTTATTTGAATATAGGGATCAGGAGATGAGTTTACAATATGAACTTGATTCAAATAATACTAAGTTTAAATTGCCTGAAAATCTCTACTTTATAGGAACAATGAACACTGCTGATAGATCTATAGCAACTATTGATGCGGCTTTGAGGAGAAGATTTGATATTTTTGAATTTCCTCCAAGTGGTGAAATACTTCAAAAGTTTTATGAAAAGCCTGAAAACTCTTTGGAATATAAAAATCTTATTAATTCAATGAATGAACTAAATAAAACACTAGAAAACCTATTAGGTACTAAAAATCAATTAATTGGTCATACATTCTTTATGAAAGAAAAACTCGATAAAAATGAGTTAAGACACATTTGGGAAAGAAAAATAGAACCTCAACTAGAAGAGTATTTTTATGATGACGAGCAAAAACTCGCTAATTTTCAATTTGATACTCTATTTAATTAATGAAAAATTTTGTCGACTTAAAAAATTATTTAACTAAAGAAATTAAACCACAAGAAAATTATCAATATTTTATATTTAGAGAACTCATAAATTCTGGTGGACAGATTTCTTATGATGAACTTGCTAATAGATATGATGTTGAATTTGAAAACACTAATAAAACTGATACAAAAACAATCTTTAGAGATACACCAACAAAGGTATTGACAAAGCACGGATATATAACATCAGATAAAAATAATATTTACGCAAATTACAATGAAGAACCTCTCTACTACAAAGAAACTATTTCATGGATTCTTCAAAAGTGTTTAGACCATTGGGCTAAAAATAAGTCGATAAAAGGTTTGGAATTTAAAGAGGGAATAATAAAAACCGATAAAGAAATAGAGAAATTTTGTTATGAAAACAATACTCCTAGAGTATTGGTTGAGAATATTATACTCAGCATTAATAGAGGTGAAAAACAAATAATTCTAGATGGTCCTCCGGGAACAGGAAAAACCTATTTAATCAAAAAAATTATTCAATTTCTTAGTAATGGTGACTCGATTTCTGATTTAGTGCAATTTCATCCAAGTTTTGGGTACGAAGAGTTTGTTGAAGGGTTAAGACCA
>Ga0255759_10001168_pt1 | contig 23672 bp, 28 predicted proteins | sample 101ome_20_FD_179959 | JGI IMG/M metagenome (GOLD analysis project Ga0255759, IMG submission 179959) | Coastal salt marsh microbial communities from the Groves Creek Marsh, Skidaway Island, Georgia - 101404AT metaG (version 2) | ecosystem: Environmental > Aquatic > Marine > Intertidal zone >...
CTCTTTTTATTATTTTTTTTATTAGTGTCCTTTATTGAGTTAACGATTGCCCTAATATCTTTTAAGAAATCTTCTTTATTGTGTGATATGTTTATTGTTTGATCGATTTCTTTGTATTTTGTTTTGAATTTCTCATAGTAGTCATTGAACAGGCTTACGCACGTTTTCTTTTCAGTTTTAGTTGGAGGTGTTTTTCGAGTTGTATTTGGAGGTGTTTTTCGAGTTGTATTTGGAGGTGTTTTTCGAGTTGTATTTGGAGGTGTTTTTCGAGTTGTATTTGGAGGTGTTTTCCGAGTTGTATTTGGAGGTGTTTTTGGAGTGCTTGTTCTAGAACTACGTCTTGTAGATGATTTTTTGTTAGAAAAACATTCTTTTATCTCCTGATTTAAGTCATCTTTCGTCCTATTACAGTCAGACAATTGGTTTTTAAGTTGTTGTTCTTTTTTCGAATTATGTTTTTGTTCTTTCTCGAATGCGTTTTGAAGATTTTTGACGTTCGATTCACATTGTACAATATCATTTTGTAATTTCTTTTGTTGTGTGGTGGCCTCATTTTCCATTTGTTTTTTTTCTTTTTCCACATAATCTTCAGCAAGTGCTTTTAGTTTTTGTTGTTCTTGTTGATACAAATGTTGATACAAATTATTATATTTATTTATAAGTTCCTGCTCTTTTTCTTTCTGCCATGCAATGGCTTGGTTTTGGTCTTGTTGATACAAATTATTATATTTATTTATAAGTTCCTGCTCTTTTGCTTTTTGCCACGCAATGGCTTGATTTTGTATTTCAGCCATGTATTTTGCTTTTTCTTCTTCAACTTTACGACCCACTTCTTCGTCAATTTCACGCCCTACTTTTTGAAAATAAGTTGAATAAGTGCTTGACATTTTAATTTATATGATAAAAAAACTTTTAGTTACGAATATTTTTTTCATTTTCATGGTATATTTTGAATTTTACATGTGGTGATCTTCGTCAAATGAATCAGACTCCGTTTAAATTGAAAACTTGTCTTTCCAGTACGAATGAGTTTTTTCAACTGCGTTTATTGCCGTCTGGATGTCAACAAATTTCTCATTGTGTCCAAATCGTGTTCGAACTGTTTCTCTTGTACTGTCATCATTTTTGTAATGTCGAAACCATTCCTGGATTTCTTTCAAAGTTTCATCACCTATATGCCTTTTAACATCCTCATCTGATTTTATGGACGAAGCAATCGGATCGTTGCAATCGATCACAACAATTTTCCAATCCAATTCACCTTCATCAATCATGGAAAATGCTCCGAGTACCTTAACACGGATCACAGTTCCAGTATGGTGAACCACGGAGCCAATTTCAACGATGTCTATGGGGTCATTGTCTCCGTACAAGTTTTCTACATCTTTTTCAATCCGTGACGGGTCTTCCCATGTTTGAGGAATGAAACCGTAATTCCAACGAATTGGGTAAGGGTATTTGCGCAAACTATCATCTTTGTTTAAATCGTGGCGAATTGGGTTGTATGGTTCTTTAGTGCACAGTTCAAATTTGTCTGAAGTATTTTTTGGTATTTCAATTACACAAGTGTACTCTGTCGTGTTCACATTTTGATCATTGGTGACGACTTTGTACTCAATATCATGCCAAAACGATATTTTTTTATCGTTTTGTTTCATAAACAAACGATATTCTTTGGAATTCAACTCATAGATTGGTTGCAGTTCATACATTATAAAAGAATAAATATATATATTTACAATTGTCCGTTTTCATTCTAAATAGTTATTATTATGAATTAAATTTGAAAAAAACTTAATTGTAAACGTGCTTTTGGGAGTGATAACAAAGCACAAACACACAAAGTTTGTTACAGTATAAACAGCAAGTTTCCCAATAGAATTCTGCAACATGGACACGTGTTTTTTCTTGTCATCCATTCCGTCAGACACTTGTTGTGGAACGTATGGTTGCATCGTTTAAGTTGTCCCCCATCGTTTGATGAAGATACGTTTTCCAAACATATCGAGCACACATCTTGATATTGCATAATCAGTGATATAACGTTGTATTTATTGAAATGTTCAACTTCTGGTATGATCAATGAAAGAACTTGTGTCAAACGTTTTTTTTGTTCAAGATAAGAATTCCGTAGACGACTAATTTCCCGATGGGTTGTGTTAAAAATAGTATACAAGTCGAAACCGATATCAGAAGGACTTTTTTCTAGTATGGTAGTCAAACGTTCATATTCAAGCGGATAACTTCCGTCTAAGTCACCAATATAACTAGCCCTGTTATCAAGGGTTTGTATTGATTTTTTCAACGAGTCACACGTTTTCATGTATTTCTCATTCAGTTTGCAACAGTGTTCCATATACGTATCTGGAGAGTGGAGTTGTCTTATGACTGTCCATTCATCCCAATGGGATTTCCATGTTTTTTTATATGCAATAGGAAATTTTTGTGTGTCGATCTTATTGAAATGCATGCCACATACATATACTTCTTCATACTGTTGGGAAAGGTTCGATGTTTTGCATAGGTAAGAGGAGCTGTTTTGACAGGGAGTTTTTTTTGATGTTAATGATTGACATATTTCATGACCCAGAAAATCTTCACGTGTACCAATAGATGTATGAAACCACATTCTGTTATGAGTGTCGATATTTAGTAACTCATTCAATGTGCTTGTAGTTGCCATTGTTAGAATGGTGTTATTATTGTGTGGACGAAAATATGTAGACGCAAATTTGAAAACAAATAGATTTAAATCTTTACGTCAATTTTTACAAAAGAGATTTTACTATGTATTATTACGATCAATATTTAGTCTAACAATGGTACAAATAAAATGGTTTGACATTCGCCGTCTGAGAAAATCCAGGTTCCATATGAAGGATCAGTAGTACCATGTTCAGATGCAAGAATGACGTTGGATTTGTTTTGAATTTGTGGGATAGATTTCGACTGGTCGGACAAGTAAATCTTAACATTATCAGACACATTTTGTTTGTATTCACTCTGTCGATATGTATCGAACAAAAGTGTATCAGGGTACATATGTTGAACACCTTTCCATAAAAATCGTGTGTAAACGTCATACGGATTAACGTCAATAATCAAACGGCAATTGTATTTCTCTGAATAATGAATCAAATCCACTACAGAGTTTGTGCATTGAAACGACGATGTCCAAAACACGGAATGAATCGCAGAAGGGTTTTTTGATATTCCAAATTTGATTTGCTTTACCATTTTCATACGATCCAACGTGTGCGTTTGTAAATGATGATATGTAAATACAGGAACGAATTCTTTTTTAATTGAATACGGCTTGAGAAAATTCACGCATTGCTTGAGTTTATATTTCATGTATATATATACTTCATCCTCAATGTTGTTTTAAATGCATATTGTTTGAAAATAATCATTGAGTTGTTGTCCAAAGATTCACAACTCTTTCGTAAGGAGTATCTGCATCTAAACCGTAAAACTCGGTCAAAGGAGTACCTGCATCTAAACCGTAAAACAGTTCTTCATTGGAATATAATAACTGTTCATCTTGTTTACACATGACGCGAAAAACAAAAAATGACATTGAAATCAAAATAGCAAAATTTTGTTTCATTATTTACTACATGATGTAAAAAGTTTTCATGATAACGAGCAACTTGATCACATTCGTGTCGAAAAAAAAGTGATGTTTCGGAAAGGACGACATCGATTCATAACTGAAAATGAACACTACAAAGTATTATTTTTACAACGATTTTTGTAGTCAGGATTATTTGACACCATTTATTTACGAAGGAATCAGATATTCATCTCTGAAACAATGGATGGCTGCAAAGAAAGCGAGTTATATGGGTGATTTCAGCTCGCACTATAAAATAATGTCGAACTCAAATACGAATTGGATTCATTTCCTTGAGACCCAAATTAAACCGTATCATTACATTGATGATGAACGATGGAAGAAGGCACAATTTCAACTAGCAGTGTTAGGTAACTATCTCAAATTCAGTCAAAACAGTATGTTGTTGAATTGGTTGTTGCAAACTAAATCTGCAGATATCATTCATGCTCCGCCTCATGATCGGATATGGGGTGATGGGTTGTTGATATTTGATGTCAATAGATTTCGTGCATATGCAAACGACAATTTTGAAGGAAACGCTATCATGCATGCACGAAAATACATTCAAGAAAAATATATCACAGTGTGAGCAGAAATACTTCGAATGAAAGAATAATCAAACACATTAAAATAAATTACATTTCTCTACGTTTGGTACTCCTTTTTGTGTTTTTGTAATCCCAGTAAGTTCCAGTAAGTCCAGTGTTTGCTAACACTGGGTCAACCCTAGGTCTGCGTTTAGCTGGTTTGCTGATTGTCTGTTTCTTTTTAGAACGTGGTGAAGGTTTTGAATTTCGTTTATGATGTTCCACAGTGTTTTTGTTTTCCAAAAGGGTGTTCAATTCGACGTTCGTGTCTTGTTTTTTTTTCAGGAGTACACTCAACTCGTATTCCAATTCGTTTTGGATCTTGTACGTTTCTTGCAAACGTTTCAATGCATCTTTTTCAAGGTCTTCATATGTATATTGTTCTCGAATACTTTTTCGTTGTTGTTCATGTATTCGGTGTAATTCTTTTTTGGATTCTTGTAATTCTTTTTTGGATTCTTGTAATTCTTTTTTGGATTCTTGTAATTCTTTTTTTGTTTTCTCCAAGTCTGTATCCATTTTCTTTTTAAGATTTCTGTTCGTTTTCATGAGATCGTCATGTCTCGTTTCAATATCTTTTGTGGTTTGTTTTTCATTTTCGATGAGGTTATCTATTCGTTTCTGTAAATCGTGAATTTTCTTTTGCGCGGATATTCGTTTCCGTGTCATTTTTATGTCAAAGTCGAGTTCTATCTTTTGTCTATGCATAGTTTCTGGACTTGGTGTCCATGTGCTTTTTGCGGACACGAATGGTAAAGTTGGTGATGTGTGTCTGTGTTTTACGTCTTTTTTATTTGGCGTCAATGAACTCTTTGCGGACACGAATTGTGGAGATGCTGATGTGTTCGTAGGATTCATTTCGCTTTGTTTATTGTTCGCCATTTGTTTCCAATAGGTATCGACATTGGTTTGTTTTTCTTCTATCAGATGTAAATCGACTTTCAATTGTGATAGTATGAGTTTAAAATAGGATGATTTTGGTTTGATAGCACGGATCTCGATTGGCTTATTCTGAAAATTGAGGTATATAAAGACAGGACGGTCAACGTTTTTGACGATGTATTCGTGTTTTTTACTTTTGACGATACCTTTTCGAGGATACACATATAGCCAATATCCTTCGTGTGGTTTTTTTGGTTGGTACCACAAACAAATCAATATGTCTAGTTTCATTGCGATCATGTGTAAAAGTTCGTACAAAGTGTTCATATCTTCGGGTATTTTATGGAGTAAACGATCACATATGTTTTGAAAAGTGGATTCTGTGTATTGTATTCCGAGTTTTTTTGCGTGATGCTTATCGAATTTATTCGTCGCTAAGTGTTCATCAAAGCAAATTGTGGATGGGTGTATTGTTTTTTCGTCAATTTGGACATTGTACATAGAAAGAAGACACTCTTTTACTGAAAGAGCTACGGTATCGAATAATTTTTCGTACAACTCTTCTATTGAACTGTGTAATGAGAAGAATTGATTATGGGATGTTCTTGGTATAATATCATATCTGGCGTCAGTAAAAGGTAATAAAAAGAGTTTTGAAGGAGTTTTATGTTCTTCCAATGAAAAAAATGTTGTATCCTCACATCTAGTTTTGGTTTCTGGTTGGTTTTGTTTTTTCATTTTCACTAAATAGTACTGTTTACGATGATGATGAGTTTTTTTTTAAGAATTTATGATGTAATTAGATGATGCGACAAAATCCTAATAAGGTTCAGAATCAATATGAATAAAACATTTCGCACACGCAATCACGTTATCTATCAATTCACCTGAGTCTATCAAGTTTGCATTGTAGATGTATTTGTATAGGAATGATAGTTTGGGATATTTTACCGACATCAAATATAGTTTCCCTAGTTTCATTGTGCATACGGTTTTTTTAAGGTACAATGTTCCAATCAGGGGCTTGTATTTGATATAATCGCGATAAAGTTCGCTTAGCAACACATTCAATACAACGTCAATATTATGTGAAACAAGCTGCTTGCATGTATGCAAATCTTTTGAAAACTCTTCCATTACGTCTCCGAATGGGATGAACATCAAATCGACATTGTTGATAGAGTTACTGTAATGTATATTGCTGAATGTTTCAACAATATTATGGTCATGATTCACTGTATGTTGGACCTTCTTCATGAAGTTATATTCATTGTCCAAAATTACATATCCTATTCTGATAACGCGACATTCGTCGAAATTGTTGACTTGAAATGGATGGATACTCAGTTGTGGTGAAAATCCTGAAGTGACCAAGTCAAATACTAATGTGGTATCGTGAATGGGGTGAGTTTTTTTCATGGCATGTTCTTTTATCTCATAACATTTTCATCAGGAACTGCGATTTCACATGATACGTGTTTGAATAATGATTTAAATGCTTAAAAATGTAATAAAAATATATATATAATGACATCTAAAATACTGATATTGCAAACTTGTGATGATCAATCAAAATACAATCAAATGCTGGACGTAACTAGTGAAATCAATAAAAAGTATTGTGACCGTCACGGATATTCGTTTGCAGAATATAGAGGAATTAAACGTGGCGTTCATCCTTGGCATGCGACATTTAACAGGATATATCTTATACAGGAAATTATGCTTAACTATCCAAAGTATGAGTGGATAATGTATATCGATGCGGATGCCATGGTGGTTGACTTCTCCCGGAAGATTGAACAAGTTATTGTAGATGCGAACGCACAAGATAAGGTTATTATTATCGATGGTTACGGTCTCAAGCATGAAAACATGAAAATTAATGCGGGGATTTTTTTGTTTAACACGAAACATGAATCTTCGATGAACTTGATTGAATTGTGGAAACATTCTTGTGAAATAATGATCAATTCAGAGGATTTGGAGAGATACGCAGAACATTCGATTCCAACGACAAAATTTTTGTTGGATGACCAGTTTTCGTTAATGCTTATTTTTAATATGTTGACATTATCAGAGCGATTCTCAAGAATTGTTTGTAGATTATTGGAAAAACCGCTTTCATCTTTTGTGACTCAAGAACTTCGACCAAATAAAGGATTGGATCGTGTGGATGCTGAGGAACGTATATATAAATTGATTGAAAAAAGTAAAAACGTCAAAATTGAATACGGATTACATTAAATAATTATATACTGTTCACTTATCACCAACGGTTTTTAAGATACGTCTCAATTTCTTGAGATATATTGAGTTCTTTAAATGAATTCCTTACACACGAACGGATGTTAGGAATATTTGGAACTTCGGTGTAATGAATGAACTTTTGATCGATGGTTTCATTGGTTTCCATAAAGTTTGAAATTCGATCACGTGAGAAAATCAAATAAACCTGCGTATCGTTTTGCCAATACCATTCTTTTCTAATCACAAAGTTTTTTGGAAATTGTGAATTCGTTTCTTCTTCGAATTCACGAGTCATTGCTTTGAAATTAGACTCGCCAAACTCTATATTCCCACCGGGTGTCATCCAACACTTCGAGTATTTATGCTTCAACATCATAACGAAACCTCGATAATTTACAAAATAAACTGCAACATTTTTCGCTACTGCCATGTTTGCTGTATGTTTGAGCGTTGTGAAAAGGGTTTGGTAATGTTTCACTTTTTTAAGTGAATTGAATTAAAAATTATTAAAGGTATTCATTGTTTTTTGATGATCAGCGTACTTGAAAGTTCTGTTGTTTTACTATTTGAAACACTGATCGAATTAAGTCTGAAGAGTCCACCAAAATATTTCTGTCCATTGGACGAATGCAGTTTTCATCCTGAGTGTATTCGACATTTGAAATCTCATGATGGTGTTTATTGAGAAGTTTACACATATTTATGTAATCATAATTTGGATATGGACTTTTCGTTCCACAAGATTCGTTCAGAGATAATTGTTTAGTGCGATGCTTATCACACAATGGATCACAATACCAATATTTTCGATTACTTATTTCAATGATTTCACAGTTTTCGTGTGTGAAAATCATATTTGTTAAACCTGAACCGTGAGCCATGATCATGATTTTACTATCTTTCACGAAATCGATTTGTTCTTGTGGGGTTTTATCTTCAAAATAACAACATTCAATACCATACAGCATTAAAATCTCTTCTATAGGTTTGTTTGTAATTTTATCAAAAACTTTACGAGAGTTTTTTCGATTTACAAATGTTATCTTGTTTGTTGTGCAGAAAACATTCATTTTTACCTTAAGCCATTTTGTGAAATTGATCAATTCTTGATTTGGACCATAGTTTGTTGGATTCCAACATTCAAACCATTTGAAATGAATTTTCAGAATCTCAGGTGTGTACAGGGTTGCCTCTCTAGGAAAGGTTTTGATAAGTGGGTGATATGCAGTTGATGGTCTTGATGAATACAAATTTTTCACTAGATGGCTCAGTATATATATTCTCCATATATCAGAAGGCAAATGTTCAAAGTCTGTCAAAAGCATATGATCAAAATTAGAGTTTTTGTTGACGAGTCTCCATATTTCAAGTAATTCCATCATGAATACGTGAAATATGTTTTTGTCACTACTTGTGTTGATGTACAATATTTGTTTGTGCATTATTATATAACTTAGACACCAAATTTTTAAGTGTAGTATAACTCAATTGTTTAGTTGAGTGCATACGATGTTTCGATTCATTGAATGCAAAAACTTTGTTATTTTAAAGTTTAACACAAGTATGTTTTTATTTCATGGGTTCAAAAAATGATTATAATGTCATGATAAAAGAGATGAAGGTTGCACTGTTGTTTGGTTGTAATTACTCAACAGATAAGGACGCAAAACTACGTGGTTGCATTAATGATGTTAACAACGTTTCAAGTTATTTAAGGAACAAATTAAATTACGATGTTCGAGTGTATACGGATGATGTACCTGGAAGAGATACAACTGCGGCTGGGATTATAAGACATATTCATTCATTAGCTAAAGACACATGGGACTTGAGAAAACATATTACAAATGTGTGGATTCATTTTAGTGGTCATGGCTGTCAAATCCGTGACAGTTCTGGTGATGAGGAAGACGGTTTGGATGAATGCATTGTTCCGACCGATTATAAAAGAAGTGGTGTAATTAAAGACGATGTCATCAAAAATGTTCTCAAATCTTTTCATCCAAATACAAATATTATGATGTTTTTCGATTGTTGTCACTCTGGGACGATTTGTGATTTGCCCTACAGATATTCTGAAAAAAAGGACTCGTTGTTTAGGAAATCAACAATAAGAACATCAAAAGACATGAATCAGCGAATCATTATGATCAGTGGTTGTAAAGATTATCAAACATCTGCAGATGCATTTGACGTAAATAAACGAAAGTTATGGTCTGGTGCGATGACATCATGTCTTTTATCAGTATTGGAACACAAGGAACCTAAAGATATGTTCAATTTGCTGGAACTAATCCGATATGAGTTGATTATTAAACAAAAAGGTTTCACACAAATTCCTATGATATCGTCCAGTTTTGATTTAACTGTTGATAACAACAGCAGTTTGGATTTTTATCAGAAAGCAAGTGACATAAAACTTATAGAAAGAGAAACGTGTTCTATTAACTGACGACGATGTGCCAACAAGTTATTCTTTTGTTATCACTTGTTTTTACAAAAAAAAGTTACGAATTTCATTAAAACAAAACCATATATAAAGTATACATTTCATCTTAATAAAACAGAATGGAATCATCAAAACAATGCGTATGTGTACACATTACGACCATCATAAATGAAATAAAACTAAACTGGATTGATCTTGAAAACCGAAACAAGGTACCCAGGAAATCAAATATATTCCACAATTCTCTTCACGGATTCATAAATCAGCAATTAGATAAGATCAAAATGCATTCATGTCGTATTTCATAGACACTTGATATAAAGTATCATACGAAAATGTTATGTTATGTACAAAACGCATCATATTGCATATCCCACAGAAGTTCTAGGGTATGTGTGTATACTGTATAGTTGATGTGCATATTGTTTTCGATATCGTAACAGTAGTCTAGGGTTTTTTCATCAAGTACGGATCGAACAAACTCGATAAAATAATCAAAGGTGGATACCTTTTCTAAATCTATCCCTTGATTCTCAATCAGATGATTCAAATATCGTTCTCCCACATACAGAACGAGTGAAGACATTTTGATGAATGATGACAATGATTTTATCTGTGCAATAACATTCTCTTGTTTTCTCATCGAACTCCATGTTTCTTTAAAACATCTAGAATGTTCAGGAATTGAACGTATGACTTCATCATATTTTATTTTTTCGGAAAGACGATGGATATGAACTTGAACATCGTCTGGTAGTGAATAAAACAAGTTCATATGTTTGTCAGATATTTATTTGAGACGATGATGTATTCAATGAGTTGTCATTTTTTTTCATTCAAAGATCTCATTTAAAGATTTTGGTTTGAATTTAAGTTTTATTTTATTCATCAAGACTACATAATGAATCATAAAACAGAAAAATCGTATACATCTCACACAATGGATCATAATTGGTGGTGAGAATACTGTTCATTGTTGTGTAATGTAGACGTATCATAAATTGAATTGTCAGTTGTAAATCTCAATGTGTTGAATAGCTTGATAACTTTTTTATGGGAATAGCAAGCTCTTTCTATGAATCTCGAGTCGTTTCGAATTTCTTGTATCCATACGACTTTTTGACAAATCATTTCAATATAACCATTGAATGACAATATATAACTCATGTCAATACCAAGTAGTTTTTGTATAATAATTCGAAACATGTATTCTTGAGTCACGTAGTTCAGAATCATCCATAGAAAGAACATATTTTTAGAAAAAAGTTCTAAGAAATCTTCGTATGATGTATCATCGATGTTCGAATTTAAATTAAAATTTGGGTCTAAAATACCATGTATGAAGTTTGAAAAAAGCTCGTCTTCATAAATTTCAGATACAATCATCGATGAGCTGGGCAAGTCCATACGATGATGCACATATATTTCATGGTGTAGACTTTAATATGCTTCACCTAAAATTAGTAACATATTCAAGGAGTGAAAACCGAACAAAGTGTAAAGGAATTTGTCTGCTTACGTTCGCTAACATTCCTTTCGAGAGGGAACGAAATCCTTCTTTTTGTATAATTTCAGATATCGTTTGATTGGGAGTATTGTTCATTATGCGTGTTTTGCACAGATCCAACGGATTGGATAATACTGCTGCAGACGATGATGCACAGACGCTACTTATGAAGAAAGTGACGAATTCGTTGTTGATAGTAGTTTTCTTCATAATAAATTCTTTTATTTCGTCGTACACTGCAAACTGACATACTGTCACTGCGATTGTTCGTAAAAACGTATACTTCGTTCCCTTCCAGAACTCAAACAAACCGCCTTTGCGATATTCGTCTCTTACTTTAGAAAGTATGGTTGTTTTTTGAGGACTGTGTTGTAGTTGGACCATGATTTTATCGAACGGTGTGCCAACAACACAGCCAAACGCACCGGAAAGGCACCCTGCAATTATTTTTTCGTGAAAGGTATTCAGATCGTAATGTTTTTTTATAGTTTCATAAGCAAACATTTTGCTTCCTACAAAGGAAGTGTTACGTAAAATGGATGCATTCATACCATTCGTTAGCATAACTAGATCGGAAAGTTTTCTAATAACTGTTTTGTTGTTCGATTGTGATCTTACTTTGATAACATCAATTGGATGAGTCACTAACGCTGAAACTACGGAAACACCTATACAAGTATTGAGTCTGTACAGAAAATCTGAAGGATTCATTTGTGTGTATATTTTTATATATAATTTAATGCTAAAAAACCGCAAATGGAGTTTGAAGTTTTGAGTTGTGCAATATGGATACAATCAATAAAACATTTTAATTAAATGTCTATTTTGTAATTGGCTTCTAATCTATCTAAGAAAATATGCTGATGATCGATTGTTATATCGGTGTTTTCTAGGATATCAATCAATGTTGCATCTACGTCAAATCCATCTGTATGCTCTTGAATTTTATGAATGAACATGAGTTGAGTTTGAGTGGTCAAGAAGAAATCCGTCAAAATATCATCATCTTTTTGAATCAAGTTAACACCATACACTAAATCCTTTAGCGGATGTTTAATGTGGATTTTTTTGTACTTACATAACATTTGATCGTCGTCAAACAGTTTTATACTTTCTATCTTTTTATTGTATAGTTCGTGTTTTATAAATGTTTTTGCTAACTCTTTAGTTTCAAAAGAGTATGCTAGTGGTAAATTATCCCTGCGCTGCATATACGATGGAAGATTGTTGTTTTGTTGAACGGCTTTTTTATGCATATTTGCACACAAAACGGATATGTTGCCTGTCTTTGTATGACCAGTTCCTAATGCCCACAGAGAAGGTTTATACATTTGTTTGTATCGATATTCTTTTGCAATATGTTAAATATTTTTTATATTTTGCCATCGCTTTTTTTCGGTTTTTTACTAGTGTTTGCATCAAAATAACTAATTCAACTGAATCATGAAATTAATGATAAATTTGTGAATGTCTTTTATTGTTTGAATTCGTCTATTTTCGAACACAATATGAATCCACATCATCGATTCACCGGCAGACGTCATGAAGCTAGAAACCTAGTGAACCGTATCCGGATAAGATGTGGCAAACGCACGGTTAACGAGTTGAATGTTGCGATCCGAAGATATTTAGCAGATCCACACAGCATGATCAAGTACTTGGAGTTGCAACACGTTTCGTCCAAGTTATTGAAGAATGAACAAGATTTGTATATAGCGTTTTCACAATATCTAACGAGAACGAGTACTACTGTATATTCGAGTTTGTGTAGCTAGAGAATGAAGTGAATACGAAAGTTCTTGAAATGTTTTGAAAATATGTATGTATTTTATAATCAATTTTAGAATTTATTGTTGAAGTATTGTATATGGTATAACCTTCATTTTCATGATGGGTACATTAGTTAAACGCACCATGATAACATACAATAATTTCAACATCTTTATTAAAACGCTTCGATGGAAACATCAAAGATGACTTACTGTGAGGATGATATGAATGATGCCGATAACGAGATGAGCGAAGATTTTAAACCATGTGATGAACAAGCCATCAATGAATGTAAATACTTTTGTTATATTATTGGTAACGAATCGAATAAAACGTATAATGGGTATACGACTAATTTGAATCGAAGACTTCGTCAGCATAATGGAGAGATTTGTGGCGGTGCACGTGCGACTCGAAATAGAGGACCATGGCGATACGTCGCAATTCTTACATCTTCAGGGTGGAAAGATACATCGACTGCGATGAAACATGAGTGGACGATAAAGTATCCTACACGTAAACGTCCTAGACCTAAAGAGTTTAACGGCGTTACAGGACGAATGGATTCGTTAGTTTACGCGGTGAAAGAAATGTCGAACGACGGTCACGATGTGTACTGCTTTATAGACGAAGGGCACATAGAAAAAATAAGAGAAAAATGTTGTTCGGTCCATAAGTTCTTAAGAGTGTATCCCATTTCAAATTTGGATAGTATACTTGTGTAAAGTAGAGTCGTCTCGATTATTCACAGGTTAGTTTGTTGCGCTTGATGAAATTTTGCATACTGCAAACTAAGTCGGATAACTCTTTTTTAGATACCGTGATCGTTTTTACTATAGATTTTTCATTTTTGGATGATTTTTGGGGTGTTTTTTTACCTTTCGATACATCTTGTCTAGGGGAAACATCTTGTATGACGGTAAATCGTCCTCTGTGGTAGATCAAAGGTGATGGTTTTTTTGATGGGGTAGTTTGTTTTTTTGTTTCCGATGAAGCTAGTGTTTTTTTTGATGGGGTCGTTATTTGTTTGTTTTTTGATGAAGCTGGTGAGTTTTTGGATGGAGTAGTTCGTTTTTTTGTTTCAGATTTTTGTAGTGCATTTTGCTGAGATTCTATTGTTGATATCGAGAACCTTCCAATCTTCTTCGGAAGTTTTGTGGACATATATTATAATTGGTTATAATATTTCAGTTCGTTGACTTGCTTGTAATCTTGGAATTTTGGAACATTTTTAATCTAAATTGCGAATATCGTTTAAAGTTGTATAGCAGTAACATTATTCAAATGCGTTGGATTCAGAAGTTTATTAGGAATAAAAGTAATCGGTATGCCTTAGATTTCCAAGAGAACATGTTCACTATTTATATGAACAAATTTGCTACAAAGTTTGAGAAATTGTTGACTCAAAATGTGACCGAACGTCCTGAGTTGGTCGAATATATTCGAAATAATCATGATCGTATTCAAGAATTGAAAATATATATGAATATGCACAAAGCGGAAATAATGAAAACGTTGTTTTATTTTCATTGCATGAGAAAATCAATTAAAAGCACGGATCAGATATTTTATCTTGATGCATACTCTGATGTTAGAAAACGTGTTGATTCAAAGATACTACATTTGGTTCATGAAAACTTTTACAGAACCTTACCTCAGAGTTACTTGGAAAATCATTTCATTGAATTGTTCATAATGTCGATGTGCAATATGGCATCTGAATTGAGAAAAGGTTTTTTCCACAGTGAGATTGTTGCTAAAACAAAGATCACTGAACATTGGGTGGAACGAATTCCAGTCATATTTGTATGTTCGTTTATTCTGTTGTTCATGAAAATCGCTGGAGATGTCTATGTTATTTATGTTACAAACTTTTCATATTTGTTTCTCATTGACATCATAGCATCAGTGTTTGTGTGTTTTGTAGCATTGTATTTGGTATTTCTTAGAGTTCCACAATCCATATATGCTGAGGCGAAACACGCTGCGAGTGACACTTATATTTTACACAAAACAAACCTGCATTTATTGTTTCTTAAACAATCAGGGAAAAAAAATGAAACTCAGTATTTTGATAGGATCGTTGAAAGTTGTTTTACATGTGAACATTATTGTGAACATTCTCACGTTGGCGAACATATACTTGTTGTATCCAGTGCAAATCCACTTGCCAACAATACAAATGCTTGAAACGTAAAAATTCCTGCAGAGAAATACATACCGTACCAGAAGAAATCCGTACTTTTCATGATTGAATACTATTCACACGAAATTTTTAAATCATGTTGAAGAGTTATTTATGTGAATGTATCGTCGATATTTGGTTGGGATTTGTGATAAATAATTTTCAAGATGAGAACAATGATTGTCATGAATAGACTGATTGATGTTGGGATGTAAAGCGGTGAATCATTTCTGATGATTCCATAAGAAGTCATGAGACTCAATCCGCTAATATTCAAGATTAGAAAACTGGTAGATATATCTTTAGTCGATTTTGTTTTCACAATTTTTAATATTTGAGGAATCATTTGAACACTCAAGATAATTCCACCTGAATATCCCAATACTTCTGGAAAAAGCCTCATTTGAGCAAATTGGTGTTTAAGAATATCGTGTATCAAATTGGTCACTTTTTTGAAATGGGTTAGAAATATGAAATTATTTATATATTTTACATTTGCTGGTGAATATAAAGGAGTGTTAATATCACTGAGTTCATTTGTTCATCATACATATACGTGCATTGTTTAAACATAGTTTTGGATAAAAATGACTTTATCCAAGTCGACGATTGATGCTTGTTTGAAGCAGATTACACACCACGTAAAGCGTGAAACGGTTGAGGAACTAATATGTGAGATAACCGAGAAAGATGAAATGACCAATGAATTACGTAATACTCTGCAGACATATATAGACAATATACCTGTAAAGAAAGGGTATTTGAGTATTGAAAAGAAGAAAAAGCGTCGATATTCAGGTTACCATTTGTACATGAAAGAACACCGAAAAGAAATCAAAACAAAATATCCGGAAAAGAAACCACAAGAACTGATCGCACTTGTTGCACGTTCTTGGAAAGACGTTTCTGATGAAGAAAAAAATGAATTCAACCGACGTGCCATGAACATAAAAAGTGAGGAGAAAGTATAAAAAACATTATTTATGATGGATGTTTATATCAAGTTCACCCACGATGTGTATGAATTTTATATTCATGTGAACAGGTTTCAAGAACAGTGTAATGAGAGGATTCCAGGAGATGAATATAGTGTTCGAATTGAAGATTTAAACAATAGTCTGAAGAAAATTCTGAAATCAGTGAAGAAAGTGATTATGGTGAATCGAGAACAATTGAGAGCTTTATTTCACATACTATATAAACTAATGTTAACTTCAGATGAAATTATGAAAACTCTCGTTAAAAGTAAAGAGATAACTGATTCAGATGTTGTATTCTTTGCGGATACAAAATTTGTTTGTTCTGAAGTATACAATAGTTTAGAAAAGAAGTTTGTCCATTAATTGTTCAACAGTAGAGTCATCATTATCGTGTATTACGATTACATCGTCATTATTGAGCAACCATTCGTCGTGAAGGTCGTGTAGTCGTTGCAAATAGTCTAAAGAGATAGCCTCTTCGCTTATTCGGGCTCGGCTCTGAATTCTTTTTTTACAGGTTATAGGATCTTGTCTCAGATAAATGATTTTATCATTGGTCAAATTTCCGTATTTGTGACTCAAATGTTTATAGTATGTGTCAAATACTTTGTACTCGATATCCGTCATATTTTTCAAGTCCAACATGCATTTTGCGAAAATATGTTTATCGGTCTGAATGGAACGTTCGCATAAGACTACACACTCAGACTGTTTTGCTTTCATCATGTTTTCGAATCGGGTCATGAGAACGTGCATCTGAAAAGCAAATGCATATTTTGTGGGGTCTTTGTAGTAAGATTCGAAGATGGAAACACCATCTGTGTCTTTAAAAGTAGTCCAAATGTTAACAGGTTCTTCGAATGCGGATAACGACTTTTCTTGCAACTTCCGAATGAGTGTGGACTTACCACTTCCAATGTTTCCTTCAATGATATACATCTGTTGAGAGTCTTCTTATTTCCAAATTAATATATCATATCATCATTTTTTAAAATGGTTTTCAATTGATGTTGTAACTAAAAAAATAAAATATGGACACGATAACGGTGAATTTTCACACGGTATGATTGCAATCCGATTGAATTCTCGAAACGCAGCGCACAATATGATGGTCGGGTTCACTATGTACAAAAGATTAAACAAAAAATAAAAGGTTTTATAAATGACAAGTTTCTACAGTATTGTTTTGATATTAACTGTCTTTGTTGTATGTATTTGTTATTTATCAGTTCACAAAAATATCTAGATTTTCTTGCAAAAAACATTGAAAAAAAAAGAAAAGATATTCATATTTTGGAATCAAGGTTGGGAAAACGCACCTTATGTATGCAAAATGTGTCTTAAGTCTTGGAAAAAATATAATTCGAATACCCATGAAATAATAGAATTAGATAACAAAACGATATCACATTACATACATGATGCACGTATCGTTAAAACTATAAATGAAATTGGCAACTTCAAATCTTGGACACAAGCATCAGATCTGTTACGAATTAATCTAGTTGCGATCCACGGCGGGTTTTGGGTAGATGCTACAATGCTTTGTACGAAACCAATCAACGAATACAAACATTTGTTAAAAAATAAGTATAATTTTTGGTTTCCATTCGACATCGACAGCCATATTCACTCCTACAACTACATTTATAGTACACCTGAAAATGCGATAATAAAAAATGTAGCTAATTCAATGAACCAACATTTTTATGAAATGAAAAGAAGTGAAAATCCATTGGACACTTATGAACCAATATTTCATCTATACCTTGGTAGACTTATGTACGTTCGACTTAAGAGATTGATCAATTGGGATGTCATCAAAGCGTGTCAGTTAACTCCTTCGAGTAATAAACAAAAAATTGGCTACAAAATGTTTCAAACGACAGATATATTATCACGGAAAATTACTAAAGAAGCGATTAATGAAGCCGAAAAACAAAGTTTCTTGAAACTTACCACACGACACGGTGTTAAATATCATGAATTCTTTGAACAAGGAACTGTACTTGATTATTTACTAAAAAAGTACACTTAAAATGTGAATATGTGTGAACATGACAACTCCATTTCAAGTTAATTTAATTTCTCTAATTCATCAAAATCTCGTTTGTAAATATGTTTTATTAAGTTCCTTACGTCATCATCTAGATCAGAACTTGTTATCGTGTGTTGTGTCATATTGTATATGCCCCATTTAATGTTAGATTCCTTCGCAACATTTTCAATTGTAGTTCCAGCATTTTTGGGAATGTGGATGAATTCCAAAAAACGTTCCACATTATGTTTGATAGATTTAAAACGCATAACAATAACATGCATTAAAAAAAGAATAATAGTATCACAAGTATAAAATAATAATTCATCATTGAATGTACATTTTTATTTTAGTGGTTGTTCATGGAGTAATGATTCAAATACACTTATAAGTACTTAATGTGTTGAACCTTCAAGCACAAAACTTTTCATTACATTACTCACGCGTAACATATGTTCATATGTTGAGTAATCAACCATTTCAAGTGAGCATCGTTTTTAATTGAAAATTCTTTTAATTTCTTCAAAATCTTTCTCATAAATTCTTTCAATTAAAACTTTAACATCTTGATCTAAATCTGCAACGGTTACTGATTTCTCTGTCGTATTGTATTTAGTGTCTTCGTTCAACTTTATATCAATACCGTGTTTTGATGTTAACTCGTTAAATTCTTTTGTTAGATTTTCAAAGTTCAAAACATTATCGCAGGTTCTTTCACCTTGTGAATCAAATAAATATTCGCATTGAGGTAAGAAATGACAATTCAATTCACCATCATTATATGTTCCAAAAACCAACATTTTTCTCAACCAAGCGTTCAGATGTTCTGGAGTTTGTTCAGATAACTTGTTTCTGTATTTGTATTCACTGACCATACGTTCGTAAGGATTTCTTAAAACGCAAAATGTTTCATCTTTTTTGTATAAAGAGTTCCTATTAAAATGTTTCGGTGGTAGATGCCAATATGTGCAATTCGGAGTGAATTCATTGATACTCTTATGTTCTTCATGTTCAGGTTTAAATCTTCCCCATTTGACATTCTGTGAATCTGCAATATTTTCTATCGTAGTTCCTGCGTTTTTTGGAATGTGAATAAATTCCAGGAAAGCTTCTACTTTACGATTAAGAGTACGTTCTCGAAGAAGAATGAACGAAAAAAGTAGTATTAGTGATAATACAATGAGAATACCTTTCATACTTTATTAGTATTGACATACTTTTTTAGAATTGTAATTGTAATGAAACACTTGGGTGTAAGTGAAGTTTTATGTTTTTTCATTCGAATGCGATCCGAGTTACATAGAGAAATCACTACCATTCATTTTTAGGGAAACAATCGAATATATATATTGATGTAAAAAAAAATCGCATCATCATCATAAACTGATGATGACTGATTGTGAAATATGTACATACGTGATGTCTGAAAATGTGTTGAACATTCTTGAAGAAAACGTACTTCGTTGTTCAAAATTATGTGGTACATCTAATGTAAAACATAATAAAATACTAGTGAAAGAGCTTTTAGAAGCGGGTGTGCAAGAGATTTGCACCTACAAAATTAATAAATCTTTTGGTTTGAATAGCATCAAAAACTCTGACATCGCAATTATTGCATTTAAGGAAATAAAAATGGAATCAAAACGGATGAGAAGTGGTCGTGAGCAGGTTTTGTCGAAGAAAGTTGTGTGTGGATTTGTATTATGTAACTACATTGAGAAATCAAATGAGTTATATGTGGATTTAATTTGTTCCCCGGCAGAGCCGGGATTTATAGTACGAGGAGTGGAACTATTAAACTGTGTGGAAGAACTTGCGGTTTCGCTACAGTGTTCACATATTCATTTAAGTGCACTTGAAGATGTATTTTGTTATTATGCAAAGTTGGGATATGTAGCTTGCGATCGTCCGTGTGAGTTGAATAAAGAGAGCGAATGTGCGCCTTCACAAAAAAAACGGATGAAAGGAAGTAATGAAGATGGTTGGAGAATGAAAAAATGTCTCAGAGAACCAATTCGACGTCAAGTTTCGGAAAAAATTCGATCTGGCAGATACAACATTCCACGAGGATGCAAGACTGATCAGACACGTATTAGTGATTTAAATCGTCGAAGAATTGACTCTGAAAACTTGAAGAAAAAGAGAAAAGAGTTCCTAGAAAAAAAAAAGCAGATTCAACCTATCGATACTAGTACAAATAATAACAACGAAACAGTAGAGTTAAGCATTTCTGGGAGAAGAACCCGTGTTCGACGTGGTGGTGGTAAAACCAAGATCAACCAATGATGTAATTCGTTGGGGATTTGAATTTTATAGATTAGTTTTATTTTTACATTTAAACATTGTCTTATGATTTTATTGTGTCTCCAAGGAAAATTATGACATAACAAATAAACGAAGATAGTATGAATCATAGAGAGTACATCATTCAAGCTACGAATGGTTTAGTCGGGGATGAGCTGAAAACAAAATTGTACGAGATGTATTCACCGTTGTGTAATGGTGAATACAAAAGATTCTCTTACAAAGCAATGCGTAAAATATTATACTCTGAACTTTTATCCACGAACGGAGACATTTATGGAGGACACAATCTTGAGAACGTACCAAAAGCACATATAAATTGTGAACACGTGTGGCCACAGAGTTTTTTTAAAGGACGTTCCCCGATGAAATCAGACATGAATCATTGTTTTGCATCTCATTATAAATTGAACACTCATAGAAGTAACAAGAAGTTTGATGAAATAGATGATGACGAGGCTGAATATTTGAATCAAGTTGGCGAAAAAGTGGATGACGAATGTTTAAGTACAGGGTCTGATTCAGATCTGGAGGATGAAGTAGAAGAAGAAAACCAAATTGACAGCGGTGAGTTGTGTGAAAAGTCTAATTATAACAACACATTTGAACCAAGAGATGTGAGCAAAGGTAACATCGCTCGTGCTATCGCATATTTTAATACAATGTATCCAAAGTACGACATTTCTAAGGTGATAGATATTCGAACACTACTTGATTGGCATCACGCAGATCCTGTTGATGGTGGTGAGCGTAAACGGGTCGATGTAATATACGAACATCAGAGAAATTTGAATCCATTTATTGTCTGTCCTGAACTCGTTGCAAGGGTTTATTTGGTTTCTTGATTTGCTTCAAGTTGAAAATGATGTGCTTCGTCAAGGTGTTATACAAAAAAAATGTTGTGTAGCACACGTTCCAAAGAATATTTCTTTGCAAATGGAAATAGTTTTCTTTTCACAACTTTAGAAATTTCATTTGTATCCGCGTTGCCAAACTGCAACCAATATCTCACTATGTTTGCAAATTCCCAATATACACTTGGGTTTTCAAATTGTAATTGTAATACATTGTTGAATGACATGCCACTTTCAAGAAAAAAATCAATTACGTTTTCGGACATTAGGTCTGGATGATATATCGGTAATACGATGAATTCTGCGCTTCGAAAACACGTCGTCATTCTGAACCATGGGATATCGAATTTGTCTGGGAGTACGGATCGACAAAGTGGGCATGTCATCGATCCTCTTCTGACCCATCGTTTGAGACAATGTGTATGAAATGTATGAGAGCAGTCTAGAACGGTCATCTCATTCATTGTGCATGGTTCTAAACAGACTGAGCAGTTTTCACGGGGAAGATGATGTCCACAATACCATTGATTGTTTGTATGGAAGTATTTTCCTTGGAATTTGCATGGACGTTCGGGATTTGTCTTAAGTTGTCCTGAACACGTATTTCGTGGAGCTTCTTGTGACGTGATATTTGTCTTAAGTTGTCCTGAACACGTACTTCGTGGAGCTTCATGTTGGGTGGTGTTTGTCATGGATGGTTACGTTTGACGATTGTGAAGTTAGACAGATAATTATAGAAAAAAAAAAGAATACTAAAATTCATCTAATAGTTTAGGAATGCGAAAGAGGGTGTCTTAATTTTGATGAGTGTGTGGAATCATTTTTGAGTTGGCAATGGATGCCCTCAGTGCGATTTTGAATCCATTTGCACAAGATCGCAACATACAGATCTTGACGGAATTTCATGCAAAATGGTCTCAATGTCCTGACACAATCGATGATATATCATACAGGTTTGGAATCACAACAGATGATACGAATCACATCGAAGAATGTATTCAAAACGAGAAAGAAATAATCTTCCGTTTGCATCAAGAACTATTGAGAAATGATTTGTTGAAGAATAAAAATGTGTTTGAGCAGTTTAACTTGGTATGTTGTAGAATACATTACGGACAGCAAGTGATCAATCAGATGCATCACTTTAAGCATAATGTGACACACATACCATCACTGTTTATGTTTAATCCTGTGGAGTATGAAAAGTTGAATCCATTTCAGAAATTGGTATTTTTTCTGTACGATTATTTCGAATCCAACAAATTGCGAAAATATGGCGAATATTGTTACGAAGAGATATGTAATCCGTATCCAACCAGAGCGTGGAAACAGAAAAGTAAAATCATTGATGTTGTTCACGAGCAGTTTGGAATGTTGAAGAACTACACACAGTGGCTTTTATTTACGACAACCAAAGATATGGATAAACGAATTACTGAATACATGTGTAGATCCGAAGACGCAAGATTTCCTACTTTAAAAAAACATCGAAATGTTTTCTCGTTCACTAATGGGATATACATCACATTGGTTCGATCAACACTGACTGATTGTTTTATTTTATACGGTTCGGAACAATACAAACTGTTGGATGATTCGTATGTTGCTTGTAGATACTTTGATCAACCATTTACAAATTCTGTTGAAACACCTGTGTTGGATTCAATATTCAAGTATCAGAAATTGGACGACGACGTGATTTCAGTGAACAAGATGTTTCTGGGACGAATGCTGTACAAGGTGGGTCAGTTGGACAATTGGCAGGTTATTTTAATGCTCATCGGGTGTGGTGGGACAGGGAAAAGTACAATCAATAACATCGTTCGTTCGTTTTATGATCATGAAGATGTTGGAATACTTGGAAACAATCATCAAAAGATATTTGGGTTATCCGATATTTATGACAAGTTTGCTTTTATCGCACCTGAAATAAAAAGGGATTGGAACATCGATCAGGCTGAATTTCAGGAGATGGTTAGTGGTGGAAAAATTAATATAAATATCAAACATAAATCGTCGATAATGGTGCAGTGGACAGCACCAGGCATGTTGGGTGGTAACGAGAACCCAGGTTTTGTGGACAATGCTTCAAGTATTCAAAGAAGAGTGGTTGTCACCAGGTTTGATATAAAAGTAGATGACGTGATTACTGATTTGAATTGTAGACTTGATAAAGAGATCTCTCAAATTCTGAAAGCGTGTAATCTTCAATACCTTAAATACGTGAGCATGTACCAAAACAAGGAC
>Ga0255759_10001173_pt1 | contig 23595 bp, 32 predicted proteins | sample 101ome_20_FD_179959 | JGI IMG/M metagenome (GOLD analysis project Ga0255759, IMG submission 179959) | Coastal salt marsh microbial communities from the Groves Creek Marsh, Skidaway Island, Georgia - 101404AT metaG (version 2) | ecosystem: Environmental > Aquatic > Marine > Intertidal zone >...
GCTTTTAGCTGTAAATCTTAGTACATTATTTACATACAGGTTCTAGGTTACCTATTGGGTTGAGGCCGAGCAGCAATTGTTTACTGGTATACCTGGGCCTATCAGGAGCTATCCTGCCAATTCTATTTTTTACGTTTACGTTTAGTTGGTTTAACTTCTGGATATAAAGTTTTAACATCAGTAAAACTGCTAATCCATTTTTTATGTTCTTTCCAACTAAATTTTTTAACTTTTTGTTTCTTTTCTTTTGTCATTAAACCACTCCTCTATCAATCCAACTTTAAATTTATGAGTTCGTGATTTTTGTTTATCAGCAAACTCTTGAGCTTCTTTTTCATATAAAAAACATCTATTGGTAAACAATCTCCAATCATCTTTTTTTTTTAATGAAAAAATTATACAATACATTATAAATCTCTTGTAATACTAAATTTATATGTATCGTTAATTATTCCAGCAGCAAAAACTAACATATGCCAAACATATATATCGTAAGTCATAGCTCTAGTTTTACAAAAATTAAAACTAAGATCTTGATTATCGTAATCCTTTTCCGTTGGCATATTTTTATTTAAAACAAAAGTTTCGCAACCTGGTTTACCATTCATAAGAATGTAATCATCAGTAATCTCAATATTAGCAAGATTACCACTTGCAATGCCATCAATGTATTCAGCTTCTTGTTGTAAAGCTTTCCATTGTTTGTCATTAAAATTTATATATTGATGCCAGTAGTTAGTATATCCCATTATTTTTCCTTTCTTTTTGCTTGATCTAATTTAAAGTCATATCTTGCATCTTCAGCATTTATAACTTCAAATGCTATGTCTTCTTCTGAATTAATACCAAGTTCTTTTAATCCTTCTTCAAACTTGTTAGTATCAATTTTACATTCAGCATAGTCTGTCTGTAATTTTTCGAGTTTATCTAAAAACTCTAATTTATTTACGCCCATAATATTCCTATACAGTTATAATCATTACAATAAGTAATAACAAAAACAGTACACATCCATAAAACTGTATACTTGTCATATTATTCCTTAGCAGTTTTCTTTTTGATTTCATACGGCAGCTCCACTTTTTCAGGCATATGCTTACCAATAGCTATACATAATCCTATGAAAGCTCTGATTGGAAACATAATAGCTGTCCATATCCATTGTGCTAATACATTCATTAGCCAGTTTTGTAGTTTATTCCACATTTTGCACCTCTTTCTTATTTATTATTATACACTTATTACTTGTTATTGCAAGACATTCGGCAGCACCTCATGTTTTTGCCCCACCGAGTTCCGAATAAATCGAAACACGATAAAAAAATGCCCATGGCTCAGAGTCGAGCCACAGGCAATGTTTGTATTGTTATGCAGATAGCTTACGAGCTTCTGCTAACAACATATCCTTCTCAGCTTTATCAACATAAATCTTATCAGTAACTGAAGTTCTCTTGGAAACAGGAACATAAGACTTACCAAAGATGTCTTTGTATTTTTTCTCAAGAGTATCAACAATTAGCTGTGATCTTCTGCAATTCAAAGATTGCACTTTGTTTCTGAAGATCAATGATGATAATTTACCTTTGGTAATTTCTGTACCAACATCATCTCTTACAGCTTCTCTAGTAAGTTCTTTAGTTTTGTCGAGAGAAGCATTACACATTTCGTTGTGTCTATAAAAACTGCCATAAATAGAATCAAAATTCCATTGTGCAATTCTAGACCAATCTTCATTATCAATGAAAGGTGTAATAATAGTATCAACCAAAGTATTGATACCTGTTACCATACTAGTTTCAGATTCATCTAAAACTAATTCCATATTAGCAAGTCTGCTATCTGGATCATCTCTGTAAGTTTCTTTTAGTGTCGACATAATTTACTCCTTTTCGTTAGTTTGTTTGTCATTATTTAATTTATATACTGCGTATGCAATCAACCCAATGACAACAGGTGATAGCAGTATACTAAAAATGGCACCTACAAAGTAACATGCCATAATTAATATCGAAATACCTACAACTTTTAACAAGTTAGCTAGTTTGGACATTCTCACCTCCATAACAAGTTAGTTCACTATCAATCAATTTCACCTCATCAGTATTACCTACCGACTCAGCTACATCTCTCTTGATAGCCAACTCCTCAACTCTCTTAATTTTATCAGAGTCTTCTCTTATCTTAAAATAAGTCATAAGCTCTGAAACTCTATCATTAGTCATAATTACCTTTCAGTTAATAGTTAATAAATGCCCATACACGGACAACTCCGTATTCACTAAAGAGGCTCGTTGGTGCAACAGCTTGGCACATTCATGTGCGACACTCGTGTCTTCTTACCAAAGTAAAGCAGACACAGTGTCCTGTTGTTCCAATGAGGATTGTTAGTGTACGGTTAGTTGTACCGTGTGCCGTGCCACGGCGAGTGGCATTCTTTTCTGTGAGGGCAGCGACTGCCCGAACAGCAGCGACCAGGATCGTTACCCCTTTGGGGCCAAGACCTTGGGCTTGGGGGCGAAGCCCTAGAGCCTGTAAGTCGCCCATACAAGATATAGTATTGTGCGTAGCAACAAACACAAGAGAGCTAATATAATGCTTGACAAGGAGGAATCCTACCCTTACGAACAGTTAGGGGTAGAATAATAAAAGCGTTATATGAGCGAACTCACAGAGAAACAGAAGAAGCTAGTAGATACAATCGTAACAACAGGTTGTAGTATAAAGGAAGCAGCTAAAACTGCAGGATATTCAAGTAAAGGAAGCGAAGAAGCAGGTCGTGTAAGTGCTTCTCGCACACTACGACTTCCAAAAGTACAGACCTATATGCAACAAGCAATAGCTCGTACACTTGGACTAGGTGCAGTGTCAGCGAGTAGGAAACTTATCGACCTGTCTTCAGGAGCTAGGTCAGAGTATGTCCAACTCGAAGCAAGTAGAGACATACTCGACAGAGTAGGACTAAGAGCTCCAGACAAGGTAGCACATAATATCCAAGGGGACATTAAGATTAACATCGACCTTTCTTAAAAAGTGACGGTACAGAGTACCGACTTTTGCCCTACTCGGAACGAGGGGTGGGGGCAAAAACGCCATCGTCTAGATGACTAGTGGAGTTACACACACAACAGGGTTGATTTTAAGCACACACTAGGATAATCGTTAAACATGGCTAAGAAAAAGTTTGACGTCAATAAGGTTGCCCATGAAACAAGGGCGAAATACAAACGGACTAGTATATCTAGTCGAAAGCCAAAGAAAAGTTCTATGAACAAGGCTAAGAAAAGGGATTTCAAAAAATATAATAAGCAAGGCAGATAAGTGCGTTTTATTTTTTTTTACCCAAAGGTAAGGTTTTTATAAGGAGAATATTAATATGACTAAAGATAAATTAAAAAATACTTGGAAACAATTTACTACTGGTTTTAAAGATGAAAATATTTTATTAAAAGTTGCTAATAAAGTTGGAGATAACATGAACAAAGGTGCTAAAGGAAGCATGTCTGGTTATCAACTAAATATTGGATCTAAAGGAATTAAAATAAAAAAAAGTAGATAATGGTTGCTAAAGTATACCAAAATCCAAAAGGTGGTTTAAATGCTAGAGGTAGAGCTTTCTTTAAAAGAAAAGAAGGAGCTAATCTAAAAGCTCCTGTTAAAAAAGGAACTAATCCTCGTAGAGTATCATTTGCTGCAAGGTTTGCAGGAATGAAAGGCCCAATGAAAGATGACAAGGGTAGACCTACTAGAAAAGCATTAGCATTAAAAGCTTGGGGATTTGGATCTGTAGAAGCTGCAAGAAACTTTGCAAACCGAAATAAGAAATCAAAAGCATAGGAGAAAGATGAGTACTGTAAACAAAGCAGGTAACTATACGAAACCTGGTCTAAGAAAAAGATTATTTAATCAAATCAAATCATCAGCAACACATGGAACTAAAGCTGGACAATGGTCAGCTAGAAAAGCCCAATTACTTGCTAAGAAATATAAAGCTGCTGGTGGTGGATATAAATAATGGCATTAGCTAAATCTCAAAGAAGTTTAAAAGCTTGGGGTAAACAGAAATGGAGAACCAAGTCTGGTAAGAAGTCTTCTGAAACAGGAGAAAGATATTTACCAGAAAATGCTATTAAATCTTTGAGTGCATCTGAATATGCAAGAACAACTGCTGCCAAAAGAAAAGGCAAAGCTTCTGGAAAACAATTTGTTAAACAACCAAAAAGCATTGCTGCCAAAGTTAGAAGATTTAGATAAATGGATTATATTTGTAAAATATGGAGGGATGATACCCTCAAAAAAGAAATATTGTTTTCTGCTGATAATGATGTTATAGCTATGCAGAAATGTAGTGCTGCTATCCCAGACGGATGTAGAGCTACATATTATGAAATAACACAAGAGGAGAAACAATGCCTTACGGAAAAGGAACCTACGGTTCAAAAAGAGGAAGACCAGCAAACAAAAGCAAAGGACTAACAGGAAAACAAAAAAATTTACCTGAAGGTTTAAAAAAGAAAATAATGTCTGCCAAGAAAAAGTAATGGCAACCAAAGCTGAAAAATTGCATATGGATAAGGTAGCCCAATTAGGGTGCTATGTTTGTAAAGCACCTGCTACCTTACACCATATTAGAAACAATGGTAAAGGCAATGTAGGTATGGGAAGAAGATCTTCTCACTTTGAAGTTATTCCATTATGCTTTGAACATCATCAAGGATGTACAGGTATACATTTAGATAAAAAAAATTTTATAGAAAAATATGGTACAGAAGCTGAAATATTACAAGCTGTACTACTAGAACTAAAGGTACAAGAATGTCGTTCCTCAATACTTTAAGTTTAAAAGACAGAAGAAGACTTCGTACTATTGTTAAGAATACACATCTTAAACATTATCCTACGCATATGATAACCGACAAAGAAGCTGATAAATTAGTAGAAGCTTTTGGAGAAGAAACTATCTACAAACTGCTTAAAGCAAATGTAGGTACTAATGTCGATTAATTTTAATTATAAACCAGAAGGACAAACTTTAAAAAAGTTTATGAAGTCTGATGACTTCTTTAGAGGATTACGAGGGCCAGTAGGTTCTGGTAAATCTGTATCTTGCTGTATAGAAATATTTAGACGAGCATTGTTACAAGAAAAAAATGCACAAGGTGTTCGTAAATCAAGATGGGCAGTAATAAGAAATACAAATCCACAGCTAAGAACTACAACAATTAAAACTTGGTTAGATTGGTTTCCAGAAGATACTTGGGGTAACTTTGCTTGGTCAGTACCTTATACTCATAAAATACAAAGAGGTGATATAGATTTAGAAGTTATATTCTTAGCTCTTGATAGACCAGAAGATGTCAAGAAACTATTATCTCTTGAGCTTACAGGTGTATGGGTAAATGAAGCTAGAGAAATACCTAAGTCTATTATAGATGCTTGTACTATGAGGGTAGGTAGATTTCCATCTATGAGAGATGGTGGTGCTACATGGTATGGTGTTATTGCAGATACCAATGCACCAGAAGAAGATCATTGGTGGCCTATAATGGCAGGTGATGTACCTGTACCAGATCATATATCTCGTGATGAAGCTTTAATGTTAATTAAACCAGACAACTGGAGTTTTCATACACAACCATCTGCTTTGATTGAAAAGAAAAACAAAGAAGGTTTTACAGAAGAATATATACCAAATGATAATGCAGAAAATAAAAAAAACCTAACACCTAAATACTATCCTAATATTATTAGAGGTAAAACAAAAGGATGGATAGATGTTTATGTTTTAAACAAACTCGGTAGCATAGAAGAAGGTAAACCAGTATATCCAAACTTTAAACAAGAAATACATATATCTGCAGAAACAATAAAACCATCTATTAACCAAACTTTGTTTATAGGTATAGACTTTGGATTAACTCCTGCTGCTGTCTTTGGTCAAAGAACAGCATTGGGTAGATGGAATATATTAAATGAGCTTGTATGTTTTGATATGGGTGTAATGAGGTTTTCTGAATTACTTAGAGGTGAGATAGCAAAAAATTATAATAACTATGATGTACAAATATTTGGAGATCCTGCTGGTGATTTTAGATCACAGACAGACGAAAGAACTCCTTTTTCTATTATGAGAAACTATGGATTAAAAGCTGTACCTGCACCATCTAATGATGTTGCTCTTAGAATAGAATCTGTAGACACAGCTTTACAAAGACTTATAGATGGTAAAGCAGGATTTTTAATAGATCCACAATGTCTTAATTTAAAAAAAGGATTTAATGGTGGTTATCATTATAGAAGACTTCAAACATCTGGAGATCGTTATGATGAAAAACCATATAAGAATAGATATTCTCACGTTCATGATGCTTTGCAATATTTAATGATGGGTGCTGGAGAAGGTAGAACATTACTAGCAGGTAGATCACAATCACAACCAACTGTTGCTAAAAAAGAATGGGATGTATTTGCTGGACAAAAAACTAAAAAAAGAAAAGTATGGGATCTGTTCAAGAGGAATGGTTAGTCTACTTTCATAGTAGAGGAACTCAAAGATATGCTAAATGGATATGGTGGTGGAAACCTCCACATGGATTTAATCATTGTGGAGCCTTAAAATTCATACCCAGTTTAGATGTTTGGGAACATCTTGAGTTTACTCACGCAGGTATTAAGACAAGCTATCTAACTAAACAAGAGTCAGAAAACTTTTTAGGTTACTTGTATGACTATGAGGTATTAGTATGTCCAGTAAAAGATGATTGGCATTTATTTAGAATAAAAGAATTAAGCTGTGTATCATTTGTTATGAGATTAATAGGTTTTTATAGATGGTATATTATAACTCCATGGCAATTATATTGTGCGTTGCGTAAAGCAGGATATAAGCGATTTTGGAACAAATCAGATTAAAAAAGGATTTTTCTATGAGTGGTGATGGTGGTAGAGCAGGTAGAGATACAGACGTATCAGGTGCTGAAGCAGTTACAACTGGTGGCACAACCTATTCAGAAAAAAAAATAAAAGACAGAAAAAAAAAAGATTTTATTAAATCTGGTGCTGATAAAATAGATAGAACTGTAGGTGGCCCACCTGCATTACAAGCAATGAAAGGCCCATTTCAAGCAGGGTCTATTAAAACAAGAACTTTTTTTAATGAAAAGGTTTTAGCATCTAGTAGAGCTAAACAAAATATTGGATATACAAAAACAGAGTTTGAAGCTTTATCTTTAACAGAACAAAATAGAGCTTATGATAAATACATGCAAGGTAGAATGTCTGGACAGATTGATGCTTATGGTAATTTACAACAAGGTTATAGACGAGAAACTATTAAAGTTAAAAAAGCAGATGGTACAATGACAACTAAACAAGTAATTTTGGGTGGAAACGATAAGGGTGGGCAAACTAAAACTAAGACAACACAGCAAATAGAAGCTGAAAATGTTGCACAACAAAAAGCTGCACAAGCAGAAGCAGATCAAGCTGCAGCAGAACAAGCTGATGCTTATAAGAAAAAAAGATTATCAATAACATCATCTAGATCTTTGTTTGGTAGAGCTGGTGGTAGAGGATTTTATAATTAATGGATTACTTGGATAACTCTGAAATTAATTACGGTACAGAAGATAAAGCGTCTGAAATTTTAAAAAAATTTAAAGAAGCACAATCTATAAAAGATTACTGGAAAGATAAGTTTGAAGAAGCATATGAATACTGTCTTCCAAATAGAGAATCTTTTTATGAAGAATCTCCAGGTCAAAAAAGAACTGATAAAATTTTTGATGAAACTGCAGTAGTTGGAGTACAAGAATTTGCATCAAGACTACAAGCAGGTATAACTCCTACCTTTGCTAGATGGGCAGACTTTCAAGCTGGATCAGAAATACCACCAGAACAAAAACCAAATATAAATTTACAGTTAGATAAAATTACAGATTACGTTTTTCAATTATTACAACAATCAAACTTTAACCAAGAAATACATGAATCGTTTATGGATCTTGCAATTGGTACAGGAGTTATGCTTGTTGAAGAAGGTGATGCAATAAACCCAATTAAATTTACAGCAGTTCCATTAACTAGAGTTTGTTTAAACACAGGCCCAGATGGTAAAATAGATTCTGTGTACAGAACTAGATATTGTAAACCACACGAAATAAAAATTTTATATCCTAAAGCTAAACTACCAGAAAATTTTGATCCTTTAAAAAATAAAAAGAAAGTTAAAATTATAGAAGTAGTTTATAAAATATATGAAGAAAATGTAGAAAAACATAAAATGTGTATTGTTATGGATAGTCCAAAACATATTTTATATGAAGAAATATTTGAAGGCGAAGGTTCTAATCCATATTTAGTATTTAGATGGAATAAGGCATCAGGCGAAGTATATGGTAGAGGGCCAGTATTTAATGCAATGGCAGCAATTAAAACTTGTAATCTTACAATAGAATTAATATTACAAAATGCACAGATGTCAGTATCTGGTGTATATACTTACGAAGATGATGGTGTAATTAATCCAGACAATATATCATTAGTACCTGGATCTTTAATACCTGTAGCTCCAGGTTCTAGAGGATTAAGTCCTATACCTTCTGCATCTAACTTTGATGTAGCTCAATTAGTTTTAAATGATATGAGAACAAATATTAAAAAAGCATTATACATGGAAGCTCTTGGTAGACCAGAAGGTACACCCATGACAGCTACCGAAGTTTCTGAAAGAATGGCAGATTTATCAAGACAAATAGGATCTTCTTTTGGTAGACTTCAATCTGAATTAATAACTCCATTGTTAAAAAGAATAATTAGAATTTTATCTAAACAAGGTAGAATAGACATCCCTAAAGTAAACGGTAGGGAAGTTAAGATAGCTCCACGTTCACCTCTAGCACAAGCTCAACATTTACAAGATGTTGCAGATGTAACTAGATTTAATGAAATTATTGGAGCTACATTTGGGCCACAAATGGTTAATCTAATTGTAGACCAAAACACAACTGCAAAATATCTAGCTGAAAAAATGAATCTTCCAGAAAGATTAATTAGAAATGAAGAAGAACAACAAGAGCTAGTACAGCGTTTACAACAAATGCAATCAACACCAGAAGGAGGTGAAGCTCCACCAGGAGCGTAATATGGCTTGGAAAGATCTAGAGAAAGAGAAGCCCAAAATAACAAATAGTATAGACGGTTATGTAAGATCTGCAGAAGAAGAACAGATCTTAAATAAAAATTTTGCTAATGTCTTTAAAGGAGATGAAGGCAAAAAGGTTTTAAACTATTTGCAATCTATAACAATAGAAGCTGTTGCTGGGCCAAATATAGATAGCAACAGATTGTTTCACTTGGAAGGTATGCGATTCCTTGTGGGCATAATTAAAACTCGTATAACAAAAGGAGAACAAGATGGCAGATGATAATGCTAATTCAGCACCAGTCGCTACAGAGCAATCTTCAGAAACGACTTCTAGACCAGAATATGTACAAGAAAAATTTTGGAATGCTGAAAAAGGTGAAGTTAATATAGAAAACTTAGCTTCATCATATAACTCTCTAGAATCTAAATTAGGTTCTAGAACAGAAGATCTGACTAAACAAATTAGAACAGATATTGAAAATGAAAAACTACAAAGTGTACCAGAGGAATATAAATTAAATGTTCCAGAACTAGATGGCAATGTTAGTTTAGATATTAGTAATGACATGCCTATAGTACAATGGTGGAATCAAACTGCAAAAAATGCAGGTCTATCTCAAGAACAATATGATGAAGGTGTAAAAGTATTTGTAGATAATGCTATTGCTAATCTTCCTAATACTGATCTTGAAATACAAAAACTAGGAGATGCAGGTAGAGAAAGAGTAGAAGCTGCAGAACTGTGGTCTAAAAAACATTTAAGCCCAGAAGCTTATAATGCTATATCAGGTTTTGCTGCAACTGCTGAAGGAGTAAAAGCTTTGGAAGAAGTAATGAAACTTACAAAAGATAGCAATATGCCTACAACTCAAACACAGGTAGATGTTTCTGCTGATATAGATGATTTAAAATCTATGTTAAAAGATCCTAGATATTGGGATTCTAGTAGACGTGATCCTGCTTATGTAAAACGAGTAACAGAATTATATGAGAAGGCATACAAAGGACAAGAAAAAACATAAGTTTAATTTTAAGAAACTTAAAAAGCCAATAAAATGGCTAGACTGTGTTTCGCAAACTGGTTGGTTATCTGTAGCACAAATGGATGCTGCAGTACCAGCAGTTTGTAAAACTGGTGAATTTTGGATATACAAAGATACAAAAGATTTTATAACATTATTTGGCACATATTCTGAAGATAAAGATGGAACAATAGAGTTTGGAGAAGTAATTACTATTCCTAAAAAATGGATATAATTGTGCGTTGTCAACAATATCTATTATACAATATTGCTTAATCAAGACCTTTAGAATGTACAATGATTGCCCTTCTTGGATAACAATCCTCTGCATTAGAAAGATAATCGGTAAATAATAATAACTTAACAACGAGGAAAATAAATGGCAACATCAATAACAAATGCCTTTATAACTCAATTCGAAGCTGAAGTTCACATGGCTTATCAAAGAATGGGTTCTAAATTAAAGAACCTAACAAGAACTGTGAACGGTGTTAATGGTAATACTGTTAAGTTTCAGAAAGTTGCAAAAGGTTCTGCAAACACTAAAGCAAGACATGCTGAAGTAGTTGCAATGGATCTAGCTCACAGCAATGTGTCAGCAACTTTAACTGATTACTATGCAGCAGATTACGTTGACAAGTTAGACGAGTTAAAGGTAAACATTGACGAAAGACAAGTAGTTGCAAATTCAGCAGCATACGCTTTAGGTAGAAAAACTGACAGCGTTATTACTTCTGTAATGGAAAATGCAACAGCACTTGCTAATAACTCATCAGGTACAGGTACTGGAATGAACCTAGGAAAAGCTCAAGCTATGATGGAACTTTTCAATACTAATGACGTACCAGATGACCAACAAAGATACTGGGTAGTTGGGCCTAAACAATGGTCTGACCTAATCAACCTAGATCAATTCTCAAGAGTCGAGTATGTAGGAGAAGGTGAACTTCCTTATGCTGGTGGTATGACTGCTAAGAGATGGTTAGGATTCTTATGGTTTGTACACAGTGGACTAGAAACTTCTGGTTCAACTGATAGACATACTGTAGCTTTCCACAAATCATCAATTGGTATGGGAATTGGTTCTGACGTTAAAACTGAAGTAAACTATATACCAGAAAAAGTATCACACTTAATTACATCTATGCTTTCTATAGGTGGTGTATTAATTGATTCTGATGGTATTAGAATACAGAAGTGTGCAGAGTAATAATTAAGGAGAATATAATATGGCATACGCAACTGACAATCCAATCAAAAAGGTAGCTCAGATGGGTGGCAACTCTCTTTGGTTTTACACTGACGGAGATGCAACTTCATCTATAGTAGCTAGTGGTTACTTTAACAGTGCTTACGCTGAGCTTAAACAAGGTGATATGATCCTTGTTGCTGCTGGTGTAGGTGGTACTATGGAGTCTGACTTACTTGTAGTAAGTTCTGCTTCTGGTGCAACTACTGTAACAACTGCAAAATTAGCATAAGGCTAATTCGATTTGGGGGAGAAATCCCCCAAGTCATTTTTTTATTATTATGGCAACAACAAATATAGATATATGTGCAAGAGCTTTGGTAATGATAGGTGCGCAACCTATTACATCTTTTTCTGATGGAAGCACAGAAGCATTAGTTGCCAGTAACATATACGAAGATATTACTAAAGCTGCTCTTACAAGATGTAGATGGAGATTTTCTACAACGCAACAAACACTTTCATTATTAGCAGCAGCTCCTACTGGAAGATATGATTATGGTTATCAAATACCAACAGACCCAGAAGTTTTACAAATTAATACAATAACAGTTAATGATATTATAATTCCATATTCAAGATACAAAGATTATATTTATGTAAATGGATATGGTTCTAATAGTACATTAATTATGGATTATATTTACAGAGTAGACGAAGCATACTTTCCACCACATTTTGTTCTTGCATTAGAATACGAATTAGCATCTATATTTGCAGGTTCTGTTGCTAGAGATTCTGCTATGATTAGACAATTTAAAGAATTAGCTGAAAGACAATTTTTAGTTGCTAAAAATATTGATGCACAAGAAACAACTACTAAAGTCTTAGATTCTAATAGATTTATTAATCTTAGAAGATCTACTAGAACGGATGTATAATGGGAAGAACATTAAAAACTGTTATAACGAACTTTTCGTCTGGTGAGCTTAATCCATTATTAGCAACAAGAACTGATGTACCATCTTATTTTCAAGGTGCTAAACAATGTAGAAACTTTGCATTATTAGCTGAAGGTGGTTTAATGAGAAGACCAGGTACTTCTTATCTTGCAACACTACCTGCAGAATCTAGAATTATTCCATTTGTTTTTTCTGATGATGAAATAGCTATTATTGTTTTATCAAATCAAAGAATGGATGTTTACAATATAAGTGGTACAGCATTAACAAGCAATTATACAACTAATGCAAATTGGACTACAGCTCAATTGTTTGAATTAAACTTTGCACAATTTGGTGATACTATTTTTATAACCCATAGAGATAATGAAATAAGAGAAATATTTAGAGAATCTGCAACATCATTTATTATTAGACAATTTACATTTGATATAGATACAAGTGTAAGTGTTAGTGGTGTAAATAAAAGTTTACAACCATTTTATAGATATGCAGATAGACTTATTGATGTAACTTTATCTTCTCATGCAACAGGAACAGGTAGAACTGTTACTGCAAGTAGTAGTACATTTACAAGTAATCAAGTTGGTGATTATATTTTAATAAATGGTAAACAAGGTAAAATTACAGGATTTACTTCTGGAACACAAGTTACTATTACAATTATTGAAGACATGGTTACAACTGGCCCTCATCTTGAATGGAAAGAACAAACAGTATCTACTAAACGTGGATTTCCACAAGCAGTAACTTTTCACCATAATAGATTATGGTTAGCTGGTTTAAAATCAAGACCTGCAGGTATACTTGCATCTCATATTGGAGATTATTTTAATTTTAGTTTAGGTACTGGATTAGATTCGGAAGCTCTCGACTCTGATATTACAGGTGATTCAGTAAACGAAATAAGACATATGCTATCTGGTAAAGACCTACAAGTTTTTACTGATGGTGGAGAATATTATATTCCAGATTCTACTGACAATACTATTACACCTTCTAACATAAGTATATTAAGACAAACACCTTATGGTATATCTAGAACAGCACCACATATGTTTGACCAAGCTACAGGTTTTGTTCAAAAAAATGGTAAAGCTGTTAGAGAGTTTGTTTATTCTGATTTAGAAGATGGATATAAATCTACTGCTGTATCAATTCTTGCTCAACATTTAATTGACTCACCAAAAGAAATTGCAATTATGAAAGGTAACTTTACTAGACCAGAACAATATGCATTTTTTTTAAATAGTGGATCTACACATAATGGCAAACTTGCTTTATTTCATTCTGTAAGAGATGAAAAGATTGCAGGTTGGGGATTATGGTCTACAAGAGAAAATGATTTTTTTCAATCTATTGCATCTTTAAATGAAAATTTAGTAGTAATTTGCAAAAGATCTTTAAATAGCTCTACTGTATATACATTAGAAAAATTTGCAGATGATGATACAGAAACATTAGATTGCCAAACAACTACAACATTAAATCAAAGAGGAACACCTCTTGTTGATGGTGGATCTCAATCTGGTAATGTTTTAGTAGTTGATGGATTAACTTCAGATCCTGTAGTAAATGAATCTTTTACAATTGCTGGTAATGCAACAGAATATACTATTCAATCACTAGTTAATAATGGTAGTGGAGAATATTCTTTAACACTTGATAAAAATTTAGCAGCAACTCCAGCAGATAATGCAGTAGTTACTTTTACAACAGGTTTTTTACATGATGTTAATGGTATATATACAAATGAATCTGTTAATATTATTGATGGTAATAGTTCAATTGGATCATTTACAGTATCTGGTACAGATCAAATAACTTTGACAAATGCACCAAAAGCTACTGGACTTAAAGTTGGTTTTAACTATATTCCAATAATTGAAACTATGCCAATAGATAAAGAATTACCAGAAGGGCCATTAACTGGTCTACCAAGAAGAATCTCAAGAGCCATCGTGGATCTTAACACTACCCTTGATATGACAATTAAAGCAGCAGACAGCACCTCTAAAGCTTTAGTTATTCAACAAGTTAATTTTCAAGGTGGCTCTGACCTAACACCAGTAACAGATAAAAAAGAATTTTTCTTTTTAGGATATAGTAAAAGTCCAACAGTAACTTTAAGCCAAGATGATCCTTTACCAATTAAAATCTTGGGAATGTCAGTGGAGGTAGTTTTTGCATGAGTGCTGATCCAGTAACTATGTTTGTAGTAACTGCTGCTAAAACAGTTTACGACATTAAAGAATCTAAAAAACAAGCTAAGATAGAAGCTCAAAGATATGAAGCTCAAAAGAAAGCTGCTGAAGATATTGCTAGACAAGAAGCTGATGAAAGACGTGAAACTTATTTAGCAACAATTGCTGCTAATAAAGCAACACAAGCAGGTTCTGGTTTTTCAATGGATAGTAGATCATTTTTAAATATACAAAAAGATGTAACAAAAACATTTGAAAAAGATCTTGCTACAATAAGATTAAATGTTGGAACTAAAGTTGGTGATATTGGTTATGCACAAGATATAGCTGCATCTCAAAGACGTAAAGAACAATTTGGTGGATGGGCAAGTATAACTAGTGCAGGTTATGAATATAAAGCTAAAAAAGATTTATACGAAAGTTAATTATGGCATTAAAAAAAGAAAAAACACAATATAAAATACAAGCTCCTGGAAGTACACCATATGTACCTGCATCTAGTTATTTAAGTATTGCTGTAGATGCATTTAAACCTACTTTAGAACGATTACAAAGAGAAGCAGATCAAAATGCTAAAGCTAATTTTTTTCAAGATTTTCAAATAAAAACTAGAGATCAATTTGAAAAATTTAGAGTTGATTTTGAAAATGATCCTAATGGAATGAAAGCAGCAGTAGACACTTATTCTAAAACTTTGTTAGATACAATTCCTAATGCATACAAAATACAAGCTAATGCAATGTTGTCTGAATATAGTCAAAATTCTATTTTATCTGCATCTAAAAATTTTAGACAAATTTCTAACAATAAAATATTTGGAGATAGAGAAACTAATTGGAATAATTGGAAAGCAGAATCAGATTTTGCAATGAGTTTATTTAATGAAGAAAATGTTGAATTTGGAACAACTTCAATTAATGCAAAATATTTAGAAAACATGAAAAATGTAAATGAATTAGCTTATGAAGATTTAATAAATTTAGTTAATTTAGGTAAACTAACAGATAAAGATCACATAAATAATGTAGAAGAAAATTTAGAAGCTCTTATTGTTTCTAGAGGATTAAACATTATGAAATTATTAGATAATAATGGAAATGATAGAGGAGCAAGAAATTGGTTATATAATTTTGCTAATGGTAATGATGATTACAATGTAGAATTAGATCCAAATAACCCAGTAACAGATATTGTAAATAAATTACTTAAAGATGATGATGATAGAAAAAGAATAATTAATAATATTGAAAATAAATACGAAGCATTTAGTAAAGAAAAAATTGTTGGTAAATTAAAAAAAACAAGTTTTAATTTTGAATTTGCACAAGAATATGGAAACGTATTAAGTGGAGAAAAATTTAAAGGTGGCAATGTACAAGTATCAGATTTAGCAGCTCAATTAGAAATAGATTATGGTTCTGAAGATTTTAAAAAATTAATAGATATTGTAGAAGAAAATAATAGAGTACAAAAATTAATTTCTGAATTTTCACAAAAACCAGATGAACAAATAGTATTTCAAGATCATAATGTAGATCCACAAAAATTTGCAGATTTTGTTTTAAAAAATAATGGAATAAATCAAATACAATATAAAGGTGCAAATGCAAATAGTTTAACAACAGCATTTAATGTTTTATCTAAACAAGATATATTTCCTGAAGGGTTAAAAGAATTTTTAACAGTTAATCCAGCAGCAGATTTATCTACTAAAGGTTCTTTAGATCATTTTAATAATCAATTATTTATTTATCAATATGCTAAACAATTTTATCCATATGCAGAATTTAATGATTTGTTTGAAAAATCAATAACTAATGGAGTAATGGATGATATAAGTATAAATGATTTTGATACTGCAGGTATAAAAATTAATAATCTTATTAAAGATAATAAAAATTATACTAAAAGAAAAGATAGTTTAATTTTAAATCCTAATTTTAATAAAACATTTGATAATATACTTTCATATAAATTACAAACTCCACATATTTTAATGAATTTATTTAGAGATGAAAGAGATGAATTACACAAACATATGTTTAGAAGTTCAGATCAAACAACTTGGTTTGCATATAATGAAGCTAAATTAATACCTACTGCAGCAAAAGATGAAATGAAAAAAATATTTGCAGAAAATATGGCAGCAATGTCACAAGGAGAAACAATTCCTGAAATTACAAATATACCTAATAATAAACTTGTTAATGCAGCTTGGACTAAAACAGCACATAAAATGAAAGAATTAGGATATGGAATTAATGAATATACTTTTTCTGGAACACCTGAATTAATTAAAAGACCTTTTTGGCTTGAACATGGAGAAGTAAGACATGATGATATATATGGGTTTGTTAAAAAAAATTTTACAATGAACTCTCCATTAGAAAATCAAGTAAAATTTGGAACTAGTAAATGGGAAGATATAAATAATTTATTAAATCAATATTTTTCAAATCCCAATGGAAATATAAGAATTGCTATTGAACCTTTATTATATAATACAGATGAAGATAAACAAGCATACTCTTTATCTATATTAGATCAAAAAGAAGGTTTAGCAGTTACATTTGATGAACATTTTGCACCAATTGTAGATATGAAAGTTAATTATAAAGAAGGTGTATACGGTAGCAAACATCAATTAGTAAATGAAATAACAGATGAAATATATCAAGATTGGATAAAAACAGATTGGTTTCAAAATTTAGAAAATGCATTTGATTGGTCAGATGTTGCAACTATGAATCCAAATGCATTTAAAGATAGTAAAAAATACAATAAAAATTCTTGGTTTAAAAAAACATTACATTCAATAATTAGAAATGGTATTTCTTTATCTGATTTTAGATTTCACCCATCAATTGATGTTAAAACTAAATTTTTTGGAGAAACAGAAACATTAGCAACTGATATAAGACCTTTTGGTTGGTTAGCTAAAGTAATGGGTTTTAAAGGTGATTTAAGAGAAATAGAATCTGATTTAAGAATAGCACATACTAAAGCAAATAATAAATTATCATTAAATGAACAAATTGAAAAAAGTCAAAATTTATCAGATATTGAAAAAGTATTAGAAGCTCGTTATCCACCATGGGAATTAAAAAAATCAAATGCAAATGCAGAAGTAATCTTTAAACATTGGGTACAAAATAATTATGATAAAGAAATAGATGAACAAGGAAATAAAGTTCCTTTAACATTAAGAACAAATAACTGGGGTGCTTTATCTTCTGCAAATTGGGATGGTGAATTAGATATAAAATATCAAAGAGATGGTAGAAATGTAGCTGTATTTACACATCCTAAACAAAGTATTAGAGCTATGACTAGATTATTTTTAAATCATTCATCTTTAACAGATGGTATTAAAAAAATTAGAAAAACAATACAAAGTGAATATTCATCTACGCCAACAATTGAACAAATATTAAAAGGTACAAAATACTCTACAAATATGGCATCTTATATGAATGCATTAGATAATCATCCTATTTTAAATAGAGATACACAAGTTGATTTATTAAATAAAAATCAAATGATAAAATTAATTTATTTTATGGTTCAACATGAAGCAGGAAAAGATGCATTTAACTCTAAATATAATTCTGATGTTGCATTGCAAATAATTGGAGAAGGTTATTCAATGGGTATTAGATCATATGATGGTAAATTACAATAATGGAATTTATTACACCTATTAATCAAAATACTATTATTGCTAAAAAAGAAGATCCTAAAGATTATAGCATGTCAGCATTTTGGGATGGTTTTAAACAAGAAAACCTTTCAATGATTGCTGCAAAAAATTTATTAAATAATGCAGATTTTACTCCAGAAGAAAATTATAATCCATCTAGTGATCCACAATTAAACGGTTATGAATCTTTAATGCATCATTTTTATTTTAGTCAAAGTAGTGCTGAAACTGCAGCAACTTTAAATAAAATAAAAAGATATAATGAAGTTAATAAAGAAAGTCCTTGGTATATGATTGGTAGATTAACTGGAGCAATATTAGATCCATCAAGTTATTTATTTTTTACAAAAATAGGCCAAACTGCAAGAATAGCTGGTACTGCTATGTTAGGTGAAGAAATTGTAAAACAAAATATTGATCCATTTAGAGATGATTCTATGGTTCCTATGGTAGCTGCTTGGGGTTATACGCTTCCTTTTTTAGTTAATAAATTAACTGCAAAAGTTCCTTTGAATGTACAAAAAAATTTAAAACAATTAGACGATCAATTTATTGGAAACAAAACTGTTAAGCAAAATGATATTGCTGTTGATGGAACATTTGTAAATCCAAATAAAACTGATCCACAACCTTCTGGAGTTGGTGCTGAAGGAATTTTCAAAACCAAAATGACAACTAAACAAAAAATGGAAGGAGAAACTTTTGTTAAAAGTAATTTAGGTGTATTTGGTGAAGAAGGGCCATGGACTCCTGTATTTAGATTAATTAAACAAAACACATCTTTAACTGCAAGAAAAATGATTGGTGATCTTTTAGATACACCTTTATTAAAATTAAAAAATACTAAAGAATGGGGATTTCAATCTTCAGGTAAATCAATTGAAACAGATATGCGTATGATGAGAGTAGGTGAAATAGAATCTCATAAATTAATTAAAGATGAATTTCAAAAATATATTGCTAGAATACAAGGATCTCGTGCAGTTCCAAAAACAGATTTAGGTTTAAATCTTCACAATAAATTAACTAAAGATACTCCTGGTGGATTTATGGATAGAATGTCATTAGCACAATTTAGTCATGAAGTTACTAGAGCTAGATTAAATGGTTTTTCACATCCTATACAAGAAGTATCAGCAGCAGCTAGACATACTCAAGATAAAGTTTATGGGCCATTATTTGAAAAAGTACAACAGTTAGGTATTAGAGAAATGCCAGTAGAAACTGAATTATTATTTTGGAAAAGTCAATTAGATGCAATGAGAAAAAAAGGTGAAACATTTAGAAATTATACATCTAAAGTAGATAATGTAAAAACTACATGGAATATATCTAGAATAGAAAATCAAATAGATAAATTAACTCAAAGACTAGCTAATGTTAAAAAACGTGGAGTGAATGATTATATTAATATTATTTATGTCAAAAATGCTATTGAAAAAAGTCCTGAAAAATTTAAAGAAATTATTAGAGGACATTTTCAAAGAGCTAAAATTACTATTAATGAATCTAAATTAAATCAATTAGTTAAAGATTTATCTAATCATTTTCCATTTGTTAGATTTGAAAAAACAATGGGAGATCTTACAGAAAGATATGCATTTAATAGACCAAGATATGCTAGATCTGTTAGAGCTAGAGAATTAAATTTAGATAGAATAGCTCAAGAAGAATTATTAGATGGTGGATTTATTTTAAGTGATATTTTTGCATTACAAAAAGCTTATGCTAGACAAATAATACCAGATATTCTTCTTACTCAAAAATATGGTGATCCAAATGGATTAGGAGTTAAATATTTTTTAGATGGTGAAATGTCAGGTTTTAATCCTGGATTAATAACAATTAATAATGAATTTAATATTAAAGCACAAAGTATATCAGTAACAGCTCCAAAAAATCTTAAAGGTAAAGCAAAAGCAGATTGGATTAGAAATACATTAAAAGAAAAAAGAAAACCAATCTTTAAAGAAAGAGATAAAGTTTTGTCTGATTTAGAAGCTTCTATAGAATTAATTAGAGGTACTTATGGATTACCTTCTAATCCTCATTCTTGGACATCACAAGCTATGAGAACAGCTAAACATTATAATGCATTAACTATGCTTACAGGTTTTGCAGCTGCAATACCAGACGTTGCTCGTGTTGTTATGACATCTGGTATAAAACGTGGATTTAAAACTCAATTTGAAATGTTTTCTGATTTTTTAGATGGTAAAACAATTTACAATATGGGTAAAAAAGAAGCTCAATCATTTGGTGAAGCTGTTGATATGGTTACAGGTCAAAGAGCTATGTTATTTGCAGACGTTGGTGATATGTTTGGAATTACATCTAAGCTTGAAAGTGGTATGGGTAAACTATCAGCTATTAATTTTATGTATGTAAACCTTATGTCTAGATGGACAGAAATGGCTAAGTCTATGGCATCTGTTACTATTGGTTCTAGAATTATTGAAGATTCTATTAGATGGACTAAAGGTTCTTTACCAGATAAATGGAAAACTGCATTATCATCTTCTGGTATAGATCAAGATATGGCTAGAAGAATAGCTGTTCAATTTGAAAAACATGGTGAAAAAACTAAACATAATTTTATGGCTAATACTGCTAAGTGGGAAGATGCACAAGCAGTAGATGCTTTTGGTGCAGCACTTAATAAAGATATAAATATTACTATTGTTACTCCAGGATTAGGAGATACTCCACTATTTATGAGTACAGAGTTAGGTAGTTTATTAACTCAGTTTAAAAAATTTGCAATTGGTGCAAATCAAAGAATGTTAATGAGAGGTATGCAAGAACAAGATATGGATTTTATGTTTGGTTCATTATTATTAGTAGGATCAGGTATGATTATAGATAAAATATATACAGAGTTTAGATTTGGTAGAGATTATTCTAAACAATCATTAACTACTAAATTATTAAATGGTTTTGATAGATCTGGTTTAGCAGGAATATATACAGATATTAATAAAGCAATAGAAACTTTAACAGATAACAGATTTGGTATTGGCCCAATGTTTGGAGAAGATAGACCATATGGATCTTCTAACAGATGGAAAGCTGGAACATTAGCTGGGCCAACAGGTGGACAAATTTATAATATATTTGACATCTTGTATGATGTTGGTGGGAATCAATATAACCATCACAGTGCAAAAAATGTGCGTAGGTTAATACCATTTCAAAATGTATGGTATCTTGATTGGTTATTTGACGATATTCAAAAAGGATTACATTAATGGCTATTACTATTTCTGATACAGAACCTCGAGTTCAATATACAGCAACAAGTGGACAAACTAGTTTTGCAGTGCCATTTGAGTTTTTTACAACTGCAGACATTAAAGTATTTAATGGCACAAGCCAACTAACATTTAATGCATCACCATCAAGTGCTTCTCAATATTCGGTATCTGGAGCAGGAGTTTCTGGTGGTGGATCAATTACATTAGGGGGGAGTGGGGCTACTCTTAATGATGTAATAACTATTTTTAGAGATTTAGCAATTGCTAGATCTACTGACTTTCCTACATCTGGTGCATTTCAAATTAGTTCTTTAAATGATGAATTAGATAAAATTATAGCTATGTGTCAACAGCTAGAAAGAGATTTAAAATTTTCTCCAAAAGCTGCTGCTACTACAGCAAATACATTTGATATTACATTTCCAAACCTTGCAGCTAATAAAGTATTATCAGTAAACAGTTCTGGTAATGGTTTAGAATTTGCACAAGACATTACAGATATTACAACAATTGCAGGAATAGCTAGTGATGTAACTACAGTTAGTGGTATTGCATCTAATGTTACAGCAGTTGCAGGTGCAGTTACAAATATCAATACGGTAGCTACAAACATAACTAATATTAATACAGTTGCAACAAACATTGCAGATATTGTAACTGTTGCAAATGATTTAAATGAAGCTGTTTCCGAAATAGAAACTGTTGCATCAGATTTACAAGAAGCAACTCCAGAAATAGATACAGTTGCAGGTTCAATAACTAATGTAAATACTGTAGGAAATAATATAGCTAATGTAAACACAGTAGGTGGAATATCAGCAAATGTAACTACTGTTGCAGGTATTTCTAGTAATGTTACTACTGTGGCAGGAGATTCTTCAGATATACAAACTGTTGCAGGTATATCTACAGAAGTAGGACAAGTTGGCCCAATAGCTGCTAATGTAACTACAGTCGCTGGAATATCTGGAAATGTTACTACGGTTGCTGGTATTTCATCAAATGTAACTTCAGTAGCAGGTATAGCTTCTGATGTTACTTCTGTTGCAGGAATAGCATCAAATGTAACTACTGTTGCATCAAATATTACTGATGTTAATACTTTTGCTAATCAATACAGAATAGGTAGTTCAGATCCATCTACATCATTAGATGAAGGTGATCTATTTTACAATTCTACATCTAATGAACTTAAATATTATAATGGATCTGCTTGGGTAGCAATTGTTGCTGATACTGATGTAAAAACAAAAGTATCTGCTAATGATACAACTGCAGGATTTTTAAATGGTAAATTAGTTGCAGGTACAAATGTGACGTTTACAGAAACAAATGATGGTGGTAATGAGACTTTATCTATTGCTGCTACAGATAATAGTATTCCCTTTGCAATTGCATTAGGATAATTAAGGAGAAAATATGGCAAACAATTTTAGTTCAACAAATGCAAGATTGGCTAACAATTCTTTGACTACAGTAGTTACTACTACAGCTAACAAACAAATTATGATTGGTTGTTTAGTATCAAATACTGGTGGATCTTCTATTTTAGTAGACGTTGTTTTAAATGACGGATCTAATGATAGATATTTAATCAAAGAATGTCCTATACCTGTTGGATCAGCTTTTGAAGTTATTTCTGGAAAAGTTGTTATTCCTTCTGGTGGAGCAGTTAAAGTCAAATCTGATAATGCTTCAGGTAATGCAGATGTTGTTGTTTCATTATTAACGGATATTGCATAATGGGTTATTTAGGAAATACACCAGCTTTAAGCTACACTAGCTTTGCAGTTCAGCACTTTACAACAAGTGCAACAACTTCATATACGCTAGACTATTCTGTAGCCAATGAAAACGAAATAAGACTTGTAATTAATAATGTTGTTCAACAACCTGGAAGTTCTTACGCATATACAGCTAGTGGCACTACATTAACTCTATCTGCTGCAACTTCAGCTACTGATACAATGTATGCAGTATTTCTTGGTAAAGCTGTTCAAACAGTAACTCCACCATCTGGTTCAGTTACAAATGCTATGCTTGGAGAAACTATTACAGTTGCTAATGGTGGAACTGGTTTAACATCTGGTTTTGCAAATGGAATTACAATGGTAGACCAATG
>Ga0255759_10001177_pt1 | contig 23555 bp, 20 predicted proteins | sample 101ome_20_FD_179959 | JGI IMG/M metagenome (GOLD analysis project Ga0255759, IMG submission 179959) | Coastal salt marsh microbial communities from the Groves Creek Marsh, Skidaway Island, Georgia - 101404AT metaG (version 2) | ecosystem: Environmental > Aquatic > Marine > Intertidal zone >...
TATGAGGGCTCAAAAGCATTTATAGGTGGAAATCCGGTAAAAAAAATTATTAATTCATCTCGACAGATAAGAGAAATTTTATCTGTAGACTTAAATGCTTGCAACAACTACAAAACTGGAAAAGAGTCATTGGAAAAAATAAAATGTCCGACTCTTTGTATATTTGGAGATTTAGATAAAATGGTGCCATTGACTGTTGGAAACAAGATGTCTGAATTAATAGATAATTCAGAAACTAAAGTAATAAAAAATTGTGGTCATATGATAATTTTTGAAAAAGCTTTTGAAATGAGAAAAATAGTCAAAGAATTTATTTTAAAAATTTAATTATGAAAAAATTTTCTATTGCAAAATCAAGAAGAATAAGAAGTACTCCTTATACTTCAAGAATAGAAAAACAAGGGGTTACTGCCTATACAACATACAACCATATGCTTCTACCAGCTGCTTTTGGATCTTTAGAAGACTCCTATCATCATCTTAAAAAATCCGTGCAGGTTTGGGATGTTGCTGGAGAAAGACAAGTTGAAATTAATGGTAAAGATTCAGCAAAACTTGTTCAGCTTATGACATGTAGAGACCTTTCAAAATCTAAGGATGGAAGATGTTATTATTGTCCGATTATAGATGATAAAGCAGGTATAATAAATGACCCAGTAGTTTTAAGATTAAAACATGATAGATGGTGGTTATCTATAGCTGACTCCGATGTACTTTTATTTGCCAAAGGCTTAGCTATTGGAAACAATTATGATGTTAATATTTTTGAGCCAGACGTAAATATTATTGCCGTTCAAGGACCAAAATCTTTCAAATTAATGGAAAAAATTTTTGGTGAAAAAATTACTAAATTAAAGTTTTTTGGTTTTGACTATTATGATTTTAAAGGCACTAAACATTTAATTGCACAATCTGGATGGTCTAAGCAGGGTGGTTATGAAATTTATGTAGAAAATAGAAAATCAGGTCTGGATTTATATGATACATTATTTGAGCAAGGTAAAGAATTTGACGTTAAACCTGGTTGTCCAAATTTAATTGAACGAATAGAAAGTGCACTTTTATCCTATGGAAACGATATGGATATAAATGATAACCCTTTAGAATGTGGATTTGATAAGTTTGTAAATTTAGAAACTGAAATTAAATTTTTAGGTAAAGAAGAGTTAAAAAAAATTAAATCTAAGGGTATAGAAAAAAAATTAATGGGTGTAAAAATTGAGACAGATGAAATTAATCTTACAGGTTCAATAAATATTATTGATGAAAATAACAATTCTGTAGGTGAGCTTAGATCTGCATGCTATTCTCCGCATTTCAACCAAGTAATTGGAATTGCAATGCTTAAAAAGCCATATTGGAAAGTAAACCAATCAATTAAACTAGAAATAAATGATCAAACTATCAATGGAACAGTTTGTGATTTACCTTTCATCTAGTATAACAATAAAATAAACAGTCATGAATATAGCTATAGTTGGTGCAACAGGTAATGTTGGTAGAAAAATCCTTGAAGTTTTAGAGAGGAAAAATCTTCCAATAAAAGATCTGTATTTAGTTGCTTCAGAAAAAAGCTCTGGATCAAAATTAGATTTTAAAGGGAAAAAAATTGAAGTAAAAAATTTAAACGACTTTGATTTTTCAAGCACAGATATATGTTTTTTCTCAGCCGGAGGAAAAATTTCAGAAAAATTTGCACCAGTTGCTGCCCGTAATTGTACTGTAATTGATAATTCTAGTTTTTTTAGAATGGATCCAGATGTTCCACTAATTGTTCCACAAGTAAATTCAGAACATTTAAAAAAAATAAAAAAAAATATTATTGCTAATCCGAATTGTTCAACAGCCCAAATGGTACTTGTCTTAAAACCTCTTCATGATTTATTTGGAATTAAAAGAGTGGTGGTATCGACTTATCAATCAGTTTCAGGTGCAGGAAAAGCGCCTATGGATGAACTTATTGAACAAACAAAACTTTTTTTTGAGAATAAACCTATTGCTTCAAAAAACTTTACAAAGCAAATAGCTTTTAATGTGATACCCCATATAGATTCTTTCTCCGACGATGGTTACACTAAAGAAGAGCTAAAAATGATAAATGAAACTAAAAAAATATTGGATAAAAATATTGAGGTGACAGCAACTTGTGTAAGAGTCCCTGTTTTAGTGTCCCATTCTGAATCTTTAAATATTGAATTTAAAAAACAAGTATCCTTAGAAGATGTCAAAAAAGCTCTACAAAATTCTAAAGGATGTAAGATTGTTGATGAACTTAAAGATGGAGGTTATTCGACGCCAGTCGAAGCTGAAGGAAAAGATGAGACATTTATTTCAAGAATTAGAGTTGATAATTCAAACAAAAACTCAATAAATTTGTGGATAGTTTCAGATAATTTACTTCGAGGTGCTGCATTAAATGCAGTAGAAATTGCTGAAGCTTTATATAATAACAAATAAAAATGAAAGATAAAAATCCATTATCACCACATATTCAAATTTACAATTGGCACATTTCTTCTCTTGTTTCTATTTCACATAGAATTTCAGGTGTTATAAATTTTTTAGTATTTATTTTGATATGCCTATGGATTGCTCTACTATTTTTAGGTAACTCAGGATATGATCCTGTTTTCAACATTTTAAATTCTAATTTTGGAAAATTTATTGTTCTGGGAATTACTTGGTCATTTACATTTCAAGTATTAAGTCTTGTAAGACATTTTTTTTGGGACATGGGGTATGGGTTTGATCTAAAAATTGCTAACTTAACTGGTTCATTAGTAATTATTGGATCATTTTTATTTACTATCTTAATTTATATAATCGGGAGACAAATAATTTAAATGTTAAATGCTACAAAAAAATGGATAACCTTAAAAGTAAGTGGAATTATTCTTATACCTTTAATGGTTTGGTTTTTAACAAAGTTTGTTTTTTTGTATGATAAAGAATACTCAGAAGTGTTAGTTTTCTTTACCGATAATATATCAAAATACACAATTTTTTTATTTCTTGTAGTTGCATTTATTCATTCTGCATTAGAAATAAGTGAGATTTTTGAAGACTATATTCACGAGGAAAAAATAAAAAGTGTCGCAAACAAATTTTTATATTTTTTTGCTATAATAATTCCTTTAATAACAATATTTATTTTATTTAGTTTAGGAAAATGAGCGCTTATAAGATTATTGATCATGAATATGATGTTGTGGTCCTAGGAGCAGGAGGATCTGGTTTAAGAGCTGCTGTTGGATTGAGTGAAGCAGGACTTAAAACTGCTTGCATATCAAAAGTATTTCCAACAAGAAGTCACACATCTGCTGCCCAAGGTGGAATTTCAGCTGCACTTGGAAACATGGGAGAAGATGACTGGCGTTGGCACATGTATGATACGGTTAAAGGATCTGATTGGCTTGGTGATCAAGATTCAATTGAATACTTATGTAAGGAAGCCCCGAGAGCTGTTTTAGAGCTAGAAAAATATGGGGTACCTTTTAGCAGAACCGAAGATGGAAAAATTTATCAAAGACCTTTTGGAGGTATGACAAAAAATTATGGTAATGAACCTGTCCAAAGAACTTGTGCTGCTGCAGATAGAACTGGTCATGCAATACTTCATACTTTATATGGACAGGCTTTAAAACATAATACTGAATTCTTTATTGAATATTTTGCTCTAGATTTATTAATGAAAGATGGTTCGTGTAAGGGTTTGATTGCATGGAATTTAAATGATGGAACCATTCATAGGTTTAGATCGCATATTACCATTATTGCTACTGGTGGTTATGGAAAAGTATACTATTCAGCAACATCTGCACATACATGTACAGGAGATGGAAATGCAATGGTCTTAAGAGCAGGCCTACCTTTACAGGATATGGAATTTGTTCAATTTCATCCAACCGGAATTTATGGACATGGAACTTTAATATCTGAAGGAGTGAGAGGAGAAGGTGGATTTTTAGTAAACTCCAAAGGTGAGAGATTTATGGAAAGATATGCACCAAAAGCAAAAGATCTTGCCTCAAGAGATGTTGTAAGTAGATCTATTGCTATTGAAATTAACGAAGGTAGAGGAGTCGGTAAAGAAAAAGATCATGTTCATTTGCATCTTGATCATTTAGATCCAAACGTTATTGAAGAAAGACTTCCGGGTATTTCAGAGTCATCAAGATTATTTGCAAATGTTGATGTAACAAAACAACCAATACCCGTAGTTCCTACAGTTCACTATAATATGGGAGGTATTCCAACCAATTATAAAGCAGAGGTGTTGACACTTAATGGGTCAGAAAAAACTGTTCCTGGTCTCATGGCTATCGGAGAAGCAGCTTGCGTTTCAGTTCACGGTGCGAATAGACTTGGATCAAACTCATTAATTGATCTTGTAGTTTTTGGAAGGGCAGCAGCTAAAAGAGCTGCAGAATTAATAAAACCAGGCAAACCTCATGAGGAGATATCACAGTCTGAAACTGATAAATGTTTAGATAGATTTGATAAATTAAGAAATGGAAGTGGTGATAATAAAACTTCTGAACTTAGATTATCAATGCAAAAAACAATGCAATCCAAATGTGCTGTTTTCAGAACTGAAAAAACACTCAAAGAAGGAGTTGATGAGATAAGAAAAGCTTATGACGGTATGGATAGCATTAATGTGAAAGATAAATCATTAATTTTTAATACTGATTTAGTAGAGACCTTAGAATTTGATAATTTAATTAGGCAGGCAATAACTACAATGGACTCTGCTTATAATAGAAGAGAGAGCAGAGGTGCTCATGCAAGAGAGGATTTTCCAAAAAGAGACGACAATAAATTTATGAAACATACATTATCCTGGTGCGATGGAAGTAAAACTAAAATTGAATATAGGGATGTTCATAAGTCAACTTTAACAAATGAGGTTCAATATTTTCCTCCTCAAGAAAGAATTTATTAATGGTTCAAATTAATCTTCCTGAAAACTCAAAGATAAAAAAGGGAAAATATTATAAGGATGTCACAGGTTCAAAAAATCTAAGAAAGGTTAATGTTTATAGATGGGATCCATCAACTGGAGAAAATCCTAGGATCGATACTTATGAAGTGGATATGGATAACTGTCCATCAAAAGTTTTAGATATTCTAAATAAAATAAAAAATGAAATAGACCCATCTCTTGCATATAGAAGATCTTGCGCACATGGAGTATGTGGATCTTGCGCTATGAATATGGATGGAAAAAATGGACTAGCATGCACTAAATCACATGCAGAAATTAAAGGAGATATAAACATATATCCATTACCACATTTAAAGGTTTTAAAAGATTTAATTGGAGATTTAAGTACTTTATACAAACAATATGAATCAATAGAACCTTGGTTAAAAACTAATAAAAATTTAGAAAAAGAAAATATTCAATCGCGAGAAGATAGAGCAAAATTAGATGGGCTTTATGAGTGTATAATGTGCGCTTGTTGTTCCACATCATGTCCAAGCTATTGGTGGAATGGAGATAAGTATTTAGGTCCAGCAGTTCTTCTGCAAGCTTATAGATGGATTATGGATAGTAGGGATGATGAAAGAAAAGAAAGATTAAAGAAAGTTGCAGATGAATTAAAGTTATATAGATGTCATACAATAATGAATTGCACAAATGCATGTCCTAAGGGATTAAATCCAGCAAAAGCAATTGCATCTATAAAGAAAATGCTTGCAACAGGCTAATTACTTATTAAAACAATCTATCGATGAATTTAATTCAACATTTTGTAAATGGTAAACTTGAAAAGGGTTTTTCTAATCGTAAGGGTAAAGTCTATAACCCCGCAACAGGTGAGCAGGCATCCGAGGTAATTCTGGGTTCAAATAAAGATTTAGATAATGCAGTAACTATTGCAAAAAAAGCTTTTGAAACATGGTCTTTAAAGCCTCCGCTTCAAAGAGCAAGAATAATGTTCAAGTTTAAAGAATTAATAGAAAAAAATTCGGATGAGCTTACAAAGTTAATAGTATCTGAACATGGTAAAGTTTATGATGATGCAAAAGGATCCCTAACAAGAGGAATAGAAGTCGTAGAATTTGCTTGTGGTATTCCACAAGTTCTCAAAGGAGAATTTACAGAAAATGTAGGAACAGATGTGGATAGCTGGTCAATGCGACAACCTCTAGGAGTTTGTGCGGGCATAACTCCATTTAACTTTCCTGCAATGGTTCCAATGTGGATGTTTCCTATGGCAATAGCATGTGGAAATACATTTATTCTAAAACCATCCGAAAAAGATCCATCATGCTCATTAAGACTTGCGCAACTTTTAAAAGAAGCTGGATTGCCAGATGGTGTTTTTAATGTGGTTAATGGTGATAAAGAAGTTGTTGATGCAATACTTACAAACAAAGATATTCAAGCTGTTAGTTTTGTTGGATCAACACCAATTGCAAAATACATTTATGAAATGGCAGCTAAAAATGAAAAAAGAGTACAAGCTCTTGGAGGAGCAAAAAATCATTGTGTAGTTATGCCTGACTGTGATTTAGATCAAGCGGTTAATGGTTTGATGGGAGCAGCGTATGGGTCAGCAGGAGAAAGATGCATGGCACAATCGGTTGCAGTTGCAGTAGGAGGCATAGGAGATAAATTAGTTGATAAGTTATCAAAAAAAGTAGAGGCACTCAAAGTAGGACCAGGAATGGATAAAAACTCTGAAATGGGTCCACTAGTTACAAAAGAACACTTAGAAAAAGTAAAAGGTTATGTAGACCTTGGTGTCAAAGAAGGTGCAAATTTAGTTGTAGATGGCAGAAATTTAAAATTACAGGGCTACGAAAATGGCTTCTATATTGGGGGATGTCTCTTTGATAATGTAAAACCGGATATGAGAATTTATAAAGAAGAAATTTTTGGACCAGTGCTATCTGTAGTCAGAGCCAAAGATTTTAGCGAAGCAACAAATTTAATAAATAATCACGAATATGGAAATGGAGTAAGTATATTTACAAGAGATGGAGATGCAGCAAGAACATTTTCAAGTAAAATAAAAGTAGGAATGGTTGGTATAAATATACCAATACCAGTACCAATGGCGTTTCATAGCTTCGGAGGTTGGAAAAGATCCTTATTTGGTGATCAGCATATGCATGGGCCAGAGGGTGTTAGATTTTATACAAAACTGAAAACTATAACTTCTAGATGGCCATCTGGTATCAGATCTAATCCAGAATTTACAATGCCAACAATGAAATAAAATATGTCAAAAAAAATTTCATTAATAGGCGCAGGACAAATTGGAGGAACACTAGCTCACTTGATTGGAATTAAAGAGCTTGTTTCGGAAGTTGTTTTATTTGATGTAGCAGAAGGTATTGCCAAAGGAAAAGCATTAGATATAGCACAATCATCATCGGTAGATGGATTTGATGTAAAATTTAAGGGAACTAATAGTTATTCTGATATTAAAAATTCAGATGTAATAATAATCACAGCAGGTGTACCCAGAAAACCAGGTATGAGCAGAGATGATCTTTTAGGTATTAATCTTAAAATTATGAAACAAGTTGCTGAAGGAATTAAAAGCAATTGTCCAGATGCTTTTGTGATTTGTATAACAAACCCTTTAGATGTGATGGTTATGGCATTACAGAAATATTCAGGATTATCCAAGTCAAAGGTAGTTGGAATGGCTGGAATTTTGGATAGTTCAAGATTTAAACTTTTTTTATCAGTTGAGCTTGGTATCCCAGTTAAAAAAATTGATGCTATGGTAATGGGTGGTCATGGTGATACGATGGTGCCACTTCCAAGGTTTACTAAAGTAGATGGAAAACCATTACTTGACTTAGTTAAAGATGGGAAAATAACTCAAGAAAGACTTGAAGAAATTAACCAAAGGACAAGAGATGGTGGAGCTGAAATTGTAAAATATCTAGAAAAAGGATCAGCATTTTATGCACCTGCGGCATCGGGCGTTCAGATGGCCGAAGCATATTTAGCTGATCAAAAAAAATTACTACCCTGTGCAGCGTTTTTAAATGGAGAATATGGTGTGAAAGACATTTATGCAGGAGTTCCAGTAATTATTGGCAAAAATGGTGTTGAGAAAATAGAAGAAATCAAATTAGATGATAAAGAAAAACAAGAGTTTATGCATTCAATTGATGCTGTTAAAAAATTATGGGATGCTGCATCTAAAATTGATCCAGATCTTCTAAAGTAAGATGAATATTCACGAACATCAAGCAAAACAACTTTTAAAAAAATATGGTGCTCTAGTTCCTGATGGAGTTTACGCATTTAATGTTGAAGAATTAATAGAGAAATCAAAATCACTAAAAACTGAAAAATATGTTTTAAAAGCCCAAATTCATGCAGGGGGGCGAGGAAAAGCTGGAGGAGTAAAAATTCTTAATAGTTTGGATGAATTAGAAATTGCAGCCAAAGAACTCTTAGGTAAAAAACTTATTACACATCAAACTGGTAAAGATGGCAGAGAAGTTAAACGTTTGTATGTGGAAGCTTCTTCTAAAATTGAAAAAGAGTTCTACCTCTCATGTTTAGTAGACAGAGCTAGTTCAAAAATTGCTTTTATTTCTAGTGATCAAGGGGGTATGGATATAGAAGAGGTTGCAAAAAAAACTCCTAAAAAAATAATAACAACGAAAGTTGATTTTAATAAAGAAATTAAGGATGAGGATTGTGAAAAAATAATCAAAATATTTAATTTAAAAGATGAAATTAAAGATCAAGGAATAATTCTCATAAGATCTATTTATAAAATGCTCGTAGAGACTGATGCCAGTATGATTGAAATAAATCCATTAATTTTAACCGCAGAAGGCAAGATAATCTGTTTAGATGCAAAAATTAATTTTGATGACAATGCTCTTTTTCGACATCCAGATATTGTATCGTTGAGAGATTTAAACGAAGAAGACGAAACTGAAATTGAAGCTAGTAAGTACGATTTGGCATATATTAAATTAGATGGAAGTATTGGATGCATGGTAAATGGAGCAGGATTAGCTATGGCAACAATGGACATAATAAAGCTTTATGGTGAAGAACCAGCTAATTTTTTAGATGTGGGTGGAGGTGCATCAAAAGAGAAAGTTTCTGCTGCATTTAAAATTATTTTATCAGATAAAAATGTTAAAGGAATTTTGATAAATATTTTTGGCGGAATAATGAAATGTGATGTTCTAGCTCAAGGTGTTGTTGATGCTGCAAAAGAAATAAAAATTAATGTACCTTTAGTCGTAAGACTAGCAGGTACAAATTTTGAAGAGGGAAAAAAAATACTAGATAATTCTGGTTTAAAAATAATTTCTGCATCAGATTTATCAGACGCAGCAAAAAAAATCGTAGAAAGTATTAAATAGAATGTCAGTTTTAATAAATAAAAATACAAGAGTAATTTGCCAAGGTTTCACTGGAGCACACGGTACTTTTCACTCAGAACAAGCGATAAAATATGGGACTAACCTAGTTGGTGGTGTTACTCCAAAAAAAGGAGGCCAGACTCATTTAGATAGACCTGTTTTTAATACTGTTGAGGAAGCAAAGAAAGCAACTAATGCTGATGCCTCAATGATTTATGTTCCTGCAAAATTTGCTGCTGATGCGATAATCGAAGCAATTAATGCTAACATAGAATTAATAGTTTGTATTACTGAGGGAATTCCAGTTTTAGATATGCTTAAGGTGAAAAAATATTTATCAAAATCTAAATCCAGACTGATTGGGCCAAACTGTCCAGGTATAATTACTCCAGATGAGTGTAAAATTGGAATTATGCCAGGGAATATCCATAAAAAAGGCACAGTAGGAATTGTATCAAGGTCAGGAACTCTAACTTATGAAGCTGTAGCTCAAACCACTGAAAATGGACTAGGTCAGTCAACCTGTATAGGAATTGGTGGTGACCCGATTAATGGAACAAACTTTATTGATTGCCTTGATTTATTTTTAAATGACACAGAAACTAAATCTATTTTAATGATAGGAGAGATTGGAGGTTCAGCAGAAGAGGAAGCTTCTGAATTTGTAAAAAATCATAAGATAAAAAAACCAATGGTTGGCTTTATTGCAGGTATAACCGCTCCTCCTGGCAGAAGAATGGGTCATGCAGGCGCAATTATATCTGGAGGAAAAGGTGGAGCTGAAGATAAAATTAAAGTCATGGAAGATGCTGGGATCACAATTGCAAAATCTCCAGCAGATATTGGAAAAACATTACTGAAGAAATTGTCACTTTGAAATAACCAATACTAACATTATAATAGTAATAATTAATGAGTTCTTCAAAAAATTTAGATCAAAAAAATACGTCCTTTTTATCAAAATCTAATAATGCTTTTATTGAACAAATGTACTTAAGATTTATTGAAAATGATCCTGATTTACCGGAAAGTTGGAAAAGCTATTTTGAGACACTAAATGATGATATTGATTCAGTAGTTAAAGATCTTAACGGACCAAGTTGGCATCCTAAAGAAAAAATTAATTCTGAGAACTTTTCTAAGAAAAATCTAACTTCAACTAAAGCTTCAAAACAAAATATTATTGAGTCTATTAAAGCAATAGCTTTAATTCGTGCATATAGAATCAGAGGACATTTGATTGCAAATTTAGATCCTCTGAATTTAATGAATAGAGATTATATTCACGAACTACACCCTGAAGATCATGGTTTTAAAAAAGAGGATTACGACAAAAAAATATATTTAGGATCTTACTTAGATGTTGGAGAAGCATCGATTAATGAAATTTTATCAAAATTAAGAAAAATCTATTGTTCAACAATTGGGGTTGAATATATGCATATATCCGACCCTGAAGAAAAAATTTGGTTTAGGCATAGGTTAGAAAATGAGGAAAATAAAATTGGTTTTACTACAAATGGAAAAAAAGCAATTTTTAATAAATTAGTTCAAGCAGAAGGATTTGAAAAATTTTTAGCAAAAAAATATGTTGGTACAAAAAGATTTGGACTTGATGGCGCAGAGTCTTTAATCCCAGCCCTTGAGCAGATCATTAAAAGAGGTGGGCAACTTGGAGTTAAGGAGGTTAAAATTGGTATGCCTCATAGAGGACGATTAAATGTTTTAGCAAATGTTTTACAAAAAACTTATAAAAGAATTTTTAATGAGTTTGCTGGTGAAGAGAATTATAACCAAATTGATGACGCAACAGGAGACGTAAAATATCATTTGGGTGCATCCTCTGACAGAGAGTTTGATGGTAATTCTGTTCATGTTAGTTTAACCGACAATCCTTCACACTTAGAGGCTGTTAATCCAGTAGTGCTTGGACAAACTAGAGCTAAACAATTTTTTCACGAGGATGTAAAAAGAGAGAAAGTTATTCCTATATTAATTCATGGTGATGCTGCATTTGCAGGTCAAGGAGTTGTTGCAGAATGTTTTGCTATGTCAGGATTAAAAGGTCACAATACTGGGGGAACAATTCACATTATTGTGAACAATCAAATTGGATTTACTACTAGCCCAAGATTTGCAAGATCAAGCCCTTATCCATCTGATTTAGGTAAGGTAGTTGACTCTCCGATTTTGCACTGTAATGGAGATGATCCTGAAGCAGTGGTCCATTGTGCAAAAATAGCAATCGAGTTTAGACAAAAATTTAAAAAGGATGTTGTCATAGATATGATCTGTTATAGAAGATTTGGACATAACGAAGGTGACGAACCGTCTTTCACTCAACCTTTGATGTACAAAAAAATTAGATCCCATCCTACTACATTGTCAATTTATGGAGAAAAACTAATTAAAGAAAATATTTTTTCAAAACAAGAATTTAATGATCAAATCAACTCATTTAAAAATTTACTTGATGAACAATTTAAAACTGCCAAAGACTATAAACCAAAATTAAATTGGTTTGAAGGAACATGGTCAAGATATCAGCCAAAAAAAGGAAAGGACAGAAGAGGTCAAACTGGAGTTGATATAAACAAAATTATAAAAATTTCTGAAAAAATAAACTCAGTAAAAGAAAATTTAAATATACACAAAACAATTCAAAAAATTCTAACTAGCAGACACAATGCAATTATTGAGAAAAAAAATATTGATTGGGCAAATGCAGAGGCACTTGCATTTGGAACCTTGTTGGATGAAGGTTTTCCAGTACGATTAGTAGGACAAGATTCTGGTAGAGGGACTTTTAGTCAAAGACATTCAGTTTTAAGAAATCAAGATGATAACTCTAGGTATATTCCTTTAAATAATATATCTACTAAACAAAAAAAATTTGAGGTTGTTGATAGTTTGTTATCAGAACTTGCGGTCTTAGGCTTTGAGTATGGATACAGTTTAGTTGAACCAGAGACCCTGACAATTTGGGAGGCGCAGTTCGGAGACTTTGCAAACGGAGCACAAGTAGTTATTGACCAATTTATTTCATCTGGTGAGAGAAAATGGAGAAGAGCATCAGGCTTGGTGCTTTTGTTACCCCATGGATATGAAGGTCAAGGCCCAGAACATTCTTCAGCAAGATTAGAGAGGTTTTTACAACTTTGTGGTCAAGAAAATTTACAAGTTCTAAATTGTACTACACCAGCAAATTATTTTCATGCTTTAAGAAGACAAATTCATAGAGATTTTAGAAAACCATTAGTTATAATGACTCCAAAATCATTATTAAGACATAAAAGTTGCGTTTCTAACTTGGATGATTTTAGTAAAAAAAATTCATTTCATAGAATTTTGGAAGATCATGCCTTAGATAAAAAAAATGGGTTTATTGAATTAAAAAAACCAAACAAAATTAAAAAAGTGATTATTTGTTCTGGTAAAATCTACTTTGATTTATTAGAGGCAAGGCAAAAAATTAAGAAAGATGATGTAGTTATTTTTAGAATTGAACAATTATATCCTTTTCCTGCAAAATCATTAGCAAAGGCTATAAAACCATTCTCAAAAAGTGCTGAATTTATATGGTGCCAAGAAGAACCAAAAAATATGGGGGCATGGTTCTCTGTGAGAGATTATATACAATGGACTTTAGAGAGTATAAAGGCTAATAATAAAGTAATTTCTTATATTGGAAGAGGTACCGCAGCATCTCCAGCCACTGGGTATGCTAAAAGACACCTTGATCAACAAAAAGAGATTATAGAAAAAGCACTAAATTAAATTATGAGTGAACAAATAGTTGTACCAGTATTAGGAGAAAGTATTACAGAGGCAACCGTCGCCAAATGGTTAAAAAATGTAGGTGATACTGTAGAAGCAGACGAACCAGTTGTAGAGCTAGAAACTGATAAAGTAAATTTAGAGGTACCCTCACCCGTAAGCGGTACTGTTGGAGATATTAAATTTAAAGATGGAGACGTTGTTGAGGTAGGAGCAGTATTAGGTTCTATACAAACAAATGGACAACCTATTAAAAATCAAACTGAAGAAAAAAAATCTGAGCCAAAAATTGAAGAAGAGAATAATGTCATATCATTAAAGAAAGAAAAAAATCAGATAGAAAAAACAGAGGAAGAAACGACTCCTAAAGTCTTTGAAGAGGAAAATGAAGAACAGCCATTAGTACTCATTAATGAGGTAGCAGAGAAAGAAAAAGAGAAGAAATCAGATCATTTATCTCCATCTGTTAGAAAATTAGTTTCAGAGAATAAAATTGACTTAGATAAAGTTAAAGGCACCGGGAAAGATGGAAGAGTTCTAAAAGGTGATTTATTAAATTTAATGTCTGTTAATCCAAAACCTTCAGAAAGAAAGTTAAAATTTGGAGAAGAGGAAAGAATTAAGATGAGCAGACTAAGACAAACAATTGCGAAAAGGTTAAAACAAGCTCAAGAAAATGCTGCTCTACTCACTACTTTTAATGAAGTAGATATGTCCAGCATAATGGAAATGAGAAAAGAAAATCAAGAGGACTTCCAAAAAAGATATGGAGTTAAATTGGGTTTTATGTCTTTTTTTATAAAAGCGTGCGTCCTAGCATTAAAAACTTATCCAGCTGTAAATGCTGAAATAGATGGAAATGATATAGTATATAAAAATTATTATAATATTAGTTTTGCAGTTGGAACTGATAAAGGCCTAGTTGTTCCTGTTCTAAGAAATGCAGATGAACTCTCATTTGCAGATATAGAAAAAAACGTAAAAACAATTTCTGAGAATGCAAGAGATGGCAAATTAAGTATTGAAGATCTACAAGGTGGTACTTTTACAATTAGCAATGGAGGAGTTTATGGCTCGATGCTATCAACTCCAATTCTAAATTTACCTCAATCAGCAGTGCTCGGTATGCATAATATTGTTGAAAGGCCTGTTGTAATCAATGGAGATATCAAAATAAGACCAATAATGTATTTAGCTCTGTCTTATGATCATAGAATAATTGATGGCAAAGAATCTGTATCTTTTTTAAAAACTATAAAAGAAAATTTAGAAGATCCAAGAAGATTATTTTTAGAAATTTAAATGTCAGAAAAATTTCAAGCTGTTGTTATCGGAGGTGGACCCGGTGGATATGTCTGTGCAATTCGTTTGGCACAATTAGGTTTGAAAACTGCCTGCATTGAATCGAGAGGATCACTTGGTGGAACATGCTTAAATATTGGCTGTATACCTTCAAAAAGTTTGCTTAATTTATCAGAAGAATTTCATAAGGTAAAAAATTTATCAAACAAAGGTATTGAGGTAGGAGATATTAAATTAAATCTCGCAAAAATGATGAAGAGCAAAGATAAAGCAGTTACAGTTCTTACAAAAGGTGTCGAATTCTTACTTAAAAAAAATAAAGTTACATATTTTAAAGGATTAGGGAGTTTTAAATCTAAAAATCAAATACTAGTAAAGGATGATAAAAATAATGAAACAGTTCTAGAGTCCGAAAAAATTATTATTGCTACAGGTTCAGCCCCAGTAAGCTTGCCTGGCATAGAATTTGATGAAAAAATAATCATTTCTTCAACAGGTGCACTAAGTTTAGAAAAAGTTCCTAACAAGATGGTAGTTGTAGGTGGTGGCTATATAGGTTTAGAGATGGGATCAGTTTGGTCCAGGTTAGGAGCAGAAGTGCATGTTGTAGAATTTTTAGATCATATTACGCCTGGAATGGACAAAGAGATTTCTCAAGAATTCATGAAAATTTTAAAAAAACAAGGGATTCATTTTCACATGCAGCATAAAGTTGAAGAAATTAAAAAAAATAATTCGGGAGCAATAATTAAAACTAAGGATAAAGACGGAAATACAAAAGAATTTACTTGTGACGTTGTTTTAATTTCAGTTGGAAGAAAAGCAAACACTGAAGGATTGAATTTAGAAAAAGTCGGCATTGAGTTAGACAATAAAAACAGGATAAAAACAGATAAAAATTTTCAAACAAACTTAAATAATGTTTACGCTATAGGAGATGTTATAGCTGGACCGATGCTTGCTCATAAAGCTGAAGATGAGGGTATTGCTGTAGCAGAAAATATAGCTGGGCAATCAGGTCATGTGAATTATGAAACAATACCAGGAGTTGTTTACACAACACCAGAAGTTGCCGCAATTGGAAAAACTGAAGAACAATTAAAGCAAGACAAAATAAGTTACAAAATTGGAAAGTTTTCTTTTATGGCTAATTCAAGAGCAAAAGCTATAGATGATACAGAAGGCTTTGTTAAAATATTAGCAGATGAAAAAACAGATAAAGTTTTAGGTGCACATTTGATTGGTCCACATGCTGGTGAACTAATTGCAGAAATTGGAATTGCAATGGAATTTGGTGCAAGTGCAGAAGATATAGCTAGAACATGTCATGCGCATCCAACATTTTCAGAGGCTGTTAAAGAAGCGGCATTATCAGTCGATAAAAGAGCAATACACTCTTAACTTTTTTTCATATTATTAAAATATGAAATTTCCCATTCTTCTACCAAATATATTTAATTACCCATTTACTTATGAGAGTAGCTTACAATTAAAAGTTGGAGATTATGTTTTGGTGCCTTTTGGAAAATCAAAAATTACTGGTGTTGTTTGGGATGAATTTGAAAAAAAAAATAATAAAAATTTTAAAATTAAAAAAATTATAAAAAAGTTAAATGTTTCTCCTTTAAAATTAAAAACAATAAAATTTTTAAATTGGTTTTCTGAATATAATATAGTTCCAAAAGGGATGGTTTTAAAACTTTTATTACTAAGTAATAAAACTATAGAAAGACAATCATTAGATAATTACAAAAAATTTGAAAAAAAAATTAAAAAAAATACATTTAAATTTTCTGAAGAACAAGAAAAAGCATTAATTGAAATGGATACTCAAAATAGTTTTAGAGTGCATGTATTACAAGGTGTAACAGGTTCTGGAAAAACGATAGTTTATTTTGAATCTTTAAAAAAAATAATTGCAAAAGGTTTTCAGGGATTAATACTATTACCCGAAATTGGACTAACATCACAATTTGAAAAAAAATTTTTTGAATTTTTTGGTTTTAAAGCAGCAGTATGGCATTCAGGTATTACTAAAAAAAATAAAGAATTAATTTGGAGCGGGATAGCGGAAGGACATATTAAAGCAATAATTGGTGCGAGGTCATCATTATTTTTACCATTTAAAAAATTAGGATTAATAGTGGTTGATGAGGAGCATGACCAATCTTTTAAACAGGATGAAGGAATAACATATAATGCTAGAGATATGGCAATTTCAAGAGCATCATTTGAAAATATACCAATTAATTTAGTAACAGCAGTTCCTTCAATTGAAACCTATGAAAATATTAAAAAAGGTAAGTACTTTATTTCAAAATTAACTAAACGTTACAAAGATGCATCATTACCTAGATATGAAATTATAAATCTTAATAAAAGCAAACTTGAAAAAAATTCTTGGATATCAAACGATGTTGTATCAAAAGTAAATTCACATTTAATGAAAGGAGATCAGATATTATTTTTTTTGAACAGAAGAGGTTACTCACCACAGGTATTTTGCAAAAAGTGTCTAAAAAGTTTTAAGTGTAAAAATTGTTCTATAAACTTAGTTTATCATAGAAATAAAAAATTTTTATTATGCCATTACTGTGGATTTAAGACACAACTTGAAAGAAAATGTAATGATAAATCAAAATGTGAATTCATTTTTTATGGACCAGGTGTTGAACGTATTTTTGATGAAGTAAAAAAAAAATTCCCGTCACAAGAAATTGAGATATTTTCCAGTGATACTATGAGTAAAAAAAATTCTTCAGAAATTTTAAATAAGATTATAGATAACAAAATAAATATACTAATCGGCACTCAACTTATATCTAAAGGATTTCACTTTCCTAATTTAAATTGCATAGTTGTTGTAGATATTGATCTTACCTCGCAGGGACATGATTTAAGAGGTGCAGAAAAAAATTTACAATTATATCATCAGCTCTCTGGAAGAGCAGGTAGAGCAGGCAAACCTGCAAATGTTTATTTTCAAACATTTAATTTAAATACAAATATGATTGAAGATATTACAAATAATAATCCAGACATATTTTTAGAAAAAGAGCTTGAATTAAGAAGACAAAATAGTCTTCCTCCTTTTCAAAGATTTATTTCATTGATAATTACAGGAAGTGATGAAAAAAAAATTGAATTTGAAGCTAATAAATTTAAAAATTTTATAGAAAAATACGTTGAAGGCAAAGTACTAGGACCTGTAAATTCACCTATTTTTAGACTTAAACGAAAGTATAGAATGAGACTATTAATAAGATCAAAAAAAACTCTTTACATTCAAAAATCAATATCAAAAGCCATTTCAAAATATGCTTTTCCATCAGGAATAAAACTAACGGTTGATGTTGACCCAATAAACTTCAATTAATTGGGAAAAAATAAACCATTTTGACAACGTGTTACTTGAAGAGGTATGAGGCATATGTTAATTAATCTCAAATTTTAAAAAAATTTCATTTAGTGCTAAAGGACTTAAATTGAGTAAAAACAAAAATTTTTCTGATACGTCAGTTGGTAGGTATTCTTTAGCTTTATATGAGCTTGCTGAAGAAAGTGGATCAATAAAAGATATTGAAGAACAGTCTTTAGCCTTTCTAAAGCTAGTAGAGAAAAGTCAAGAATTTGATTACTTTATAAAAAATCCAACAAACGCTAAAACTGAGCAGCAAAATACTCTTACGGAAATTGGAAAAAAGTTTAACTTTAACCAATTACTCACAAGATTTATGTGTTTTTTAGTTGATAAGAGAAGATTTTTTTACATAGAAAAAATTTTAAAAAGCTTTTTGGAGACTTGCTCTAAAAAAAGAGGCGAAATTAATGCTGAATTGACAGCAGCAAAAGTAATGACAGATGAAGAAATCAATAATATTAAAAATGACCTAATAGAATCTTTTGGTTCGAAAATAAAATTAAACTTTAAAAATGACCCAAGTTTAATTGGAGGTCTAATAATTCAGGTGGGTAGTGTCATGATAGATACTTCTATTAAAAATAAATTACAAAAAATAGAAAATCAAATGTTAGGAGCATAAATGGAAATAAATCCTTCAGAAGTAACAAAAATATTAAAAGAACAAATAAAAAAATTTGGTGACAAAGCCGAAGTAACTGAAGTAGGTCAGGTTTTATCAGTAGGTGATGGTATCGCTAGAGTTTATGGTTTAGATAATGTCCAAGCAGGCGAAATGGTTGAATTTGCTGATGGCTCTAGAGGTATGGCTTTAAATTTAGAAAGTGAGAATGTAGGAGTTGTAATATTTGGTGACGACAAAGCTATTAAAGAAGGAGATACTGTTAAAAGAACAGGAGCAATTGTAGACACCCCAGTTGGTAAAGAATTATTGGGTAGAGTTGTCGATGGTTTAGGAAACCCAATTGATGGCAAGGGTGCATTAGATAAATCAATTAAAAAAAGTAGAGTAGAAATTAAAGCTCCAGGAATTATTCCAAGAAAATCAGTAGGTGAGCCAATGCAAAGTGGGTTAAAAGCAATTGATAGCTTAGTTCCTATTGGAAGAGGACAAAGAGAATTAATTATTGGAGATAGACAAACTGGTAAGACAGCTGTTGCAGTAGATACAATTATTAATCAAAAGAAAATTAATGAGTCTGGAGATGAAAAACAAAAATTATATTGTATTTATGTTGCAGTTGGACAAAAAAGGTCAACGGTAAGACAAATTCAAAAAACTTTAGAAGAAGCTGGTGCTATGGAATATACAACTATTGTAGCTGCAACAGCATCAGATGCAGCACCACTTCAATTTTTGGCACCATATACTGGATGCGCGATGGGAGAATATTTTAGAGATAATGGTATGCATGCATTAATTATTTATGATGATTTATCGAAGCAAGCAGTAGCCTATCGTCAAATGTCTTTGCTTTTAAGGAGACCACCAGGAAGAGAAGCTTATCCAGGTGATGTATTTTATTTACATAGTAGATTATTAGAGAGAGCAGCAAAATTGAGTGATGAACATGGAGGTGGATCACTTACAGCTTTACCAATAATTGAAACACAAGCTGGTGACGTTTCAGCGTATATACCAACTAACGTTATTTCTATTACAGATGGACAAATTTTTTTAGAAACCAATTTATTTAACCAAGGGATAAGACCAGCTATAAACGTTGGTTTGTCAGTATCAAGGGTAGGATCTGCAGCACAAACTAAAGCAATGAAAAAAGTTTCAGGTTCAATGAAATTAGAATTGGCTCAATATAGAGAAATGGCAGCTTTTGCACAATTTGGATCTGATTTAGACGCCTCTACTCAGAAATTGTTAAACAGAGGGTCAAAATTAACTGAGCTACTTAAACAAAAACAATATTCTCCGATGACTGTTGCAGAACAAGTTATTTCAGTGTTTTGTGGTGTTAGAGGATATTTAGATGATATAGAAACTAAAGATATATCAAGCTTTGAGACAAAAATACTTGAAAAATGCAAAACAGAAAAACCTGAAATAATAGATGCAATTTCAAGCTCAGGTAAGCTAGAAGAAAATACAGAAACATTGCTTGTTGAAGTTATTAAAGATTTAAAAAAAAACCTTAATTAAAGAATATGGCTAGTTTAGATGATTTAAAAAAGAGAATAGTTAGTGTTAAATCAACACAAAAAATAACTAAAGCCATGAAAATGGTTGCTGCCGCTAAATTAAAAAGAGCACAAGATAGCGCTGAAAAAGGAAGGCCCTATTCAGACAAAATGAATAATATAATCTTAAATTTATCCAGCAGTATATCTGATAAGGAAAATGCTCCTAAATTATTAGTAGGAACAGGAGAGGAAAAGGTACATCTATGCGTAGTTTTGACATCAGATAGAGGCCTTTGTGGAGGATTTAATTCTAATATTATCAAAAAAGCCAAGTCATATTTTGAAAAAATTTTAACAGAGGGCAAGACTTTAAAAATTATTACTGTAGGCACCAAAGGATACGATCAATTAAAAAGAAACTTCAGTGATAAAATAATTGAAAAAATTTCATTTAAAGAGTCTAAGAATGCAAACTATTTTGATGCAAATAAAGTAGGAAAATTGATAATCGACCTTTTTTTAAAAAATGAATTTGATGTATGTACAATTTTTTATAATAAATTTAAAAATGTAATTACTCAAATACCTCAAGAACAACAAATTATACCTTTAAAATCATCTGAAAAAGAAGATATGTCTAACGACGATAATTATGAGTTTGAGCCAGAGGAAGATGAAATTTTAAGTAATTTGTTGCCAAAAAATATATCCACACAAATTTTCAAAGCAATGTTGGAGAATTCAGCAAGCGAACAAGGCTCGAGAATGAGTGCCATGGATAATGCAACTAGAAATGCTGGAGAGATGGTTGATAAACTTACTATAGAGTACAATAGAAGTAGACAAGCAGCCATCACGAAAGAATTAATTGAAATAATATCAGGAGCGGAAAGTTTATAATTATGAAAAAAGGAAAAATTACACAGATAATCGGAGCAGTAGTAGACGTTAAATTTGACGGAGAATTGCCAGAAATTTTAACAGCATTAGAATGTAAAAATGGAAACAATAGGCTTGTCTTGGAAGTTGCACAGCACTTAGGCGAAACTAGTGTGAGAACAATTGCAATGGATGCTACAGAAGGTTTAAAAAGAGGAGACGAAGTAATCGATACAGGAGCTCCTATACAAGTTCCGGTAGGACCTGAGACGTTAGGCAGAATTATAAATGTTATTGGGGAACCAATTGATGAAAAAGGTGATGTAAAAACAAAAGAGACTTGGCCAATTCATAGACCTGCACCTGAATTTAATGATCAATCAACTGAAACAGAAATACTTGTTACTGGAATTAAAGTAATTGATTTATTAGCGCCATATGCCAAAGGAGGTAAAATTGGTTTATTTGGTGGAGCTGGAGTGGGAAAAACAGTTTTAATTATGGAATTAATTAATAACGTTGCCAAAGCTCATGGAGGATTTTCAGTTTTTGCGGGTGTTGGAGAAAGAACTAGAGAGGGTAATGATCTTTACCACGAAATGATTGACTCGGGAGTTATTAAAACTGATGGTGAGGGTTCCAAAGCTGCACTTGTATATGGTCAAATGAATGAACCACCAGGAGCAAGAGCTAGAGTTGCATTAACCGGATTAACAGTGGCAGAATATTTTAGAGATCAAGAAGGTCAAGACGTACTTTTCTTTGTTGATAATATTTTCAGATTTACACAAGCAGGATCTGAGGTTTCTGCTTTACTAGGAAGGATTCCTTCTGCTGTTGGATACCAACCAACGTTGGCTACGGATATGGGAAATCTTCAAGAGAGAATAACAACAACTAATAAAGGCTCAATTACATCTGTTCAGGCTATTTATGTACCAGCAGACGATTTAACTGACCCAGCACCAGCAACCTCTTTTTCTCACCTTGATGCTACAACAGTACTATCAAGACAAATTGCCGAGTTAGGTATTTATCCTGCAGTAGATCCTTTAGATTCAACATCAAGAATCTTAGATCCTAGAATTGTTGGAGATGAACATTACAGAGTAGCAAGAGAAGTGCAAAAAGTTTTACAAACATATAAATCTTTACAAGATATAATAGCTATCTTAGGTATGGATGAGTTGTCTGAGGAGGATAAACTAACTGTAGCAAGAGCTAGAAAAATTCAAAGATTCTTATCACAACCATTCTTTGTAGCCGAGGTATTTACCGGCTCACCAGGTAAGCTTGTTGACTTGCAAGCAACAATTAAGGGTTTCGATGCGATATGCAAGGGTGAGTATGACCATTTGCCCGAAGCAGCTTTTTATATGGTTGGAACTATTGAAGAGGCTATAGAAAAAGCTGAAAAAATGAAAAAAGATGCTGCTTAATGAGTGAAGATTTTAGAGTAGAAATTGTTAATCCTGAAAAATCATTCTTTTCAAAAGATGACGTAACAGAGGTAGTCGTTCCTGGATATGAAGGTGAAATGGGAATTTTGAAAGATCATATTTCAATTATTTCATTTTTAAAACCAGGAATAATTAAAGTTATTTCAAAAGGCAATGAAGAGAAGTTTTATGTTGATGATGGAATAGTTGAGTTTAAAAATAACTCATTATCAATTTTAACAAGTTCTATATTTAGTTTAAATAAATTAGATAGGGATTACATAAACAAAGCTATTGAAAATTCTGAAAAAGAGTTGTCAGATGAAAAAATCGATGATCAAAAAAGATTTCTAATATCTCAAAAAATTGACGTTTTAAAAAATATAAGCATTAATTAGACAAAACCATCTTTATTTCTTCTTTTAGTTTTTCATAAACCTCTTTTTTAAAATCAACAACGTTATCTGTTAATTTCTCAACATCTATCCATTTCCATTCAAAAAATTCTGGATTTTTTGTTTTTAGGTTGATTTCACTATCTTGACCATCAAATTTCATTATAAACCATTTTTGAGTTTGTCCTTTAAATTTACCTTTCCAAATTATACCTAATAAATTTTTTGGTAAATTATAGGAAATGGTACCCTCAATTTCTTTAATTAATGAAACATTCTTAATACTTGTTTCCTCATATAATTCTCTTAATGCTGCGTCTAAATTATTCTCACCTTCATCAATGCCGCCTTGTGGCATTTGCCAAAAATTATTTGGATTATCAATTCTTTTACCTACAAAGATTTGATTCCTATTATTTAAAAGAATAATGCCAACCCCGTTTCTTAATGGAAGGTTTTCAAACTTTGCTCGATGATCATCCATTGAGAAGTTTTACAGCATAATCTAGTTGATTATCACTTTTTGTATTAATTCTAAATTCTTCAGAACTTTCAGTTACGACTATGTCAGGTGAAACTCCTACCTCTGATATAGATTTTCCAGATGGCAAATAATATTTAGAGATAGTTAATCTTATCGCTCCTCTATTTTTTAAAGGTATTATTGATTGCACAGATCCTTTTCCGAAACTACTTTCGCCAAGCAATATTGCTCTTTTATGATCTTTTAGAGCACCCGCTACAATTTCAGATGCTGAAGCAGATCCTCCATTAATCAAAACGATTAGAGTTTTTCCGTCAATTATATCACCACTGTTAGCAAACCATTTTCTATTTTCACCT
>Ga0255759_10001180_pt1 | contig 23515 bp, 9 predicted proteins | sample 101ome_20_FD_179959 | JGI IMG/M metagenome (GOLD analysis project Ga0255759, IMG submission 179959) | Coastal salt marsh microbial communities from the Groves Creek Marsh, Skidaway Island, Georgia - 101404AT metaG (version 2) | ecosystem: Environmental > Aquatic > Marine > Intertidal zone > Salt...
TATAACATCTAAGAAGCACCGCCGCGGCAAGCACTAGTCAAGTACATGTACAACGTCACTACCACGCGCAATTTTTGAGACGTGTACCTCGCTCACTTGTTACTTCCGCCGCCGCTCGCACCACCCTGGGTGCTGTCGCTCGCGTGCGCGGTGTGCGCTTCCGAACGCGAACTATTGGTGATACCCATCGCTCTGGCGTCATCTTTGTCGAGGAAAGAGTCAGAACCAGTGGAGAGGAGATCAAGTTGTTGTCTCCACATTTGCTTGGAGCACAAATTGCCGCGAACATTCTTCATGACGGAGACGGTCGTCTGCCGATTCACTGGATGCATCTCGCGTAAAAGGGCAGTTTCCTCTTGTTCGGTGAGCTTGACCCGAAAGAGTCCAGCCAGAAAGTTGTACACGACGCGAAAATCGGGCGAGATGAGCTCCATGTTTGCCCGGGCTCTCGCCGCGGCTTCCGCCGCTGACTGCTTCGTCGGAAAGTCGTCGTACAAATCGCTCTCCGGGTTATCCTTCATCCTGGCTTTCGCGGCGCGTTTTTCCTCTCGCAAGCGCATGGCTAACGCCTTTCGCGCCGCAGCCGTACCATTTTTCGACTTGTGTCTCGGCGGCGGCACGTGTTCGCCCGTTCCATTCTTCAACACCTTTAGAAAATACTTTTGCGCGTGCGAACGAATCTGAATCACCGTCTTCGTCCCCACGTACGCCTCGATCTTCTTCCAATCTCGATCGTAAAGCTCCAAAGCCTTGACAAACCTCGCGTGTTCCTTCGGGGTCCACGATACCCGCGCCCGCGTCTGCGTGTACTTCTTTCTCGTCTTCTTCTCGCCGACGTCTGGCGACGCGTCCGCCCCGTCGCCGCCGCCACCCTCCGCGTCCATCATCGCTCGCGCGTTCGCCGCCATCTCCGCGAGCGTTTCTTCACCCTCGTTTCCTTCTTCCCCTCGACGCGCGTTCGCCCCGTCCGCCATCGTCGTCGGTCGATCGGGATCGCTTCGTCTCCTCGGATCGTGCACGTCTTGGTCGCAATTATTCAATCGTGTTCCTTCGATCCCGAACGCCAACCGTCGGGCGTCCTTAAGCGCCCGTCCGTCGGTTCACTCCGTCGAAATTCGAGAGACGACGCGCGAAGACGCCCTTCGGTTTTCCACGCTCCGCTCCGCGCGAGATCTCGACGCCGAGCGCGAGATCTCGACGCGTCAGGGTCTCCAGTCGCGCGCGGCACCCATGCATGGGATCGCGGCACCCGTGCATGGTTTCGTGTATGAGCATACAGTTACATGAACACAAAAATCTTGTCTCGACATGGATCAAAATCTCAACTGAAAATCCATCCATCCATCCATCAGACGCCGACGACGAGTTCCGACGATGTCGACGGTGGCGATCGAGAACGAGCCGACGCAGAAACACCCCGTCGCGCTCGCGGCGACGCTCGTCCTGAAAGCGACGCCCGTCGTCGCGTACTGCGTGTGTGAAATCTTCAACTCGGATTTCGTCCAAAACTTCATCGCGTGCGTCTTGCTCCTCGCCGTGGATTTCTGGACGACGAAGAACGTGTCGGGACGCCTGCTCGTCGGGTTGCGGTTTTGGAACGAGATCGACGAACGCGGGGAGTCGCGGTGGAGGTTCGAGTCGAGGGACGAGGACGGGATGGCGCGGGTGGATAAACGGGAGTCGCGGGCGTTTTGGTTTTCGTTGTACGCGTTCGCGCTCGGGTGGCTCGGGTTGCTCGTCGGAGCGGTCGCGGCGTTGGAGTTTAATTACGCGTTGATCCCGCTCATCGCCGTGATTCTCGCGTCGAGCAACGCGGTGGGGTATTATAAGTGTTCGAAGGATCAACAGGAACAGTTGAAATCGGGGTTGACGTCGTTCGCGACTCGACAAGCGGCGAGCGCCGTCTTTGGCGGCGGGCGATAGATTTGACGACGAACGAACCGCGTCGAGCGCGGCGCGTTTCGCTCCACTAGCCGGCGCGAGAGAGGGCATCCGCGCGTGTAATTAGAAGAGAAGAAGATTTTTTTCATTCGTTTCGCCTCGTTTTTCTCCGTCGCGTCTGTCGTCCCGCGTCGTCGGTCCGCTTCGGCGGCGTCGGTCTGAGTCAAATTTCAGAGCGGTCGTTGCGCGTCGCGCTGTAAAGTCTAATCGTGATTCACGCGTCGCGCTCCTCACACCGGTCCTCTCGGCGGTGACGCGGCGAGCGGTGCGCGCGCGAGGACGCAGGAGACGAGATGGAGGGCGGGGACGGCGCGGGGACGAATAAACCGTCGTCGTCGTCGCCGTCGTCGTCGTCGCACGTGGTAATCCAGTCGTGGTTGACGAAACGAGGAGGAAAAGATTTGTATGGGAAATCAACCTGGCGGTTGCGGTTCTTCGCGCTGAGACGGGCGAGACACGCGCGGGAACGGTCGTGCGTGCGGTACTTTGCGAGTGAACCCGCGGACGCGGGCGAGAGCGGGGCAAAGGGTGAGTTTGCGATCAACGGGAGGAGCGAAGTGAAAATCTTGGACTCGGATGAGTCGTTGAGCGAGTTTGGATTGAAACCGCACAAGTACGGTGGGAAGAAGTTGTTTGCGTTTCAGACGATGCCGAATGAAAAGTCAAACACGGCGCTCGTGGTTGAGGCGGAGGATTTGGCGACGATGCAGAGATGGGTGACGGCGATTCGAGAAGCCATCTCCGCGGCGAGAGCGTTGGAGAACGAAGCGGCAAACAAGTCGGGCTCGGCGATGAAAGACGGTCTCATGGCTGAGGAGCAAGACGCGTTGAGTGGAAAAAGTTTCCGGGGTACGCTTGAGCTCGCGGGGTTGTGTGGCCCGCTCGGTGGCGGCGCGTTGCCCGTGCACTTGGACGCGTGTTGGGAAAATTTAGCCTTTGTGGACCTCATGGCTGACTCGTGCTTAAACGCCCGGCTCGGTCGCGCGCGCAAGTCAAAGTACGTGCGAGAGACGCTGACTGCGTTGGTTGATAGCGCCGTCACCGTCGGTCGTTGTCTAGGCGCGTCTGTCATGCCGATGAGCGCCGCGGAGCAAAACGCGACGGGCACTGTCAGACGCGCGTTGGAAGACATGCTTTCGCTGGCGCGAGTGATGCCCGTGGGAACGAAAGACAACAACCTATTCGTCTCGTTTCTTTCGGCGCTTTTAGACCGCATTCGAACCCTCCGAGCGGGAGAACTGATGATGATTCCCGGAGGTTGGGCGAACGACGACGGCGGCGCCGCGGTGATTTTCACCATTCATCGTCTACCAGCGAATTTCGTCGTCAGCATCACAAACTGCGGTGATGGAATCGAGTATCACCCGGTGCAAGCCGATCCCGCGAAGGACGCCTTCACTCACATGCACACGGTGCAGCTCATGGAGGTACCGATAGCGACAGCGTTAGATTCATCCGCTTGGGCGCTGTTGTTCCGTCCTCTCATTTTCCCCACAGAGGCGAGCAAAGCGAAGGATATGATTTACAACAAAATCCTACCAATGATGAACACTAGACCGTTGTTAGCGTCAGTGACACCGAAACCTTTGCGTACGGTGAAGTTTGCCAAGCAGACGAGAGGTGGCGATCCGAGCGGTGCGTTCACGGCTTTGGAAGCCGCGAGGTGCGCGCTCGCGAGTTTGGGTTGCCCGCCCGCTCGCGCCGACGTCTTGGTGAACCTCGGCGTGAGGTTTGTCATGTTGGAAGAAGCGAGACGCGACTTGGAACGAGTAGATATGATTGGAGCGAGTGCATTGGTCACCTTGCAAGCGGCTTGCAAGACTGTTTCCCAGTGTGCGGCGGAGCACGCCGACATGTGCGTCGCTGCAGAGGAGGCGGCTACAGAAGGCGAAGCTCCGAAGAAGACCACCATCACGCGGGAAACGCTCGCGCAGGTGCTCCGCTCTGTGGAGGCTGTCATGATGCGAACGAAGACTCTTCACGGCGTCACTACGATTCCTCCGTCTCTTCAACCGCCGAAGATTCCACTGATGGCTGGTGCGGTGCCTCTATTCAATCGACTCGCCGTGGAAGGAAACGTAGACGCGTTGGCTGGTAAGGCGAAAACACCGCCCATCGTGCGCCCGGTGGAGCTCACTTCGGTCCCAGATGCTGTGTCAAAACTTGAAGAAGTTCCAAAGGCGCTTCGTAACGCCTTGAATTGTTGCATCATTCTCGCCAACCAGGCTGATTTGATGCCCAACTCGTACGCGCTGCGGGTGAGTTTAATTGTACACTTATTTGTGCACGTGTTGCCGGCGCCGCTGCCGCTGACGCACCCGGAGCGGGCGACGAAATGCTTCTGGGCGTCCACGGCGACAACCTATGAAATTCAGGCGGAAATTCTGCGTACGCTGAACTTGTTGCTCAGACATTTTTCTGCTGCGGCGCTTTCCATTAGCGTGACGCAAACATTTGACGCCGCCCGTTTGCTAACCATTGCAAACTTTGCGGCGATTGCGGATGCGGTATTGAGATTGCGAGTGGACGACGCGCCTTCAGCGTTCATGCAACACTACGCGGGATACGCAGAAGGTCCGGTGACGGCGTTTGGCTTCGACATCGGGCCGTTCGCAGTGGAGGCTGAGTACCTTCGCTTCCATTGCCCAGAGCGTACGAGTAGATTAACGCAGACGCTCGACTATTTCCATAGCCTGAAGAAGACCATCGACAAGGATCACATGATTTACCGATGGGAAGATGAATTAGCAGGCGGTATGGTGTTCGGCATTGGTGAGGCTAGGCTCATCGATCAAGTGTGCTTACAATTAGGTATGAACAGAGAAGATCCTGAATACTTGGCCAAGTACCACAGCGGCGAGCATCGCGAGTTCGCTGATTACTTCCCCGAAATGGAAGCTTTGCGGGACATTATTTTCATGTTCAAGCTTCTAATGACGCCGACGTCGGATGATTTACCCGAACTCGCTCGATGGCGTCCGATCGATGCGGCATTGGGTTGGACGATCACCAGGGGGGACGGATTTTTCGGTATTCACGTCAGAGCTTTCAATCGGGATCTCGTCATTCCTCCTTGGAAAGCTCCCGTCATCGACGACACCAGAGCCGTCGCGCCGACGACTGGTTGGCGCAACATCTTTGGTGGTGGGTTCTTTGCCAGAATGCAAGATCGTCGACCTCGCTGCCCACCATCCGGTGCTAACCCGAGCAACTTGGCTGGCCAACGTATCGATACGGAGGAGGATGTTTTACACTTGCCGGAAGTCCCTACGTTTGATGATTTGTTGAAACCGAGCGAGTCAGAGTTGCTCTTGACGTATTTGACAGCGCCCATGATTCGTTTGCCGCTCGTCATGAAGTTGTTCGCGGAGCCTCAGCGCGTTCGTGGTTTAACACACTTAGACATTCAGAGCATTCTAGACGCGGTTTTGTTCGAGCCAGGTCCTTGGGCACCACCTGAAATGGTGGAATTGCCGAAGGAAATTCCAGCACCGACGCGCGCGCACATGGCGACGCCTGTCGGTCTGTTGGCGCACGAGTTGATCAACTGCCCTGCGCCGCTCGCTGACAGCGCGGAAGAATTACTCGCTTTGAGTTTAGAATTAGATACCGGGCGTCACGACGCTCCGAGCGCTCAAGGTGTACTTTTCGCCACACGCATGCTCACTCGCATTTTGGGTTTTGTGGACCATATCATCAAGGCTAACTCCCTGGATGCAGAGTTCACGACTTCTACCGGCATGACGAGAGGCTTGAACTGTCCAACGTCCGCGATGACGGCACTGAAGGATGTCAAGGCTCGCATTAAGCGCGCGTTGCTTGAACGCAGCCGACCCGTCATTCAGCGCTGGTTGAGACACGCTGTGAAGAAGAATGCGATCCGTCCAGCTTGTGCGCTTCATGCGCATCTAGCGTACATGTACTATTGGACGCCGCGAGCAGAAATAGACAAGTCAGCGGCGCAGATTATTCTCACGGCGCAACAATACATCTTCGTGAACTACGCGTTTACAGATACGCCGGATGGAAGCGAAACAACTTCGCGCAAGTTGGCGGACACCGGAAGCATGAGTGGGGCTGATACTGGTCTTGGCTTTGTGCCCACGGAAATATTTGATTTATTCCAAAGAAAGCGGCGCTCCGTTTTAGAGTGGGCTGCCGCCAACCCGCAAGATGCGAATGATATCCTTGAGTCCATCGTCGAGACTCTCACGACGAAGAAGAGCGACGGATCCCAGTCTCCCACGAACGTCTTGGACTCCGAGGATACATTCAAGGCGAAGAGAGCTTGGAGACGGGCACCGGGCACGGGTGGTGCAGGGAGATTCGTCAGCTACGTCTCCGATATACCGTACGCCGACCTCGTCGCCCGGGACAAACAGAATGCGGAGATGTTGTTGCGCAACCATCAACATTACGGCGAGTGGTTGCTAGAGACAACTCTACAAACCTTCGATATGGAGATTAATACGCAGCTAGGCGAGTTCACCGTTCGGAAGAATCGACTGCGCCATCTCGACGCGCGCATTCGAGAAATGCCAGACTTCATTGCAGCCATTGGTCCTGTTCTGGAAAAGCGAGGCATCGCGCCTTCGCATTTCCAACGAGAACTGTACGGCGTAGACAAAATCAATATTGGGGATTCAGGCGATGTAGTCCACTGCGCCGAGGTTCAGAACACGGAGCACAGAACGTGGATGCGGCTCGTTGGTCTCAGCCATGACGTTCAATTGTGGGATCAAGATCCTCGACCGCCTGTGAACGAATTCACGCGTTCCCTGGTACCTCGAGTGCAGACAAACGTGCAAGCTCTCGAAGCACTGGGACGTACGGTTGGTAGTGGTGGCCTCGATCCGTGCGAACAATGGATTCCTCTGTTACTGGATCCAATAGTCAGGGGTCCTGGTGCAGGTTACCTGCACGGTGTCGAGCTCTTCTTACCCAACCATACCATTCACGGACCTGTGGCAAGACTAGCAGGCACGGGCGCACCAGACAACGCGACGACCGAATCGTGGAGTATGTGGAAAAAGAAGAAGACGCAGAACGAAGAAGACGATGCGAGGCGTTTGGAAGAAGCGAAGCAACTTCTCACTGAAGTTGTGGTAGTCAAAGAGCCACCACTCGTCCAGGTGTTCCGGGTTGAATCGTATGGTCGCAGATGGCGAAGATCACTCGTCTTTGCCTCGAATGCGTCATTCTGTCTTGCAGATATTGACCCGGACGGACAGCCCATATTACCAGATGAAAACGAACGGTTCTTGCTCTCTGCGGCTCGTCTTGGGTCTCGAGCGCCGAGCTTGGTGATCACTAGATTGCTCAACGGCGCGATTGGACGCGAATCCTTCGTTCCAGCCAGACATCTGAGAGGTCTCATCCCGCAAGCATTATTGTCGGAGTACCAATTTTGGAGAAGCGAAACAAATGGAGATTTGTATGGTACCGCACAGGACGGCGCGACTCATTCGAATACGCTGATACACGTCCGTCTTGGATATCCAAATAACCAATTATTGGATGCCGGTCACATCACCGATACTCGTGCCATCATACGCAGATTACCGACCACTTTGTCTGACGGTACGTACCAGCTGCCGCTTCTCGATGGTTCCTACGTCGAAGGACAGCTGACCCTCGTCGACCTATTATACGCACCCGCCATGGCGGGAGCCAACGGTGACTCTCTCATGGCGCTCACCAAGTCGTTGGCCGCCGTTGAAGGATTGGCTCATTCTCTAGTCTGGACGTCAAGGCGTGGTCTGGAAAGCGGTCAGTACGCGGCGATGGACATTTGCGACGTTTCTCGCATCGAACTCCCTCGATTGGGTGTGTCTTTCAACGCTGTAGAATCTGGAGGCTCCATCCGACTGGAATGCGAGGAGCACGCAGGATTGTTCTTGGCGCAACGTAGAAACCAAGCTCTCGAAAGATTGCTCGCTGGCGTTCCGCACGCGTTGCTGTTGGAAGCTCGAGATGGAGCGCTCTCTATCTTGATTCCAGCTGGCGCGATCCCACGTCCTGCGGCTTACTCTGTCGATCAAGCACACGCAGCCAGCACTGGACTTGGTTCAGATTTAATCGTCGACAGGTGGAACACGCAGTGGATTGAGAATCTGGATGGAAAGAAACACTACATGTATCCGGTACATCCTTCGCACTCCACGCTCAGCGCTACGTCATTGCCGGCAGCTTTATATCTCGCAATTTTACGATTGATTGGTCGAGACTACCTCGGTGTTTTACGTCTGACGGAACTTTGCGTTTCAGAGGCTGCTCCGTCGCCTGAAGAAGCGCAGCTCTGGGACGCGCTCGCACACGCTGGTTCCCTGGATCCAAGTCCGGATGCCATCGCGGTGAGAGTGAAAATCATGTTGATGGTAAAAGACACGCCGATTGAACCGCGTCTGGCGGTGAAATGGGCTGGCGTCGCTGACGTTTTGGCGTACATCAATGTTTGGTCCTTCATCAGCGCAAACTGCCGCTTGACTGGACAAGAAGAGTTGTCAGCAATCGAAAGTTTGCCTTCGGCGAGTCTCGCCAAAAAGAAACGCTCGAAGTTCAAAAAGCTTCTTCAATTCATGTTCCCCGGATCTCAAAGCGTATCGGCCAGCGACATGGACATGGACCCAAGTAAGACTCCGGCGCTTGTCAACCGAGCCGCTTACTTGCGACAGCTCGTGAGCGGCATCGCGCGAATGAGTGCTGGCTCGACACCTACGAGTTCTGGGTTTCCATTGGTGTATCCACCGCCGCCCGAGTATAATAAGTTTGATACTCTCGATGATTTAACTTGTCTCAGCGATAAGGTCACGGGCGAAGGTCCTCTCGGAAAGTTGGCAGGTTTGATTCAAACGTACAATCGTCCCGACGACGTCAGCGTCAACGGTAGCCAAGCCCTCGCCCTGATTGGCGCGTGGATCGACAAAGAGAAGTTCAACCTCGACGGTAGTCTCGGTTTCCCTCTCTTGTTCGAACTGCTGACTGGTACTTTACCGATGCGCATTCTTCCCGGCGATACGCCTCACAGATGGGGCAACGTTTTGTTACGATTTGTTCCTAGCGAGCAGTCAATGAAGCAGGGCACATTGATGAGTACTCTCCGAGTCTTGGCATCAAGTGCCGAACTCGCGCGTGACTGTCCCAGGATGGAAGAGCAGAGCGTTGGGCAACGGTTTAGTGCGATGTTCACGTCTGACGGCGCCATTGGTCAATTGCTTAAGAAAGTGAGACCGTACTTACAACATCGCAAGGAGATGTTCCCGATTCGCGTGACTTGGGTGGGCAAGGATTTCATCTCGTCAGCCATCTACGAGTCTGACGTTAAAACATGGGCGCGTACGATCGCCACGGGCGGTCGCTGGGCGCTAACTCGCTTCAGAAACACGGCGTGCTCGGAACGTGAATTCTCACTCGTGCATCAAGCGAGAGAAGAGATGGCTGGTACGACGTGGAGCGGTCAATCGCTGCAGCATGTCGATCTTGAAATGCTCGTGAAGCGTCCGCTCGGTATACTCGACTTAAACAAGTATGTGGTCCCTCTCACCGAGGACAGAGCCGATGAACTTGCTGAGTCTGTCGCGCTCGGTGGATTCGGCGGCTTGCCCTTTGACGTAAGCCAGCATCCCGCGGCAACGACCTCTGTGGCGAGACAAATGCTCGGGAGGTTACGCACCGATATCACCGGTGCGGCGGAGAAGGCGAAGACTCGCAAGATGAAGAGTGAATTCAACGCCGTCACACTTCGTGGGTTCTCATTGAGTGACACCGCTGCGATTGCGTCGGAGGCGAGCGCCGGACGTGCTGGTGCGGCTGCTGGAAACGCACGCGCAGTTTTGCGCGAGCTTCTCGAGAGCATTCGTCGCGTCACTTCTGATGACAAGTTGGCTGCTGCAGAAGCGATGTCCGCCGCTCTCGCTACCGCCAACGGGTTGCGAAAGGATGTGGGCTCTGGTATGAAGATGCTCCGCCTAGGATTGCAAAGACGAGCAGGCGCGTGGGCAGAAGTTACCTTTGAGGATTTGGTGGAATGCCTCACGTGCGATGGTGGAGAACATATTCTTTCGCGCCTGTCGCCCGATGTGAAAGCGCACCAAATCGTGGATGCGCTCCATTTGACGTCGCAAGCTCTCCTTCTCACGCTGCGCGCGACGCTTGCTGCTCGCGCCGCAGCCATGGTGGCTGATACTCTCATCGCTCTCACGAATTGCGCAAAGACTGCCGCTACGGATGGCGCGCAAGCAGTTGATCGTGATCTCCGCCTGCGTGCGCACGCAATTGCGGAATTGATTTCTGTGGAAAGACACTACTTCCACGCGGACACCACCAATCCGTTCAACAAGAATACTTGCATGATTTTCGATCCGCGACTGCTCGTGTACGAGTACAGTCAAAGCATTGTTTTGCGCAAACGACAAGTCGAGTTAACGAGAGACTTTGTCAGCACCGCTGAAAACGGTGGTGGCCAATGCGCACAGATGTTGATGGGTGAGGGTAAAACTACGGTTGTCTGTCCATTGCTTGGGTTCATCCTCGCGAAGAGCAGCTCGCTCGTCGTGCAGGTGGTACCGCACGCTTTGCTAGAATTTTCGCGCGACACGTTGCGCAAATCGTACTCTGGAATTATTCGTCGCTCTGTGGTTACTCTCGAGTTCAATAGATACACTTCGTTATCGGATGGTTCTGTGTTAGGAGCGTTGCGAAAGGCAAAGGAGAACCGCGCGATTGTGATCGCTTCGCCGACGAGCATCAAGTCGCTCGCGCTGAAGTTCTTGGAAGTCTGTCACTTGTTAGATCAATCCTACATAGCCGAGCGCGATCACAAGGCTGGTGGAGGTATATTGGCACAAGGAGCGGACGCGATCAATCGTGTGTTCACTCGCGCTAAGAGTCGTAGCGAACGTGTGGCTGACGCGGGCGGTTTGACGATTGAAGAGACCAATGCGCTTCGCGAAGAGGCGCTCGCAGCGGCTGAAATTTTCGAGCTCTTCCAAACTGGAACGTTGATTCTGGATGAGGTAGACTTGATTCTTCATCCTCTTAAGTCTGAACTCAACTGGCCTATGGGTCGTCGCGTGCCACTTGACTTTAGCAAATCTGCTTCAGGTGACGGTTTACGTTGGAAGCTTCCTTACTTCATTCTCGACGCCATTTTCGCTGTTAGCTTCGGACGCTCGACGTCGTCTGAAGCGGAAGGTTCTCAGGAAGCGGCGGATGTCTTGGATAGCATTCGCGATGTCATCAAGGGCGCTATCACGACCAAGCAACTACAGACATCCCCTCACATCGCACTCCTCGACAAGGCGTGGTATCACGATATTCTGCGTCCGTTGCTAGCGCAATGGACGAGTATCTGGTTGCGCGCTCACGGAGCGTTGCGCGGCATGTCTGAAGCGCTCGTCATGGCTTACCTTTTGAATGGACCTGGATACCAAGACGCGAAAGCGCAGCTTGATAGAGAAAGCGATGACGAGGCAATCAAGATGACTAATCTTGCTCGCGACTGGCTTTGCTCCCTGCTGCCGCATCTCCTCTCAAAGGTGGATCGCGTCACCTTTGGTTTGCTTCAACCGGCTGATATCACAATGTTAGAGAGGGTGACCGGATCCAAGCTTCCGAGAACGAGAAAACTACTCGCGGTGCCGTTCATCGGTAAAGATATTCCAAGTAGAACAAACGAGTTCTCTCATCCCGATGTTGTGCTTGGTCTGACGATTGCTGCGTACCGACTTGAAGGCCTCAGACGTACCGATTTCATGCAAGTGCTTCGATTGATGCTTGAGGAGTATGATAACGAAGCAGGACCTCCATCAAAGCGCCCGGCGGCGAGAAAATGGGCTGACTGGGTGAGACTGACTGGAAAGCGTGTACGCGGCGAAGCTCGCGCCGAAGCAGCCCTCAACGCTCGTAGACGCGGTGCCCAACAGCAAGCTGGCTTGACGAGCGCCGGAGAGGCACGCGGCTTGGCCTGGTTGGAAGAGGACGGTACTGCGAACGATGACGAAATCTGGCCCATACAGCTCATTGATTTACGTGACCACGATCAAATTGAAGAGCTCTATCAGCTTCTCGGAAAGATTCCATTGGTCATTGAGTATTATCTCAATGAATTCGTCTTTCCCGAGACGGCGCAACATCAAAACTTGAAGCTCAGCGCCACAGGTCAAGAGCTCGGGGGTGACGTCCTCTTCCCCAACAGACTTGGATTTAGTGGAACACCGAGTGATTTGCTTCCGCTCGAACTAGGAGCGCCGCGTTACGAACCGGGCTCTGACGCCAAGATGTTGGCGTATCTCACGGATCCGCAGACTGCGAGCATCATGCCTCTGGATAAAGACTGGGACGTAAAGTCGTTGCTTACATGCGTTGCAACGGCCGATCCGCCGATTCGCGCGCTGATTGACACCGGTGCGCTCGTGACGGGTATGTCGAATATGGAAGTCGCGATCTTCTTGCTGAAGAACGGCTTGAAGTGGGCAGACGGCTGCGTTTTCTTGGATGAAAATGACAAGCAGATGATTGTCATGCGTAAAGGATGGGAAGTCATCCCGCTTCAAAGAGTTGCCGCGATGCCATTGGCGAAACGTTTCACTTTCTATGACCAAGTACACACAACTGGTATGGACATTAAACAGTCAGCAGCGGCACAAGCAGCCATCACTCTGGGCAAAGACATGTGCTTGAGAGATTACGCGCAAGGCGCATGGCGCATGCGTGGCTTGGGCAAGGGACAAACTCTTAGAGTGCTCGTCATTCCTGAGGTTGCTCGTCTGGTGTCGCACGAGGTTGCCAAGGGCGGTGGGAAGGTTCCATCAGCTCGCGAGTCAGAGCTCGTCGGCATGAATCCTGATGAAGCCGAGAAGCGAAAGCTTCGAGATGTCGTCGCGTGGCTCGTGGTGAACAGCATGCGCGGCGAAAATATTCAAGCCGGTTTGTTGGCGGAGCAACGAGCAGCAAACATTTGGAGAAAGCATTCTTACAGAAAGCTCATAGCCGCGCCTACGGTACCGGGGACGCCGAAAGCAGAGGGCAACATCCAGGCGTGCTTGGATGTTTTCCGCGATCGAGTGTCCTACGTCGTCGCCAACGTCATCCCGACTGTCATGTCGCCTTCACAGAAGCTCGAAATGAGCGTGCAACAGTTTGGCCACTTGTTGGACGACAACGTGCGCGCTAAAGAGCAACTCAATTCGATTCTTTCGGATGTAAAGCAGATGGAGGTCGCCACCAAGGCGGCGCTGCGACAAATTCGTACCGGCGTGCACTCATCTCCCGGAGCCGTTGAATCTGGTGATCAAGGAATGGCTGGAGCGTTGGAGCACGTACTCGACCTCGAACAAGTTCAGGAAAACGAAGAGGAACAGGAAAACGAACAGGAGCAAGAGCAAGAGAAAGAAGAGGAGCGAGTCGAGGAAATCATCGAAGAGGCTCCAGAGCGCCTCAAGTACGTACGAGACGAGGAGAAACAACTCGGATGGGATTACGAAACACTGAGTAAGCTTCCGAGCGAGAGTGAACAGGGCTTCTACAAACTCAACAAGTTTAAAATTCACAAGGGCGTTGGTAAATCGACTGCGCCACTCGCGTTCCCTGAGTACTTGTACCTCTCTCGCAACTACTTCCGTCAAGGTTGGGCGCTCAACGGTCACCGTCGTCTGAAGAATCTCACCATCGTTCTCGATTGGATTCCCGACAGCGCATCGTTGACGAACGAATCGGCTACAAACGTGGGTTCTTTCACAGCTGCTCAAGAACACGCATTGAGAACTGCGTTTGAAATGTTTGACACGTCTGGTAAAGGTCGTCTGCAGGAGGCTGACCTGCGAGAGGTTTTGCGTGAAATCGACGCAGTCGTCGAAGATGATGAGCTCCGTTTGCATCAACTCGCTCGAGAAGTTGCTGAGGAGTCTCGCACTTTCAACACGGATATGCCATCGTCTGGCACGTCGTTCGAAGAGCTCAAACGTGTTTTGCGCACGAAGAACATCTACGCTCTACAAAAGGGCCGTTACTACGTCGGCTTGTCACTCGCCGAGGCAGAATCGCTTCGTGTGGTGATGCATCTCACTAGATCAAACTCGGGTGGCGATGGAAAACTCGTTCCTTTCAAGCTCACAGAAGCTGCTTTGAGAATCGGAGGCGGCGTGCTCGTCGACAGCACCTCTGGCTTCACTCCAGCGCAAGTCTTCCAAGGCGCGACTGCTGAGCAGTGCTACAGATTTTTGGACAGCCAGCTCGATTTCGAAGACAGAGAAGTCTCGTTGCTTCTTCGCGCTTTGCAAGCTTCGGAATGCCCCAAACGTGCAGACTTCTTCGAGTCTGTGCGCGCGTGCCGAAGACGCGCCAAGATCCCGTGGGCTTCGGCACCGTTGGCCAAGGTGCTCACAACGCCGGATGAGTTCCACCTTCTCGCCACTCGAGCGCTCGTGGCTCGAGTTCGCACGGCTCTCAAGTCGAAGCGCATGCGCCTGCTCGACGCTTTCCGAGCCTTTGACAGTGAAAACATGGGCCGTCTCACGTATGAAGGGCTCTACGGCGGTCTGTCGTGGTTGGGATTGTCGTTGTCGTCCTCTCAGATGCTCGAACTCGCGGGTAGAGTGGATACCACAAACGACGGTTTCATCACAAGGGAAGAATTCGAAAACGCCTTTGGCCCAGACGACGATTGGGTGCTCGATGGTGACGCTCCGGCGATGATGAACGCTCTTCCTGTCCCGGCGGCTGTGCCGCAAGTCTCCCAGCAGATGAGCTTGATGGATCTACTCGGGGACACGGTGCAGGGATCGAGCGCACCCGTGGCGACGCCAGCGCCCGCGGCCACTGCAGCCCCGGAGACTCCACCGAAGGCACTCAGTACTGCGAATCTCAGCATTGACGATGGAACCGGTCTCGGCGACTGGGGTGCGCTGGGCATGGCGGCGACGCTGCCTACCGCGAAAAAGCCTGTGCAGCAGTCGCTGTCGGCAGCGCCGAAACCGACGGCGGACGATCCATTCGGCCTTGGGCCACCCGCGGGCGCTTCGTCCTCAGCGTTCGACGAATGGCTCGCCGGCGGCAGCGGTACGACGGTGGGTGGTGGTTCGCTCAATGACCCGCTCGGGTCGCGGTCGGTGTCCGCATCCGACGGTTGGGAAGGAAACGACATACTCCAACTCGATACTTCAGCTGGTACCATCGCCGCACCCACGAGGGAAAAAATTCAAGCGCGGGCGCTCGTCAACCCTATCAAGGAGGAGGAAGAGCGAAGAAATCAAAAGATTGATTCAAAATTGACCAACACGGTGCTCAACGGATTTCAAGTCACGGTTGTCCATCAGAAATCGTTCAACAAGGTTTGGACGAGCGACGGAACGGGAAGTCGCGTGACTGGCAGCGTTTGGGACGCCGCGTTGGGAAAATCTAATTTAAGAAAGAAGACGGAGCGCGTAAGCCTCGGGCACTACGCATCGCCGCACTTTTCGCAACCCAAGCCAGCACCGTTCGTGGTGGAGGTGACGGACGTCAACGCGTACGCTTTGGCGGGTTCAAATTACATGCCTCGTGTGCTCGATCGCTTGTTCCCACATCCGAGCAGATTTAGGCAAGTTTGGGGACAAGAGTGGAAGGGAACCGCACTGTACGCCTGGACCCCGGTGCCGCCACCGGGCTTCATCGCCTTGGGTATGGTTCTCACCACCAAGCCTCAGGCGCCGAGCGTTACTTCCGTGCGATGCATATCGCAGAAATGGGCAGAGAAGCCATCCGTGGCGCCGCAGCTCGTGTGGACAAACGAAGGAAGCGGCGGACGTCCGGCAAGCATTTGGTTGGTGAACTCTCTCGGTTTACTTTACGTCAACCTTGGTCACAACCCTCCGGCTTCGAGAGATCTTTGGGATATCAAACGCGGTCAACTCACCGCGGATCAAGTTTTAAACTATCGTCCAAGCTCTGCCATGAGTACGACGTATGGAGGAACGGGGATTTCCAGCGACAACTTTCAAAGTTATCACCCGCCGCCGAAACCACCGAGCCAAGGCGGATCTCTCGCGCCCGGGCTCGGATCGTTGATTTAGAATTATGAAATGAAATGTACATAGCACATCTTGTATTACAAGCGCTTTGTTATCACGGAGCGTTCCTTTGAGATTTGACATAAATATCGACGCATCGACGCAAACAGATTTTCGTCTCCTAGTTGTTGTAGGGAGAAAGCGGGGCACGATCTCGGCTTCTACCGACGGCGGAGCGACCTGGAGACGGTTCGTACATCTTGGAACCGCGCATCGGTCGCGGCGAGTGGTGCGCGAACTGCGCCTTGGCCTCAGCAATACCTTCGCTGAGGTCGTGGCTGGCTCTAAGAATTTCGTCTTGGGCAGCCATTTCCCGAGCGGCGGCGCTGTGGAAGGTGGAGCCGTTCACAGCCGCCTTGGCGGCTGCTTGAGTTGCCGGCGAGTTGCCGGTAGAGGCTTCCAGTTGCGAATGAATCGACGCGAATTTGGATTGAATGTGTTCCATTTGTTCGAGCTCAGTCTCGAGCTTGTGTCTTCTCGTTTCGAGCGCTTGGCGAACACTCTTGACGTCAAACACAGAATCCAAGCTAATGTCAAACGCATCCTCCATCTCCGTGCGCAAGAAGGTTTGGAACTCGTTCAACAATGGCATAAGGAAAAAGCAGTTGAACTTGAGCTCGACAGACTGGACGATGTGCGCCCGAATGCCGCTGAAAATTTGTCGAACCAACATGTCCACAATATCGACGGTGACAGACTTCATCGATCTGTTCCAGAGCGTGTTCTCAACTAAATCCGTGAGGCCACAGCGCTTCAAATCCTTCTCTGTGGTGACAAGTTCGCCGTTACCGCGCTTCTTGTCGTCGCGAGCATCAACATCGTGTTCATGGGGCGCCAAAACAGTGCGCAAACCACTCTTGTTGCCGGCGTGCAACGACCACGTGACAAACGCCGTAGTCGACTTCAAATCTTCGTGGCACTTTTCTTGGCACTCCTTGACGCGCTCGTCAACAAATCTCGCGAAAGTAGCTCCGATCTTCTTCAAAAACACTTCGTGACCCGTCAAAATTCTACCTTCCTTTTGCAAGAGGTACATGGCCACCGGCAAGAGACGACGAGCGATATGAGACAATCTGAAGCCGAGTTGGTGCACAAACGGCTCAAACGTATCCTTGGCTCGCGCAATGGCGATGACGCAAGCAGTGCGAGTGTAGTTGACACCGTTATGGATTTCATCCACCCCGCAAGAGTTGATGATGTCCTCGCGAGACACTTGCGGACATTCGACAGCGTTGACAATCATGCGGAATTCCTCCATGGCACGATGGTACTGGGCGCCACCAAAGAGGCGCATCTCCGAGTTGGGAACCATTTCCGGAGCAATGCAAGGTCGGCCGTCGGCGTTGACGAACGCACCGCCTCGAATGTGTTCGTGTGCCAACGTTTCGCCGAAAATACGCGGCGGTGCCGCGAGAGTACCGCGAATGATTTCCGGAATCTTTTCCAAAAAGTGCTGGTAAAAGGATCTGCCCTTCTCCTTGAGTTGGTCTTGGTTCAAGTCATTGAGCTCCTTGACAGTCTCAGACAGCTTGCTCGACGCGATGCGATGCTCGCGTTCAAGCACTGGGACGATGGTCGGCACATTTTCCAAGTAGCGCTGTTGGAGAAGGCGCTCAAGGAAGAATCGCAACTGGCTGACGCCAACGCGGCCTCGCTCATGAGAGGAGAGGCGTCGATCCAAGCGACGCTCGAGCTCGACAATGTCGTTTTGCTCTCGCTCGAGGACAGCTTCGCGATAGTGATCGTTCGATCGGTACTGCGAATCACGAGAGAGTCCGACACGGCCAGAAGGGACCGAAGAGAAGAACGGACCACCGCCCAAGACGGTCGGCTCGAGGAGACGAGCCGGTGGATGCATAAACATCTCGACGTCTTGCGCTCTGGAGAACTGCGGAATGCGCGTATCAAACTTAGTGCTTACCATGACGGTTCGGCGAAGCTCCGGGTCGGCTTCGAGCACCATGCGTCGCGTCGTCGAGTTGGACCAGTCAGAGTTATCCTCGAGACAGAGGATGATGTAGTCTCGCTGCTGCATCTTGCTCTTGACTAAGTCCTCGACGAGTCGCGAGGACTGTTGCAAACCTTGAAACTTGCGTCCCGGGGCGGCAGAGATCAAGCCCGGGGTATCGATGATGGTCAAGTTCGGACAGTACTTGTACTCAATCTTGACGACGATATCCTTGGCCCAAAAGCCGTTTTCGTTTTCAAGACGTCTGTTTTCGCTCTCAATGTGCGCTTGAAGCTCTGGAAGCGAAAGTTCCTCCTCGCGTCCGAGAGCGTCGTCCTTGACCAAGAAGCATCGCGGCTCCACAGCCGTTGGGTTGTACTTCATGTTGATCGCGATCGGTCTTCTCGTCTTCGTACCGCCACCGACGTGGTTAAACTGGAAACCCATGAGCGCTTCGACGAGCGCGGATTTACCATCCGTCTGGTGACCGACGACGAGAATCGCCGGCGAGTCGAACGGCTTGTCAAACTCTTGCGCCATCGTGTGCAACTGAGAGTACGCCTCATACAAACGCTCGTTCGCCTTGTTGAAGAACCTCTTCGGCGAAGCCGGACCACCATCCGCGCTCTGTTGGCCGTGCGCCCAGTACGGAGGCTTTTGCTCGGTGCGCGTTTCCTCGCGTCGTCTCTCCGCCGCCGGCGCCGGCATCGCCGCCTCGTATCGTTCGTACTCGCGTTCCTGCGTCGATAAAACGATGTGTGTTTCATTACGTCGTCAGTACCTCATCTCTCGTCGTCCCCGTCGTCGTCGTCGTCGTCGTCAAAAGCCAAAACCAATCTCAAATACGCGTAGTCGTTCAAAAGTGACCGTTGAGCAGCGCACCGCGGACGCCACCGAAGACCCAAATTTCGTACGCACCTCGCTTCGCACGCTCGTCCGCGAATCCCGAACGCCGCCCTCGCGGCGACCGACGGAGATTGAGCTCTCCCCGAACGCCTTGGCGAGCCAACGATCCGCGGACGCGCCGCTTCCCGTCGGCGAACCGCTCATCTTCACTCGCGTCTCACGCGTCTCGCGTCTGTTTGCGCGTTTCGAACCGACGCGATTGTTGAACCGTTCGGGACGCGTGCGATCGTCTGCGCGCGGTGTTCGCGCCGCCGGTCGACGAGATTAAATTGTTTGCAACGCCTTCTCGCGAAGCGTGCGTCGCGCGTGCTGTGCGCGCGTCGTCGTCGGCGTGCGAGTGCGTCGCAGACTGCGGTCGGTCGAGCGACAGGGTGTGCTGTCGGTGCTTTTTCAAAAATGTCGTACTTTGTGTTTTCAAAGTCTATCCGTTTGGTTTCCTGAGTAACTTGTATAGGTGATATGTTTGTATAATATGCGCATGGTCCTTTTTGGATAACGCGCGTGCCGCGTCGGCCTGCAGAACTCGCCGACGTCGACGACGACGACGACGACGACGAGGGAATACATCGAGTAACCATGTCCATGACGACCACGGCCCCAACGCGCATGTTCGCGCGAAGCGCCTCGGCGCGCGCGCTCGGTCGCGGTGCGCGTAAGAGGTACGAACGAGTGAAGAGGTGATCCGGCGGGATCGAGGTTTATACGCGACTTTGGTCGTGCTGCGACCGCGTTGACGATGGACGCTGGATGCCGCGAGATGGAACGGGAGATTCGGGCGCGACGATGACTGACGAGTGTTCTTTTTCGGTTTCGTTTCTTAAAACGTAGCGGCGTTTCGGCGCGACCTGGTGCTCGATCTCGCGCGGCGACGGTGCGCGTCGCGGCGGAGTACGACTACGACTTGTTGATCATCGGCGCCGGTGTCGGTGGTCACGGTGCCGCCGTGCACGCCGTGTCTCGTGGTTTGAAGACGGCCATCATGGAGGGTGATGTCATCGGGGGTACGTGCGTGAACCGCGGTTGCGTGCCGTCCAAGGCTTTGCTCGCGGCGTCTGGTCGCGTGCGCGAGATGCGCAACGCCGAGCACTTGAGAAGCATGGGTATTGAAGTGCAAGGTGAGGTTACCTACGACCGCGAAGGCATCGCAGGTCACGCTGAACAACTCGCGACGACGATTCGCGGTAACTTGGAGCGCTCCCTCGTCGGTCTCGGTGTTGAAGTGCTCACCGGCGCGGCGAAGATTGAAGACAACCACACCGTGTCTTACGGCGCCCCAGGTACCGTGACTGGCGGCAAGGTGACGGCGAAGAACATCATCATTGCGACGGGTTCCACGCCTTTCGTGCCGCCGGGCATCGAGGTTGACCACAAGACTGTCTTTACCTCTGATGCCGGCCTCAAGCTCGACTGGGTTCCGGAATGGGTCGCCATCATCGGCTCTGGTTACATCGGCCTTGAATTCTCCGACGTCTACACCGCGCTCGGCTCTGATGTCACTTTCATCGAAGCCATGCCGAACATTATGCCGGGTTTCGACAAGGAAATCGCCAAGATGGCTGAGCGCGTGCTCATCTCGCCGCGCAACATTGACTACGTCACCAACGTCTTGGCGACTAAGGTCACTCCGGGTATCCCGGGCGAAAAGCCGGTGACCATTGAGCTCACCGATTTCAACACCAAGGAAGTCGTCGACACGATGGAAGTCGATGCTGTCTTGGTCGCGACCGGTCGCTCTCCGTACACTGATGGCCTCAACTTGCCGGCCATCAACGTCGAGACTCAGCGTGGTTTCGTCCCGGTGAACGAAAAGATGCAAGTCCTCGACAAGGATGGTAAGGTTGTTGAAGGCATGTGGTGCATCGGTGATGCCAACGGTAAGATGATGTTGGCGCACGCGGCGAGCGCCCAAGGTATTAGCGCCATTGAAAACATGTGTGGCAACGACAACACGCTCAACCACCTCTCCGTTCCGGCGGCGTGCTTCACGCACCCTGAGGTGTCCTTCGTCGGTCTGACTGAGGAGCAAGCTCGGGCGAAGGGTGAAGAGCAAGGCTTCGAAGTTGCGGTCAGAAAGACCGCATTCAAGGCTAACTCTAAGGCGCTCGCGGAGAAGGAGGGTGACGGTATGGCGAAGTTGATCTACAACCCGAAGACGGGCGAAATCTTGGGTATGTGGATCTTCGGTTTGCACGCGGCTGATTTGATTCACGAAGCTTCCAACGCTATCAGCACTGGCATGACTTTGGACGAACTCAAGTTCACCGTCCACGCGCACCCGACGTTGTCTGAAGTTATTGAATCCCTCCTCCGTGGCTCTGATGGTCACTAAATTTTTACGCCTTGAGCGCGAGAGGAGGCTCTCGTCTAGAGACTTTCGCAAGATGCGATGTCAAAAACAATTCGTATTAATACAACAAAATGGTACAAACATGCACACCGTTGCCCTCGTTCCCGTAACTAGTAAAACCCCTTCAGTTTTTCGCGCAGCTTTTCTATGTCACCGTCGAGGTCGATTTCGTCCGAGTCAAACGCGACGCTAATGGTGCGATCCGGAACGAGAGTTCCCGGAGCCCCAGGCTGGTGCGCCTTGGTCGGATCTCCAAAGTGAATGTGCCAAAGAGCCTGACCGGCGTCGCTCTCAGAGAGCCAAGACGAAATCGTCTTGACTCTATCCTTCTGAGCGCTATTCATGAAAGGCTCGGCGTCCTGCGACGACGACGGAAAAAAAATGTCGTCACGTTCCGTCAGTACTAAATCCCACGAGTCGACTCGTTCGATTATAAAAAAAGCAAGAAAACTTCGTCTCATACAATGGAATTCATTTCTCTTCAATGACTTTCAGATCCGAAAGATGGTGTTTTTGAAGGTGTATAATCATCGACGAACGGGGATGGATGGATGGACGCGTTCTCGCGCGCTCGTTTCCAAACAAGCATCACTCACCGTCAACTTTGCAAAGACTTCGATCGTCTCCCCAGACGGCACAGAACCGAATTCCTTCATGTAATCGAACACATCACACACCGCATCGTACGCCTTTTCCTCCAACCGTCTCGTCGCCAACGCCATGAACCAATTACTCGTCAACACTTCGTCTCCTCGTTCCCGTCCTTCCGACTTTACGTAATCGATCACCTCTCGAGCCAGCTCCCACTGTTCCATCCTCCCGATCCCAACCAAAACGCTCTTGTACCCGTCCAGCTCCATGTTCGATTTAACCTTGTTCAAAATAGCCTCCGCTCGGATCCCTCGCCGGTGGTTTCGAAGCAGCGCCAGCATGAGCTCGCTCAAAAACTTTTCATCCAGCCGTCGCTTCCCGACCACGTACGACCCGCCCTCGGGCTTGGACTCGGCGTAGTTTTTCCACGCCGCGCTCTCGGGCGCGCGCTGCCATTTCGCGTAATCGTCCTCGTCCGCGGTTTCCGCGGCGATGTCTATGTCGTCGAACCCGCGCGGGGCGGTCGTCGCGCGTCCGCGCGCGATGCGCGTCGTTCGACGAGCCGCCGCCACCCGAGACGCGACGAGTGAAGAAGAATTCGACGATGACGACGACGACGGCGCGCGCGCGCGAGCGACGGCGACGACGCGCGACATCGTCCTCTCTCTCGTGTATTTAACGCGCCGCCGTTCGAGCGCCGGCTCTCCGACGAGGCGGTGACTGACGATTGCGCGCGCGCCGTCGAGGACAACGAACGATTCTCAAGTGAAATGAAACTGTATGTTACAACTGGCATCCAAAAGTCGCTCACTCGACGCCTTCTAAAACATCCGCATCCAACGACTTTGACGACGATTCCGACTGCGTGTGATGCGTCGCGAGCGAACCCGACGAGCGCTGAAGCGCCCAGGCGAAGAGCTTTTGATCGAGCCAATCCGCCTCCTCCGCGGCGGCGTGCGCGCGTCGAATGCGGGCAAACGTCGCCCGGCTCGCGCGATCCGCCTCGGCGTAACTACTGACGTGTCTAATGCTCGATCGGAGCGTCGCGAGGCTGCTGCCATCGGCGATGCCGAAGAATGCGTTCATCTCTTTTACCACGGCTTCTTCGTCGTTCAGGACGTAAATGTCGTCAAACGTCTTTTCGAGGAGTTCCGTCGTGGATTCGAGCAAACCGGGTAAATCCGTGTTTTCACTCGTGAGAAATTTCGGCCACGATTTGGAAACTTCGTTACCCGCGTTGACGAGCAAAAAGCGCGTTTGCTCGTCCAGGTAGTCTCTCTTCGCGCCCTTACCACCGGGTCGCGCCGCGGCCTCGCTTAAATCTCTTCGGAGGGGTTCTCGCAGGATGGTGAAGGACTTGAACCCGCACCCGCGACCCTCCGCCCGGCGTCGAAGCGACGCCAATCGCTCGCCCATGTCGAGTAAACCCGCTCGACCTACGTGATGGTGAATGACGTGCGATCCGGGGCGTAAAACGTTCTCCACGATGCGATTCCAGTGTTCATCGTCGGACAACTTCTGCAGCTCGAACAACTCGGTGCCATTCTTGGCGAATTTCGAGCGCTCAAAGCGTTGGACGTCGAGCCGCGAATTCGCGAGGTACCCGACGAGGCTTCCGCCACCCGTTCGCGGGACGTGATAAAAGTACACAATCTTGCATTCGTTTCCACCGGAAGTCGCCCCGAGTTTTGCCTTTTCATTCTTACCATCCTTCGCCTTTGGAATGCCGGGCGAAAA
>Ga0255759_10001190_pt1 | contig 23432 bp, 26 predicted proteins | sample 101ome_20_FD_179959 | JGI IMG/M metagenome (GOLD analysis project Ga0255759, IMG submission 179959) | Coastal salt marsh microbial communities from the Groves Creek Marsh, Skidaway Island, Georgia - 101404AT metaG (version 2) | ecosystem: Environmental > Aquatic > Marine > Intertidal zone >...
GAAACTGTTTCAGTAGGAGACTTATTTGTTGGCGCTATTATCCCAGGCATCATGATTGTGACCGGCTATTTAATTTACACGATCATTGTTAATAGAAAAAAAGAATTTATGCCCATTGAAGAAATTGAGGGTGAAGCAAAAATTTTAAAAAGTCTGCTTCCACCTGCAGCTTTAATATTTGTAGTCCTCGGATCTATTATTGCAGGCATTGCAACTCCAACTGAAGCTGCAGGCGTTGGAGCTTTTGGAGCTCTTATTATTGCTGGGCTCAATGGGAGTGCAAATCTAGGGCTACTAAAGGCAACAAGTTACAAAACTGCAACAGTTACCACTATGATTTTCAGCATTCTTATTGGCGCTTCAATTTTTTCATTAATTTTTAGAGGTGTGGGTGGTGATCTTTTGGTAGATCAGATATTTGAGATGATGCCAGGTGGAAAATACACAGCCCTTTTATTTATTCTGTTAGCCATCTTCCTCTTTGGTTTTATCTTAGACTTCATAGAGATTTGTTATGTGATTATTCCCTTGGTAGCACCTCCACTTTTAATGATGGGCTTTGATCCTGTGTGGCTGGGAATCTTGATGGCCATTAATTTACAGACATCCTTCCTTACACCCCCCTTTGGCTTCTCTTTGTTTTACTTAAGAGGGGTTGCAAATGAAAGTATTAAAACCACTGATATCTATAAAGGTGTCATCCCCTTCATTATTATTCAATTATTGGTTTTATTAATGGTTGTGCTCTTTCCTTTTGTGATCTTATAAAAAGAAAGTTATGTATATGGTAATTCCTCTCCCTCTTCCATAATAGTTTGTTCGATTTCTGCAAATCCTTTTCTTTCTGTGATCCAATCCTCGCCTTCTTTGATAGAAACTTCTGAATTCAACAATTCATCTAATGCATCATGAACATGATAGCCATTCAAGAAATCCATTGAACTACCATCAGGCACTTTAATTTCAAACTCGGGCTCTACTGCTCCTTCTTCAATGAATTGAATAAACTGCTCTTCAGTGACGCCTAGCTGAACTAAGTCCTTGATATCAATATGTTTTTCTTTATAAACAGTAACTTGGTGTCTCTCAGATATTTTGACTCGAATAATGCTCATTAATTTCTCCTGTTACTTAAGTTATCACTCAAGGATAACTTGTATTTAATTTATCATACTTGCGATCTGACCTAAGATATTGTCCACTTCAGGATCATTTAAGTACTCAATCTCATTATCGGTTATTAGACTAGGGTTCCCATCGCCGTCAAATATGGCAACTTCCCAGAGACCTTTTGTGTATTTCTTGAATTTCTTTTTTTAATTTTGCTGGCCCCATTACTTTTGCTTGATCTCCAAAACCTAATATCCACCTTTTCAAAGTCTCTGTGTATGGAGTTTTTGCTTTGAGGGTGATTGATTTACCTTTCACGATTTTAATCTCTTGATTTTTAGAAAAGGGTGTCTCGGTTAAATGCAAGCCAGCCGAATAACTAAACTTTAAATGCAAGTCTATGCTTTCGTCATAGAGATACTCTATCTGCCCTGAAGATAAGTAATCATCCAAGTTAAAACCATCTGGAATATTGATCTTGTCTTCTAGAGGGCTTGCTGATTTAAATCTATGAATAGGCAGGTATCTAATAATATTATCGATTTGCCCATCAATTTCTCTTGTGCATATCACACGAGTCACCACTCCATGGGAAACTATCGCCAAAGGATTAAAAATTGCCTTCTTGGACTTTGTTGCCTCTCGTGAAAGGTATTTACCTAAAAATTGTTTTTCTCTAAGAAGAGATTCATAGATGACACCTTGAATTTCATCTTTAATTTTAGGGGTCACATAGCCATGAGTAACGGGTATGACTCTGACCTTATCTTTCCATTTAATTAAATCTGAGCCCTGCATTTGGTCAAGGAAGTTCTCTGCTCTCTTGAATAGAGCATCTATCCTCGCTGAATTATTAATTGGCAATACATCTGAAAGGTAAGTCTTGGCAAGGCTCAAAGTTAAAGCCTCAGCATGATCCATAGATGCCATATCAGCTCTTTTTGCATCTTTCATCCAGCACCAGCCAAATGGAATGCTTCGGTCATCGCAATAAAGTCCAAAGGCTGAAGACAATTTAATTAAGTCCCTTTGAATGGTGCGATCGCTGACAAAGTAGCCATATTCTTCAAGATGCTCTTTAATCTCAGGTAGTGATCGCTTTGCCGGAAACATCGGTAAAAACTGCAGCATTTCTAAATAACGGATGGATGTATTATTCATTAGGACATTATATACGACATTATATGTCGTATCTATAGCTTATTCTTTATACATGAATCAAATAACCAAACATCTTAAGACTGAGATTAAGTACGACATTATATGTCGTAGCTGGAAAGTATAATAAGTCTATTATGAAAAAAGTTACTAATTTAATTGACTACAAACACATACTTCTTAAAAGGGAGGGCGATCTTAGAGCAAGCAGAGGATTGATTGATGAAGAGGCAGATGCTGAAGACGTAATGTTTGAGTTAGAAGGCTTGTGGGATATCGAGCCTGATCATGGAGATCTGGGTTTTGTTATGCGTAACAATGCCAAGCCTGAACTTGTGTATGTGCAGGACAAGTTTTGTCAATTTGTTCAATGTATTAAAAAAGATGGCAAAGAAACTTTAGAGGTGCCTGATAAAAACATTCCACTCAATCAATGCATATTGATTGAATACACCGGCACCTATGAAGCTTTTTATAATAATGGCTCTCTTGAGCTAAGTGCTGAATTTAAAGATGGGCTCTTGCATGGCAAGTTTATACATTTCAACACTGCATTTAAAAAAATTCGAGAGTACAACTTTTACGAGGGTGAAAAGCATGGGCTTGGAACTCTTTACATCAAAGATGGTACAGGGAGATTGGCCTCTGTAACGCCTTGGTGTCATGGCCTCAGGGAAGGCAAAGTATTGCGTTACACCGCAGAGGAAATTCAAAAAATAACAACATTTTCTTATAAAGGAGGAAAACTATATGAAATATCAAAATAGATATATTTTTAGCGATACAGAAACAACTGGAAGAGATGAAAAAGACTTTATCCAGATTATTCAGTCAGCATCAATGCTGACAGATGGAAATTGCAAGACACTAGATAAAATAAATGTCTCATGCGCGCCTTTGCCATGGACCGTTCCAACTCCAGGCGCTTATTTAACCCACAGAAAAATTGATACCCTGCAAAGCTCTGCAACACATTATCAAATGATGAGATCAATTCATGAGCAGTGGCAAACATGGAGTCAACAAGAGCCAGCTATCTTTATAACCTACAACGGGCATGCCTTTGATGAAGAGTTATACCGGAAGCAATTTTTCTGGAATTTGCTCGATCCATTTGTCACCAACACTAATGGCAATGGAAGGTCGGACTTGTTGATGTTAACAAGGCTTGTTAGTCAGCTTTTTCCAGACCTTATAGACTTTGAAATTAATAAAAATGGTAATCCTGTATGTAAACTCGAGTCTGTTGTAAGTCGACTAGGGCTAGATACCTCCAATGCACATGATGCTTTATCTGATTGTGTATTCATGGTCGAACTGCTGAAATTTTTCAAGGCTGCACAACCTAGGCTGGTGGATGACTACCTCCTACAAGCTACCAAGCAAGGCTGTGCAGAATTCTTGGCCAAAACGAAAGTAATTGGTTATCGACATCAACCTTTTGCTAGATTTTGGACATACCCCATTAAATTTCTCGGTATAAACCCCACCAATCAAAATGAGGCAATATGTGTGGATCTTAATTATCCGATAGAAGATGTAATTGATCTGAGCTATCAAGACATCATGGGATATCTTGCTAAACCTAATGCTGAGTCTCCATTTAAGATTATTCGACTCAATAAGTCACATAGTCTAGCTGATGCGAATGAATTTGATTTTCATTTTGATTGTCCTCTTGCTGAGCTCAATGCAAATGCTGAAGCGTACGATAAAAATCCAGAATGGATTGAAAGAGTCTTAGTGGCCTCTACTGATCTTGAGCAAAAAGAGTGGCCTAAGAAAGAGATCATTGAGCAAACAATCTATGAAAAGTTTTTTAGTAATGCTGATAAAAGTTTATTTAAGGCATTTCATGAAGCTGAGTCATTAGAAGAAAAATTGTCTCTTTGTGCTGAATTCAATGACTCAAGAGCCAAAGAATTTGCACATCGCATTTTATTTCAAGAAGGTACAAGCAACTTGCCAAAGGAGATTATTACCTTTAACGAATCTCTAATAAAAGAACGATGGACTGCTGAGGGACCTTGGCCTTGCGTGGAGACTTATCTAAATGAAGCAGAGGAGTTAAAACAAGAAAGAACTTCTGCAGCAGATCAACACATTATTGAGTCAGTAAAAAACTACTTAAGCAACCAGCAGCGAGGCATACAACATGGATGATAAATCTATTACTAAACTTTCTAGGAGTTCAAAATTCCTTGCCAACAAAGTCAGATTATTGGCGGCTAAAAAACCGCATGTAATTTGTGAGGTGCTGGCTTCCTCTCAACTAAAGCTGTTAATAGCAGAAAGGAAGATATATCAATCTGAAATAGGTTCAATTGATGTTTCTATTAAGGCATTAAATAGTGCTATCGCACTACTCCAAAAATGTGAAAACAAAGAAAAAGAAATCAATCAATTAGGAAAGAAAAAATGAAACAATTTTATGAACAAGTAACAAAATTTACTAAAAGAATTCAAAAAGAACTTGGTGCGGGATTTAAAGAAAATATTTTACAAGCTGCTTTGGCGGTTGAGTTCATCCAAGCAAAAGTAGAATATGAAAAAGAATTGTCATTGGATGTGCTCTATAAAAAGCGCCCAATTGGCTACATCATTGCTGATTTTTATATTCCCAAACAAGTCAATTTTGGCATCAAGGAAGACATTATTATTGAAACCAAGCAAGCAACACTTGAAGACAAAGCAGAGTACCTCAGCCAATTAAAGATTTACCTGAAATCAAGAACGAAACACTTGGGCAAAGAGCATATCTCTAAGGCTATATTAATTCAGTGGGATAAAAAAGACCGCTTGGCAGAGGATCAAGACTCCATTGCTTTCACGGCCAATATTAAAGTCGACGTGTGGGAGTTGAAAAAAAACAAACTGCACAAAGTCTGGAGCTCTGAAAAAAATGACTAGGCATCCTGTTAAATCTCTCTATGTCTTCGACATAGACGATACCCTCTTTCGAACTTCTGCTAGAGCTAGAGTTGTAAATACAAAAGGACAAGTAAAATATCTTAGTTCAGAGGAGCTAAAAGATTATGAGTTCTCTGCCAGTGAAAAAATTTGTTTTGCTGAATTTAGAGATGCTAAAAAATTTGCTGAAGAGTCTCAGCCCATAGAATCCATGATCAAGCTAGCGCAAGACTGCATTCAAAAAACTGCAGAAGGCTCTAAGACTATCTTATTAACTGCCAGAGCGGATTTAGACTGTAAAACTAGGTTCCTAGAATATTTAAACTCATCGGGATTAGACATTAATCATATTTATGTCGAAAGAGCTGGTAATTTCTCCAACCTCAAAACGCCTGAGGCTAAAAAATTAATAATTAAACGCTATTTAGAATCACAATCTTACCAAAAGGCTTATTTATTCGATGATTCTCTCGATAATATTAATAGCTTTTCTGACCTCAAAGTAATGTTTCCCAGTGTGGAACTTTTTCCTCAACATATAACTATAAGTCTCAAGTAATAATCAGTTTCTATGGTTAATAAGACAAATTGCAAATATCTGTAAATGTTAATCTGTACATAAGATTTATTAAGTATAAAGTTGATAAAAATTACTAAAAATAAAATAAATTGATATGACAAAAGAATCTTTCAATATTATTCATGGATGGCCAGATCTCGGATATTATTATTTTCCGTCACAGCCGCCATTTTCTATGGAAATAAACTTTTATGGTGCTTTGCACTTCAGTTCAAAAAGAGACATTGATCAATCAGGCAGGGCAAAGAATGTAGCACTGCTCTATGCTGGTGAGAAATTAGAGCAGGAAAATATAAGATTCAAAAAATGGATTGAGCCCGAAGATAGCTTATATTATTGGTGGTTTAAATTTCTTAAACTCAACCCTCACTATGAATCCCTTTGCAAGATTCTGCGTCAATTTCCGGACTTTGCATTGCAGGTAAAGGGTGGATTCGGCCAGCAGGATCCATGCTATAAACATTTTTATGAGGCAGGATTATTAGATGAACAAGAGCCAGAATTATTTAAAACGAGAATCTATCTAGGCGACCTTCTGCATACCTATCATTTTTTTGGTGATATACATGATGATAAGTTCAAAGGTAAGCAAGGATTTTATAATTGGTGGGTCGAGAGTCCACGCACACTAGATGATGAAGCGTTTAGAGAGCACGGGGATACTTGGGACCTAATGGTGAAAAAAAATAAGGTAATTATTTCAAGAGGAGCATATTTATTTGCCTCGTGGGGACGGTCAAATAACTTACGCCTTCTCACTACAAATGAAGTAATGAGAAGCCTTGAGAATGGTGATGGCGTTGATTCATACTATGTTCGAATTGATCCAAATTTAACTTTAAACGAAATTGATGAACAGCTTGCGCAATTACAACAAGATATTGAGAACGATATTAAACTTAAAAACGTAAAAGAAGAAAGACAGCCTTTGTTAAAACTTAGAGGTAATTCAACTTTAAATACAGACAATATAAAAAATTGGTACAGAGCTTACGAACTTTATTATAAAAAGGGCAAGAATGCTTTAGAAATTGGATATCAGCTATCTACCAATGAAGAAATGGATCGTCATGAAATAAAAAAGCGCTTTGATGATTCTTGCCCAACATACAGAAAAAAGGGAGAGAGGTTCCTTAATTCTGCAAAAATAAATATAAATAATGCGGCTATGGGAAAATTTCCAGTTCCCTTGTTGGAGAAATAGCTCCAATATATCTAACGCTAATACGACAAATTATATATTTACATTAATTTGTAGTTTGTCTTATTTATATTCTTGATTAAATTACTTCACTTAACTGTATTTATTAAGAGAAATAGATGAAGAAGTTTCAAGCAACAAAAAGCCATAGCAATGATCTCTACCAATGGTGGACCATGGTAAACATAGATGGCTATCCACAAAAAGTTTATTGCACAGCTGCCAATGCATTTGAAGCAAGCAACATTTTCAAATCAATTTATGGCGATCAATTAATCAATGAATATGCTTCTAGATCATAAAAAAATAGGAGAAAAAAATGAAGTTCTTTAATCAGAACAACTTTGTAAAAGAAAAAGAATTAGATGATGTGCTTTATGAGTTTGATGAAAAGCTATGTTATGACCATCCAGATTTAGTAGAACAACATTTAGAATGGGGCGATTTCTGTGATTTAAACATTTTTGTAAAAAAGTCTTTAAAGGAGACAGATCAACTTGAAATTCATGCACACATAAAACTTATTGGAAGATTTACAGCTTTACTTCCAAAGGAAGAGGAGGGTTTAAGTGCAACCATTCGAAATTGTTTGCATGAATGGAATTTTGTTCAAAAAATTCAGAACTTAGGTTATGACCTTTGTGATGATTTTAGAGTTATACCTCAATCGGTCCAATACGACTCTGTCTTCAGTGATTGGAACAAAGAAGACGCTAGGGGTAGTTTCTATACCCAAGGAAATCTAATTTTAAAGCAAGCAAATCCTGCGGCTTTAGGCGTACTGAAAGAATATTTGAAAGAAGGTTTTTACCACGCCAAAGAAACTGATTTTATTTATAAGGATGAACCAAATCCACAAGTTAATTTAAATATTTATGAAAGAGCTGAATTTGCTCTAGAAAAAGACATGCTCCAACGATTTGATAAAGAGCTCCTCTACATCGTGGGCCTTCTGTTGCAAGCAGACCTAAAGGCAGTCATTCATTTCCAGTGGCAAGATATGAACGATGAGTATTTCGGTGCACGGATCTACGGCAATGCAGATAAAAAAAACTGGCCGCAGCCAACAATTCTTTTACGAAAACATTGGAATGGATGTGTTTTGGATAGAGAAGATGAGTTTTACTTAGACAAGATATCTGACTTACAAGAAAAATTCTTCGACTCAGAATTATTTACAAAGCAGTTGAAATGAATTTTGAATCCTTGCAAGAGGAACTAGCAGAAGGTTGAAGGATTGGCTAATACAAATGCTAACCTTAGGCATGGGTTGCCATAGGCGACAATATTTGTCGGATTGGCGAAGTATAATAAAAGCTATAAAATTAATTAGAGTGTAAAAATATGAATGAACTGCTAGAACTAAACCAAAGACTCTCCTATCTTCAAGGCGAGTTTGTAAGCGAAGTGATTAAACGAGGTTTTTGGGGGCCTGGTGCCTTTCTTAAAGAACATGAAATTACAGACCTAGATGAGATAATCTTTTTACAAAAGTATCTGAGGCATGTTTTTAAACAATTTCGCAAAGCTTGGATGGAAGAAGGTTATGAAAATCACTTTGAAGCCAGAGAGATTAATAAGCGTAACTTTAGAAAACATGATAAGGAACTTACACAAATAATTAAAACTAAAAGGAGTCAGTCATGATAAAACCAAACGAAAGTCCTTTGGTGGAAAAGAATGCTCAAAAAGTTGGGGATGCAAAATATGAAAGATTTGTGGAACAATTTAGCAATCTTAAAAACGATCTTATAAAAAGATACCTTAAATCAACTAAAAAAAACTTTGATTCCCAATTAGAAGAAGAAGATTTCTATATGAATCATGTTTGGAGTTTTGATATTGGTCTTGAATTTGATAATGCAGGATTGGTCGCATTTACTGCTTTTAATCGTTGCAATGCTTCAATTGCCGCTAATAAAGACCTTTGGAAAGAGGGAATGAAATACGTTGCTATTAATTCTAATAGTATCGATAAGAAAAAAATAAATAAATTAGAGATAGAAGAGTTAGCCTCCATCCTTGTTCAGTATATTGATGATGGCAATCAATTAGCTGATGGGGAGGATGCTAACTTAGCTACGCAAAAAGCTTTAAAAGAAAAAAAAGAACGCTCAATACCAATTGAAATTTGTCGCACGGTGTCTGATTTAACAGAATTTGTATCAAAGCTTGAGGATCCATCTATTAATGGGCTGTGTAAATATTTACATAATTCTGCGAAACAAAATGACCAATCAGGCTTAAAAAATGTTTGGGCTCATGCCCTAGAAAAAATGGAAGGAATTAGAGGCTATGCTTTTGCGCTTGCTTCAAACTTTACTAAGGATTTAATGCTTTGGTGGGCCAGTTATGAAAACATGAGTTTTCAAGAATTGCGTGATGATGTTATTGGGCAGACTAATAAACCTGATGTGCATGTTAAAAGGATGCTTTGCTTAATATCGCAACCATGGTTATTCGAAGCATTGAGAGAAATCCATGCAGATTATAATAATTTTGCAGAAAATGATGCGCAGAAAATTTTAAGTTTATGCGATGAATCTGGTGATTGGAAAAACTATTATTACAAAATAGTAAATTCTTTATGTGGTAAAGCTGGCATTGCACCACTCGAACTAGATAGAGTTTTATACGGACTAATGTCAGGAAATATTTCAGACTACGGAACCGAAGTTAAAATTCAAAAGCCAACTTTGGATGAACTTGAAATCATCCTAAATAAAACAAGTTAAATGTCAACATAATGAAAAATTCAAAATCAACAAAAGATTTAATGGATTTAGAAGGCGACCATGATTAATACGAATGCATTTATATTTCTTCTGGGAGGTCTGACTTTCTTATGTGTCTTTTCATTTTTCAAAGATGCAGCTATGGAAGTCTTCAAAAAGGAACTCACAGCAAATGAAGCTCATGATGGTGTTTGGTCTAAGTTGTTTAAAGTATTCATTGTTGATTGGTTGGTATGCATGTTTGGCGTCCTTGCTACAGGAGTTTTATTTGTGGTGATTTTTAATTTAGCGCATTAATTATTTTAGTATTTAAAAATTTGTTGCTAAGGTTACAGACGGTCAGTAAAAAAATTGGGGGCATTAAAAAAGGGGGAAATTATGAGAGCAATTTTAGGTATAGAAGTTGATGGAGAATCATTCGGCGCAGAATTAGGCCATGAGGCAGTGGAGAGCATGCTCTATTACATTCCTGACACAGAAGAAAATGCAGGGATATTTGCTGCACTGGCAAAACATCCTTATCCACGTGTTAGAGAAAGAGTTGCGGATAAGAGAAATTTAGATCGGGCAACCCTAATGAAATTGGCTGATGATACTGATCCAAGGGTGGTTGCTTCTGTTGCATACAGTGAGGGTTTTAAAGAGGAAGCATCCTTGGATGATTTAAAGAAAATAATGGAAAAAGAGGATGAGCAAACGCTTTCAAATATTATTTCTTACTGTGGAAGTTTTAGCAAAGTCAGTGTGGATGAGATTGCGCAAGCTTTCAAGGATTTAAACATTCAAAATCCATATGTTCTTCTTCAGGCCGCTCAAAGCTATGAGATGCCAGCAAGCTTTATTGAAGAATTAACCGAACATCCGGATGCTAGCGTGTCTATAGCAGCTAAAGAACAATTAAATAATAGATAGAAGTTTAATTAAACTAAAGTTTTATAGGTAATCGAGAAGATGGGAAAACTTTTATTTCAAGGGGGTGATAAGAATTTAAATAAGAATAATGTCTCGCCTAAATCGGCGAATGAACTTGCAAGCAGTTTATTTAAATCACAAGGCACAAAAAAACATGAAGACAAAAAAGAGAATAAAAAAGCTCCAAAAAATCTAATTGAAGAGAGAACTACGCCAGGAAAAAAACTCGAAATCATTGATATGAATATCGATAACTTTGAGGAAGGTGCAAAAATCTTACTTTGTATTTTGCTGAATCATTTTACTAATAAAGAGTTTGATCCTGATCTACTTAGGCCGGAAGATTTATTAGCCCAGCTTGTTAATTTTGATGCACAAAATATTCTTAATGTCAGCACAAATATTTGTCATCACTTTCAAGAACTTGGCAACTTGCATAATCCTGAAATTCAATACACTGCAGATGATCCTGAAAAATTATCAGTAGGAGATGTCATTGCGTATGCTAAGGACACGGTCAATGACCCTGATTCTGCATATGTAAGATTAATCAAAGCAAAAAATAATGGTTAATAATATAAATATGGAAAAATTATAAGATATAGCGAGTAGGAAAAAATTATGCAAATAGAACTAAAAATTAATGAATTCAAATTATCTGTTCTTACTGTTCTAGAGAAGATAAACCTAGACCCAGTGTTTGATTACAGTCAAGCAGATGAAGCAGCGCAAAAAATAATCGATGAGATTTTTAATGATGAAAATGCCGGCAAAAAACTTTCTGAAATCATATCTGAAAATCAATTACATGAAGAAGACCTGATCTATACAAAAAAAGGTATCTTTGACCATGGAATTCAGGATGGAGAGCTTTCTACTTCTATGGTTGGAACAAATGCAATTGATTTTTGTAAAGCTTTAATTCATTTAGTCAGAGAACAGCTCGAAGATCTTGAAACAGGAGAAATATTTATTCCTATTGCTCTAAAGTGGCATATAGGGGTCGCCGTTTTTATCTTGAATGAAAAAAATGATGGTGATTCAATTATTATTTCAGAGCTCAGTGATTCTCAATGGGACGATTTGTTGACAAAGCATCTTGATAAAGAATGGAAGGAATGGGGTGCTGCAGAGTATTCAAACAAAGATGATTTTGAGGATGAGTATGATTGGACTGATGCTGAAGTATTCCTTAGAGACACATGGCAAGAAGAAGAAATTAATAAAATTACTAAAGAGTTAAGAATATAGTTATTATTTAAAGCCCAGCATTATTTTTTTCTAATGCTCTTTCTGCTCGGTAACTAGAGCGAACCATAGGCCCAGATACAACTTCTAAAAATCCTTTGGCTAATCCTATTTCACGATACCGATCAAATTCTGCTGGTGTGACCCACCTTTCAACAGGAAGATGGTTCAATGTGGGCCTTAAATATTGACCTAAAGTTAGAATATCTACTTTATTAGCAATGAGGTCATCCATCGTCTCTTCTATCTCAGCATCGGTTTCGCCTAAGCCTAAGATCAAACTTGTCTTAGTTAACACTTTTGGATTAATTCTTTTAGATTCTGCTAAAACTTCAAGAGTCTGTTCGTACCCTGCTCTAATATCTCTGACTGGATGAGTAAGTCTTTTCACGGTTTCAATATTTTGAGCAAATACTTCCAACCCACAATTGACCAAAATCTCAATGGAAGAAGATAAGCCTTTGAAATCAGGTGTTAAGGCTTCGACTGCAGTTTCTGGATTGAGCTCTTTGATGGCTTGAACGGTTTGCGCATAATGTTCAGCCCCACCGTCTTCTAGATCATCTCTGTTAACAGAAGTGAGAACCACATATTTAAGACCCATGGTCTTCACAGCCTTAGCTGTGTGCATTGGCTCATCTAAATCCAACCATCCCTTTGGATTTCCCGTATCTACAGAGCAAAATTTACATGCTCTGGTACAGACAGAGCCCATCAACATAAAAGTGGCTGTGCCAGCCGACCAACACTCTGAAATATTTGGGCACATGGCCTCTTCACACACAGTGTTCAAACGTTTGTCTTGAACTTGCTGTTTGACAGCTTGAAAGTTTTTATCAAAAGTTGCCTTTACCCTAATCCAATCAGGTTTCTTCTGATTTGGAACCGATGCATGCTTATTGGCTTTCTGACCATTTTTAACAGCTTTGATGCCGTCTCGATTAATGATCTTTTGAGTTGGGATAATTTCCATTAACTAAATAATATTTGCATTTCCTTTATTGCGACTGATTCTACATCTTCAAGGGTGACATTTGAATCAAAATCACTGATTTGAGTAACTTCCAAGCCCTCATAGCCACACGGATTAATCAAACTGAAGGGTGTTAAATCCATATCCACATTTAAACTAATGCCGTGATAAGTTCTGCCTTTTGAAATTCTTAAACCAATGGATGCAATTTTTTTTTCTCCCACATAAACACCAGGCGCTCCTTCAACAAATGAACTCTCAATGGAGTAATGTTGAAGAATGTTTTGAATAAGGTTTTGTAAGCTTGCTACCAGTGTCTTGGGTCCTATTTTTTTTTGTTTGATATCCAGCAAAAAATAAATGACCAGCTGGCCTGGGCCATGAAAAGTAACCTCACCACCCCTATCAGTTTGAATAACAGGAATATCTCCTGGATTTAAAACATGGCTAGGATCTGCGGCTGTACCAAGCGTATAGACGGGTGGATGTTCTAGTAGCCAAATTTGATTATTAAAAGATTCGCCTTGCACCAAAGAGCGCATGCGCTCATAAGTATCTGCATAGGCTTGATTACCTAAATGAAGAAACTCAGGAGTTGCCGTCACTGTTGGTGCGCGCTTCAACAAAAGCATCTTCGGCAATGGCATGAAAACTTTTTACTTCTGCCATAAAAGTTTTAAAAGAATCATAAACTTTTTTTACATCTGGATCATTGGCTGCAGAAGTCTCTAATATCTCATCAGAAATAGCACGAAACTCATTAATCACATCTGCTGGCAATTCTCTTAATTGCACATCGTGGTTAGTGATTAAATCCTGAAGCGCTCTATTGTTTGATGCTGTGTACTCATCCAATAAATCTTGGTTCACTGCCTTGGCTGCTACCGTCACAATCGATTGAAGGTGGGGTGGCAAGGAATTCCACGCGTCCAAATTTATAGTGAATTCCAGCATGGAGCCTGGCTCATGCCAGCCTGGATAGTAGTAGTATTTGGCAACTTGTTGAAACCCAAAAGCAAGATCATTGTATGGACCTACCCATTCAACAGCATCAATGGTGCCTGTTTGCATGGCAGTGTAAAGCTCGCCTCCTGGAATATTCACTGGAATGCCCCCAGCTCTTTTAAAGACTTCCCCACCAAAACCTGGAAAGCGCATTTTTAATCCCTTGATATCATCAAGTGAATTAATTTCTTTGTTAAACCAACCAAACATTTGGGTACCAGTGTTGCCCCCTGGCAGGGGTTTCATGTTGAAAGGTTTGTATAGCTCTTCCCACAGCTCTAAACCTCCACCCCGATTAACCCAAGCATTAATTTCATCAGCAGTAAAACCAAAAGGCACTCCAGCAAAAAACTGTGCAGCTGGAACTTTGCCTTTCCAATAATAAGCACCGCCATGACCCATTTCTACTGCGCCTGAAGAAACTGCATCAAAGACTCCCATAGCAGGAACAAATTCCCCGGCTCCGTAAACTGTTACTTTGAGTTGACCTTGTGTCATTTCATCAACCAATTTGCTAAAACGTTCTGGAGCCATGCCCAGACCAGGATAATTCTTGGGCCAAGTGGTAACCAATGACCATGAATAGTTCTCAGCTTTTGCCTCACCCGCTATGCTTTGCTCTGCCTGTCCACAGGCCATAAGTAAACTTAAAGTCAATCCAATTATTAAAAAATTTTTCATCCCAACATCTCCAATTTAGCAAAGGCTAAAACTAGCCATTTGCTACCAGCCTTTTCAAAATTAATTTGAACCCTAGCTGATTCACCTGAACCCTCATAGTTTAAAACGACACCAAGCCCAAAGGTAGGGTGAACTACTTTTTGTCCCAGCCCAATACCCACCTCATCTTTAAAGTCCATGGTCGATTTTTTTGGTTTTCGCACATAAGAAGTGGTCACAGAGGCACGTGGTCTAATCTCTTCAATGAAAACTGCAGGAATTTCTTTTAAAAATCTTGAAGGTGGATTAAAGACATCGGATCCATGCAGCCTTCTAGATTCAGCATGAGTTAAGTAAAGTTTTTTCATGGCCCGAGTAATGCCGACATAGCAAAGCCTTCTTTCTTCTTCTAGTTGCGAGGGGGATTCAATGGATCTACCATGCGGAAACAAGGTTTCCTCTAAGCCGGTAATAAAAACCAATGGAAATTCTAATCCCTTGGCTGAATGCAAAGTCATTAACTGGACAGCGTCTTGAAACTCATCAGCTTGAGTGTCTCCTGCATCTAAGGAAACTGTATCTAGAAAAATTTCTGCAATTTCTTTGTGAGATTTTTCTTTTTCAAATGATTGCTCAAAGTTTTTTGCAGAGGTAACAAGCTCCTCTAAGTTTTCTATTCTTGTTTTGCCTTTTTCTCCAGCTTCTTTTTTATGGTACTGATACAGGCCTGATTTTTGTATGATCAGCTCCATCAAATCTGACAGAGGGGTTGTATCTAGCAATTCTATACAATGGGCAATCAGCTCAAGATATGCTCTTAAGCCCTGACCAGCCTTACCGCCCATTTTCCCTTCATCAAGAAGTTTTGCTGCTGCTTTTATATAGGATAAATTATAGGCTTTAGCGGCATCTCTAATTTTGGCTTGAGACTTAACTCCAATGCCTCTAGTTGGATTGGCTATAGACCGCTCAAATGCTGGATTATCATGTGGATTAAAAACAACCTTTAAATAACTCATGGCATTTTTAATCTCCATGCGCTCATAGAATCTAAGACCACCATATATTCGATAAGGAATATTAATTCTTAGCAACGCTTCCTCTAAAGCTCTAGATTGAGCGTTAGAGCGATAGACTATGCCGACATCCTGATAAAGTTCGCCGCCATCCATCCAATTCTTAATGGTCCCAGCAATAAATCTTGCTTCATCCTGCTCGTTATATGCTTGATAAAGAGTGATGGGTTCACCTTCTAATGAATCGGTCCATAGATTTTTTCCTAAGCGGTCTTGATTGTTATCAATCAATGCATTGGCGGCGCTTAAAATTACACTGGTTGAGCGATAGTTCTGTTCTAGTCGAATAATTTTAGCTTTTTCAAAGCTTGCCTCAAAAGAGGCGATGTTCTCTACCTTGGCTCCTCGCCAACCATAAATAGACTGATCGTCATCTCCAACAGCAGTGATGGTGGAAGAATTTGAAGCCACTTCTTTTAACCAGTTGTATTGAATGGTGTTGGTGTCTTGAAACTCATCGACCAAAACAGCTTTGAATCTGTTATGAAAAAACTCTTTGACGGTTTTATTGCTCTTAACCAACTCATAGGCCTTAAGCAATAACTCAGCAAAATCTACTAAGCTGTCATTAAGACAGGCTTCTTCATAATGCTTGTAAATGCCCTTAACTGTTTGAGCATAAAAATCTCCATTATCATTTACCTTATCAGCACGAATGCCCTCATCTTTCCAACTGTTGATTTGCCATTGCATTTGTTTGGGTGGCCAAGCGCCATCATCCAATCCTGCTTCTTTAACTAAACGTTTAATAATTCGTAACTGATCATCGCTATCTAATATGGTGAAACCAGAAATTAGACCTGCTTCTTTATGGAATCGTTTGAGAGTTCGGTGCGCTAAGCCGTGAAAGGTACCGCACCACATGTCGCCTGCTGGAGATTGCAACAACTCTTGAATTCTTGATTGCATCTCTTGAGCTGCTTTATTGGTAAAAGTTACTGCCATGATGGATGAGGGATTAAGACCCATGGCCTCAACGTTCCATGCAATTCTATGAACTAGCACCCTCGTCTTACCAGAACCGGCTCCAGCCAAAACCAAAAGACTCTTATCTTCCGAGGTGACCGCTTCTCGCTGAGGGTCATTTAAGTTTTCTAGTATGTGAGAAACATCCATTAGGGGTTCATTTTTTAATATAAGAAGCCTATTCTAACCCTTATGCAAACTAAATTATTGAGAGAAATTAAAATAGCGCTGCCTAACTTGAGAAAATCTGAAGTAAAGGTTGCTGAGTTCATATTAAATAAGCCTAGTGCCATTATTGAGTTAACTACTGCCCAGGCTTCTAGTGAAATAGGTGTTAGCGAGCCTACCTTAATTAGATTTTGCAAAGCTGTAAATTTTGATGGCTTTCAAAAATTTAAACTTACTCTTGCTCAGCAACTAGCTGCAGATGACTATTTTAATTCCTATGAAATTGATGCAGAAGATTCTATCCAAGAACTCACAGAAAAGGTATTTGATAGCACCATCAGTGAAATTTTAAATGTTAGATCTCAGCTTGATCAAGGATGTCTCGAAGAGGCCATTGAAACTCTTGCCAATGCTAAAAGAGTAGAGTTTTATGCATTTGGAGGATCTGTGCCAATAGCCATGGATGCTCAACATAAATTTTTCCGTCTTAAGATTCCATCATCCTGTATCTCAGATCCTCACATACAGTTTATGTCTGCAAATTCTTTAAATGATAAAGATGTAGTTGTTGCCATCTCTCAATCTGGCAATACCGCAGCTTTAGTTGAAAGCATTAAGACGGTCAAAAGTTTTGGTGTGATTGTGATTGGACTCATGCCTTCAAACACACCTCTATCTAGAATATGTGATATCTCTTTGGATATTGATGTGGGAGAAAATGCTAGGCTGACCAGACCCCTCACATCAAGGTTGGCTTACATGGCAATCATTGATGTGTTGGCAGTTGGCGTGGCTCAACTCAAGCCAGAGGCACAAGATCACTTGTTTAATATTGTAACCAGTCAGAATTCTTTAAAAATAAAGTAGCTAATATCTAAGATTTTCTCTAAACCAAAGATTGACCATCCACTTCTCTCCTTTGATGACCGGCATACCGCCATGCAGTGATCGTGGGTTAATTTTTGGATGAGTGGCTGCATCATTAGTTAAGGTATTGTGAAAAACTACTGCATCGCCTTTTTTGGGTGGAATGTTGATGCCAAGTTCTGGAAATCCAGTTTCCCCTCCCTCTTCTACATCATTTAGATAGGCAATAACTGTGATCATTCTTTGACCTCCAGGTTCCCAGTTATTTTTTCCATCTTCTGTCTCATAATCAAATGAATCAAAATGCGGCTTATATTGAGCCCCCTTTTTATAATAAACAAGCTGATACTGTTCTGCATTTCTGATTGGCATTTGCACTAAAATTGAAAACCTCTTGCTAACTTCATGGACGATGTCATTAGCATCATGCTCTATCCAACAATTTTCACTGGTTCTACTTTCATGTTGTATATGTTTATCAGGGCTAATAACCGTTGAGGGTTGAAGCTTGCCTTTAGAGGCTTCTATGAAAGCATCACATTCATCATGGCTGAGAAAATCATCAACCACATATAGAATGGGGTCTGCTGCATACATGGTCACATTGTCAGCAATTTTTTTTGGATATTCCTTATTCATATGTAGAAATAATTGTATGCTAACTAATTAAAGACGCATACAAAACATGAGCATTTTTATTTCAATCGCTTCATATCAAGATCCATTGTTGGTATCTACTATTTTTAGCGCATACGACAATGCACATAATAAAGATGGGTTAATTTTCAGCATCTGTGATCAATCTGATAATGGTATTCAAGTAAACCAAATTGCTTTCTCTAATCAAATTCACTATGAACATGTAGATCCTCTTTTTTCAAAAGGCCCGTGTTGGGCAAGACATAGAGCTCAAAGTTTTTTTGAGAATGAAGACTTCTTCTTGCAGATTGATTCACATACACAATTTTTACCTAACTGGGATATTATTTTTACTGAGCAGCTAGAAAAAATTTCATCCATTCAAGCCGATGATGATTACTTTAAAAATCCAGTTCTTACTTCATATCCTCGAAGCTTTAAAGTTTTAGACTTTGAAAAAGGTGTATTTGAGCTGAATACAGGAGATAAGCATACTCAAGTTATAACCTATAGAAAAGATAGTCTTTTTTTAAAGGGCTCCTTTTCTCGGCAAATAGGCATACCGACAAAATGCAGTGATATTACTCATGCGATCTTAATGGCAGCAGGTTGTATTTTTGCAAGAGGCTCTTTTATAACGGAAATTCCTTATGACCCAAACTATTACTTTTATGGGGAGGAACTTTCGATGGCATTGCGAGCATTTACCCATGGCTATTCATTTTTTCATATCCCTGATGTTCCTCTATTTCATCTTTATACTGATACTAGTGACATACCGAGAAAGCTGCACTGGGATCCAGAAGATGATAAAAAGAGAGCAGTTAAATGGACTGAATTAGATAAAAAAAGTTTAAATAGGTTGGATGATTTATTTGCTGGCAAGGTTGAGGAGCCTATGGGTCTTGGAAATAAAAGATCTTTGGATGACTATGCTTTAATCAGCGGCATAGATTTACAAAATAATGTTGTGTTAGATTTAGAAAAAGCCACCAAATCTCATTATCTTGAGTCCCTTGATTGGAGACTTAGCCCACTTAAGCAATAGGAGAATTTTATGAGCAATGACGCAAAAGAGTTTTTAAAAAGTTATGGAGATTTTGTTACCAAGGTAACCAGTGAGCCGAGTCTGGATCAAAGCAGTTTAGATGCCCGCATGAAAGAAATTGATTCCTCTTCTGAAATAGAGTCTGCAAGATTGTTAACTGCTGCGCTTGGATTAGGAAGTGAGACAGGTGAGTTCGTTGAGATAGTAAAGAAAATGTTTCTTCAGGGCAAGCCTGCTTCAGAAGATAATATTTTTCATATGAAAAGAGAGCTTGGAGATATTATGTGGTACTGGGCTACAGCCTGCTTGGCATTAAAACTTGATCCTTATGAAGTCATTAAAGAAAATCAAGATAAGCTTGAGGCACGGTATGGAGAAAAATTTGAAGTTGATCGCAGTGAGCATAGAAAAGATGGAGACTTATAATTGCAAAAACTAAATCTTGATAAGCCTAATAAGTAGATTTCTGATTTAAATCCTCAACTGCCTCTTTGAATTCTTTTGTTAATTGATCCACTAAAGTTTGAACCGATGGTGAATCTTTAATTGAGCCAATGCCTTGGCCAGAGCCCCATATATCTTTCCAAGCCTTCGCATCTGTATTGCCTCCAGATCCAAAGTTCATAGATGATTTGTCTGCCTCAGGAAGATTGTTTGGATCAAGACCAGCTTTCTCAATCGAGCCCTTTAAGTAGTTGCCATGCACACCAGTGAACAAAGAGGAATAGACTATGTCGCCAGCAGCACTCTTTATGAGCATGTCTTTGTAGTCTTGCTCTGCATTGGCTTCTTCGGTGGCAATAAACCTTGTGCCTAAATATGCAAGATCAGCTCCTAAAGCTAAGCTGGATGCAATCGCGCTACCAGAACTTATAGAGCCTGAAAGAATTATTGTTCCATCAAAAAACTCCCTTACTTCTCTTACTAGGGCAAAGGGCGAAAGTGTGCCAGCATGACCGCCCGCTCCCGCACAAACTAAAATTAAACCATCCACCCCTTGTTCAGCGGCTTTCTTTGCATGCCTCACGCTGATGACATCGTGATAAACAAGCCCACCATAAGAATGGGCAGCTGTAACAATTTCTTCAGGCGGTCTAAGCGAGGTAATAATAATAGGAGCTTCATGCTTAACACATAGCTCCATGTCTCCCATCAGCCGATCGTTGGATGCATGACAAATCTGATTAACTGCATAAGGTGCGATTGGTAATTCTGGGTTTTCAGCTTTAGCTTGTGCTAATTCTTCTTTGATCCTGATCAACCATTCCTCAAGCACATGCTGAGGTCGAGCATTTAATGCTGGAAATGAACCAACAATCCCTGCCTTACACTGCGCAATCACTAATTCTGGTCCAGAAACTAGAAACAGCGGTGAACCAATCACTGGTATGGATAAATTATCTTGCAAAATTTTTGGAAGGGGCATTTTTGGAAATTATTTTAAAAACTCAGTTTAGCTGAAGCAACAATGTTAATAAATAGAAATCAGGGGATTAAAAAACCTCATCCGCAACCCAACTAATTGACCAATTATGTCCAAGTCGGTTGCCTTTGTATGTATCTGGCAGAATAGTTACCAAACTGCCTTGGATATTTATCTGCTGTGGATCAACTGGTAAATCTTTAAATGCGCTATCAAGCTGATGCTGGGTTCTCCACTCAAAAAGAGACGAGGTATTAGGTAACATTTCAATAGGCTCATATCCACATATATTTCTAAGCATTGGTGTTCCTAATAAGGGTGAAGCAACAACGTGAGCCTCTATTAGGGTGCTGGCTTTCCATCGCTTTAAAACATGAGTAACCAATATGCCACCATAGCTGTGACCAATTAATGTTACTTTTGTATAAGAATTGTTTTGGCTTAAAAGAGTCTTAATTTCTTTTTCTAATGCTTCGGCAGAGCTTTGAAAACACCCATTATCAGGCCAGCGATAAAAATACATCTGCTTCTTTTTTGTATCAATTTTTTTGATGGGATATATCCACTCATAGCCTTCACTGCCTCCTCCATGAACAGCAATAAAAATTTCATTCGCCCCTTCTTCCATTGGCTCAAGTGCATTCAAACCATATGGCAAATTGATTAATCTTTTTCCTAATTTTTTAACGGGCACATCATTAATAAAATCACTCATTTGAATGGGAGGCCTGGGCGCATTGTCACAACCAATCATTAAGAGGGCAAAAAAAGAAATACAAACAATATGCTTCATAATTATTTAATAAAGTAGGCTACGCTATGATCATCAAAGTCCTTAACACCAACTCTATCAAAGCCCATCTTCTCATGGAAGTTTAAAGAGGGTTGGTTAAGTGGCAGCGTGTTTACCTCTAGCGCTATAGGCAAATCATTGTTGCTAGCTTGAGCAAAAATATCTTTATAAATTGCTTGTCCCAAACCCATCCTTCTATGCGTCTCATCAATAGCAACTCTGTCTACATATAAAAATTTTTTAAGCCTTTGAGAAAAAAATTTATAATTTTCAGATTGATAGGATGAGCCCTCTCTCATACAAATTATAAATCCAACAATCTCTTTGCTGCTTAAAACAAATAAATTATATGCACTAAGGTCTATTAATTGCTTTAAATGGGCTATGGAATTTAGAAGACCAACCTCTGGTGTATTTGCCTGATTTAAATCATAGATTGACTGAAGCTGATCTTCACTGGCTTCGCCTGAAAAAGGATGTATTTGGTATGGGGATTTCATTTTTTTCAGGCTAATAGTTGTCAATAAGGTTCTCTAGTTGCTAGAACCTTTTCTAATAATTTCAACATATGTTTTTATACCTATAACAAAACTATTTGTCTCTATGCTCTCGTTTGTTCCGTGAAAGCCAGTCATATCTTCTGGCGCAATTAAAAATGGATTAAACCGAAAAGAATTATCAGCAATCTTTGAATAATGTCTGGTATCTGAAGCTGCAATCATAAGACCGGGCACAGAAACAACATCACCGTAAGTCTTATTTAAAGAGGATGCAACAATATTAAATCCTGGAGAGTTCCATGAGGAGATATCGGATGCCTCCATCCCTCCAAGGGAACGAACTTCGATCTCTTCTGAGCCAACAACCCTTCTTACATGATCGGTAACACTTTCAATAGAGTCCCTGGGATGGAGGCGGAAATTAATTAGTGCAGAAGCTTCTATTGGAAGAACATTGCTTTTGATGCTGCCGTTAAGCATTGTTGGTGCAGTGGTTGTTCTGATCATCGCGTTGATAACGGGGGATGATGACATTTGAAAATCTATGATGCTTCCAAACAACCACCTATTGGCAAATAAAAAACGATAACTAAAGGGCATGTGTTTGCTAACTTCGTCAAACATAGCAGCACTCAAGCCTTCTAGGCTTCCTGGCAAAGGTTCTTTTTCTAGCTTCATGAGCGCTTCTGCCAGCATGGTAACTGCGGTCTTGTTCGGAGGTGTAGAGGAGTGCCCGCCTTCTGCTTTTGCCACAATCATGAGGTTCATAATGCCTTTTTCAGCAACATTTATTGGGGCAATTAATTTATCAACCCCTGGAATAAAGCCTTTATTTACGAATGACCCCTCACCAAGCGACCAATGGAGCTGAATGCCCTCTTGTCTTAATTTTTCTGTTATTAAAGCTGCTCCGCTACCACCAATTTCCTCATCATGGCCGAAGCCAAAATACACAGTTCTTTTTGGTTGAAAATTATTTTTAATTAAATACGTAGCGGCTTCCATCAGGCCAATGACTCCACTTTTATCATCCAATGCGCCCCTGCCCCAAATTCTATTGTCGGAAACTGTTCCGGCAAATGGCCCTTCTTCCCAAAGGTCTTCTGTGCCTGGAATAATTGGGACCACATCATAGTGACCTTCAAATAGAATGGGTGCCAGCGTAGAATCACTCCCCTCCCATTTGAAAAGCAATGAGTGCTCAAACCTTTCCAAAGTTAATGCCTGATGAAACTCAGGATATGTTCTTGATGACCATGCAATAAAATTGTCGAACTCCTGCTGAGGAAATTTTTCTCTTTCCTGATAGGAGATGGTTTTAAATTTAATAGACTCGGCCAGATTTTTGATTGCTTGAGCCTCATTAATTAAAATAACGTTGCCCTCTTCTTCGATAAATATGGTCTCACCGGCTGTATGCATCAGCGTTCTAAATAATGCTATTGATAACAACAAAATTA